>Ga0255340_1001594_pt1 | contig 29324 bp, 30 predicted proteins | sample wastewater_treat_7_FD_192417 | JGI IMG/M metagenome (GOLD analysis project Ga0255340, IMG submission 192417) | Wastewater microbial communities from Lulu Island WWTP, Vancouver, Canada - plant10 | ecosystem: Engineered > WWTP > Wastewater > Unclassified | place: Canada: Vancouver, British... | reverse complement strand
CCTTAGAATTAAGTAAAAGACCTGAAAGTAAATGACCTTCCATATGATTAACAGGAACAAAAGGTTTAGAATATTTAATAGCTAAATCCTTTGCAAAGTTCAAACCAACTTCAAGATCAATAGCTAAACCCGGACCATACGTACAAGCAACATACTCAACATCCTCAATACTAACCTTAGCCTTTCTTAATGCTTCATCATATACCATAGGGATATTATTCTCATGCTCCCTACGAGCAATATCAGGCACTACACCACCCCACTGAGCATGAATCTCTACTTGGGAAGAAACAACAGAACTAAGTACCCTACGACCTCTCAAAACAGCCACTGAAGTATCATCACAACTAGTATCAAATGCAATTATCAATGGATCTTTACTCATATACCTCAATACTCCTTTCCTCCAAAGAAATATATTTAATTACAACCTTAAACATCCTTATACCCATATTATCACACAAAGCGGAAATCTCTTGAAAAAACTTATCCGCCCACTCTATCAGCACAATATCACCATTCTCCAAATGCTCTATCAATCCAGACTTCTCTAACTCACCCTCCTCTAACCTCCAAGTATCCATATGGGCAAAAACTCTCTTCTTACCACCTCTCACATACCCATACTCATTGATTAATGTATATGTTGGAGAATTTACAATCTCATTAACACCAAGAGACTCTCCAACACCCTTAGCAAACTGTGTCTTACCAGCCCCAAGTTCTCCACTTAGTGCAACAACAGTAGGAATATCTGAAGAAAGATACTTATCTGCAAAATCTTTAGCAAACTTAATTGTATCCTCTTCACTCTTTGTCTCTACTTCCAAAATCTTCTTGTTCTTAATCAATGCATCCTCAAACTCTATCTTCCCCTGTCTTAATACTGAAAGTTCATTTAGTGTAGTATCAAGCACTGTAGATGGTTGATTCTTAGGCAACTCACCTGCATCTAAAAAGAGATCTATTAAATCTAAACTTTTCTTAGGTAAATCTTTAATTAACTGATCAATACTGTATGGTGCTGATCTATATGACATATTTGCTGATGTTGCAGTAATTGGTTTACCAAACTTTTTAATTAATTCTAATGTAAAATCATAGTCAGGATATCTAATACCCACAGCTCCTTGTTGAGAAACTACTGGTGGAACAAGATTACCTTTACTCATTGATACTACTGTAATTGGTCCTGCTAGATAGTTTTTGTAAAGATTCTCAGCCATTTCATTAAGCTCTACGTATTCTTCAGCCATCTCTTTATCTGATACTGCAATTGATATTGGTTTAGAACCCCTGAGCTTCTTGTACTGCATAATCTTCTTAAGAGCTTCTGGGTTTGTTGCATCACCACCTAATCCGTAGCAAGTTTCAGTTGGATATACAATTAAACCACCATTTTTTAATACCTCAATGGCTTTTTTAATTGCTTCGTCTTTATTTTTAATTGTATCTATTCTTTTCATGGTATAATTATGAGGTTATTATACAAAGAATATGGCTATATATCCATATTTTTACTTTATTGATACTTACTAATATGGAACCTAGAGGAAGAAGAGAACCCTATATTGACTACATACTACCAAGTACTAGAGTTGATGTGATAGATAATGATGGTACAGAGAGAGAGTTTGAGGTCTTTGTAGAACCAGAAGGACCATACAGTGACAAAGCTTTTGCATTTGCACCAGTAAAAGATATGGATGATGTAGCTCTCTTCCAGATCCAACCTTTAGATGATTACTCAGACAAGACTTATCATCTACACAGATTAGAGTTTGGAGACACTAATGTTATTAGATCAATGGTAAAAACTTGCGGATACCTCAAAAAGGATGCAGATGAAAAGTATGCTGTAAATAGTCAAGATTTCAGCTTTCAAGATTTAAAAAGATCTATCACTATTGATAACAGGAAATATGTAATAACATATATGATAAATGTTGATGGTCCAATCAACCCATATACAAAATATCTTAAAAGGATTGAGAATCGAATGAAATAATTGGATATCAATTAACATCTCAAGTAATTTAAGTCTCACTTAGTTTGTTCTAATCATGGTATAATGTAGTACAAAGTTTAAGATTAGTATAAAAGATATGACAGAAGATAAAGAATTAAATGAGTTAAATATTAACTACATATTACCCAGCACAGAGGTAAAGGGAGATGATGGGATTGATTACTCCGTGTACGTTCATGATTTTACTAAATATACTAATAAATATACTGATGTTCCCTTTGGATATGCACCTGTTTTAGATGAAGAGAATATCTCACTATTTCAGATAGTGGCAGCTGGAGATAAGAATAATCCTGAAAATGCTGAAAAGCTTAGTAAACTTCCATTTGGGGAAGAGTCTTTTCTTAAACACTTCATTGGATTAGGAAAAGAATTAAGAAGACATGTACAAAGTGATATGGAGAAAGGAGAGATGCAAAAATGGTCTATACCATTTGAGTTTGAAGGAGAGAATTACACAATGACATATTTACCAGATATTGAAGGTCCTATTAATCCATACAAAAATTATCTAAAAAGATTGAGTACAAGAAAGTAATTAAATTATTATTTCATCCCTATGGAGACATTACATTTAACACAAGACACATTTCAAAAAGAGATAAAGGACTTTGAAGGAGTCGCTTTGGTTGATTTCTGGGCACCTTGGTGTGGTCCTTGTCAGATGCTTGGTCCTATTATTGAAGATTTAGTTGGAGAATTTGATGATGTGAAGATTTGTAAAGTTAATGTTGACGAAGAAGGAGCACTAGCTCAAGAATATGAAATTATGAGTATCCCATGTGTACATATCTTTAAGAACGGAGAGATTGTTGAGACATTGATTGGTGCACAAGCAAAAGAGTCTTACAGAGCAGCTATACAGAAGCATATTTAATTAAATTTATATTTAATAACAATGACAGAAGAGAGATTAAACAACAACGATAATGATTTTGAATATACTCCTATATTCCCCGCACAAGATCCTGCAGAAAAACAAAGGAAATATGAGGAAGAAACTCAAAGGATAGAGAAATATTTTGATGAAGCTATGGTAGAAATACCTCTGGGTGATAACAAAATTATATGGTTGGAGAAGAATACAGATCCAGAATACTGTATTATGATTGGTAATAGCGATGAAGAGAGTAAACACTTATTCCTCTTGTTAAAGCCACATACAAAACCTAAAAGTGAAACTGACAAACAATTCGAAGAGATGCGTCGAGAACTTCTGTTACAATCCATGGAAATGGAAGATTTGCATAATATATATAATGTGTTTGATGGAACTGTTAAGAAGGTCAAGAACTTAGTCGATGGGAAAGGAGGAGATCCAAATAAGGTTTCTGTATCAGAGATGATAGTTCCTGTTTACTTAGGAGAAGAAAAGTTTAATTTCTATCATATGCCTGATGGTATTGGTAGTGGTCATTATGATGCATTGAGAGATGCTAAAAGGAGAGTTGGATACAGAAATATAAAGAATAATCAATAATTAGAACCAATTGTTATTATCTAAAGCTTTTGATATACTCTTTACTATCAATATGGAGTGGTAGCTCAATTGGTTAGAGCATCGCACTGTCACTGCGAAGGTTGCGGGTTCGACCCCCGTCCATTCCGCCATTCTTTCAAGGTTGCGACAAGACCCGTCCACTATACTCAGGAATGCTTTCTGGGATTGAGTTATTCAGACCTTAAAAAGTGAATTTCTCAAAAGTAAGGCCTGGTGGATGAAAAATTCTGAAAAAGCCCCATTTTAAAACCCTTTCCGTTCGAAGTAGAAACCCTGATTTAACACAATAATATCCATATATCCCAAATTTCCCCTCCGTTCCATTCTCGTTTCTGTTGAGTATATTTTGTGGATAATTTTGATATAATTCGATTATATGTATAACAATACAGATATAATCAAACTCGAAGAATATATTGTCTCCCTAGCTATCCAACCCAAATCCTCTGCAGCCGAATATGAGTATACAAACCCAGTCCTTGCACTAGTAGATACTGTCCTTTCAATAAATCGTAAATACGATTCTTTTGTAAAACCAAGAATTGAATTAATTAAGAATACTAGGATTGACTCGTTTGACAGTCTTAGGCAAGAATTAGAAAAGGGTGATGAGTATTTTATTTCATTATGGAATTATAATCACCCACAAAGAATAGAACTTCTAAGAAATCTTCTTGCATATTTTATTGATTATAAAAATAATAACAATATAAAAACCGATCTGGAAACACTTCGTACATGGGGAGAAGAATCTTCTGTAGAAAAATATTCAAATTGGAATATAAAAGGAATTGCCTTTACTACATATCAATACCTTAGAATGCTCTGTGGTGCAGATACTGTAAAGCCTGATATCCATATTTTAAGAACCATTGAGAAAGGAATTGGAAGAAAGTTGTCTACAAAAGATTCTGTAAAAATTATTGAGGATATTTCAAGGAAAATCGGAATAAAAGCACGGGATTTAGATCATGCTATCTGGTTATTTAGTTCTTCAAGGTAATGACAACAAATCTCCTTATATACACCTTCCGTACTTTCCCATTGATAGAAGATTTAGAAGAGATTTCTAAAGATATAGTTGTTTTAGGAAAGCTGAAGACTGATATCTCTAAAGTTGAGAATATGCTACTACTCGGTAAGTATTCCATGATCCTTGGCATTGCCAAAACGAATGGGACATCTGTGTTTGAGACCCAGGGTGTTAATAAGTTCAATAAGAGCAAGATACTTACTGACGAGAAAGATAGGTATGTTTTGAATTTTCCAGAGGATGGATATAAGAATATTAAGATTAATGATTCTTTTACAACTTCTTTTTGTAATTGGGGTATGTATAAGATATCAAACTTTATTGAGAAAGAAAATTTAAAGATTCTTCATTCATTTGTACATATAAAAAAGAATGATGTTGAGATATTGAAAGATTATTTAAGAGAAAACTATCATTAACACAGACCTGTCTCACCTAGGGAACGGTGTTCGAACCTTGTACTCAAGAAACCCTTTTGTTATTTGATAATATTTCTAGTCGGTTCGAGTCCCGTCCATTCCGCCAACCCATAGTTGTTCCAATGAGACCCGTGTGCTATGTTAAATTATCCTTTTTGGGATTAAGTTTTTAGGCATCAAAAAACAGATATTTCAAAACAAATAGGCTGGTGGATGAAAACATCCATATTTTGACTAGTTTTCACTACCCCTCGGTTCGAAGGTAGAGGCCTTTTGTAGCTTCATTATCTGCTGATACAAAAAATCTTTAATTGGTGAGAGTACCGTTTCTGTTAACTATATTATGTGGATAATCATATATCACCTTTACAATTACCCTGTCAAATAACTTGACAATTATTTGACTTATTCATATAATGGATTATGGTAAATACTAAGTACAAACTAAGTAAAAAACTCTTAGAAAATATCTCCTCAATTGAAAGACTATATGGCCAATTAGAATCACAGGTAGTTCCAAGAGAATTACTTCTTAATCTAGAAAAACATAACCTCGTTAAATCCTCTTTCTCTTCTAACAGTATTGAAGGTAACCCACTCTCCCAAGAAGAAGTAACAAACTTAATTCTAGGTGGAAGAGTACCTGCAAATAGGGATGAAAAGGAAGTAAAGAACTACTTTAATATCCTTAAACAGATAGGGAAAGAATATAACAGTTTAGATATTGACACAATATTAAAGATCCATAAGGAACTATTAGTAGGGGTTGAGGATCAAATAGGAGGAGAGATTAGAAATAGGGAAGTTGTAGTTGGAAATCCTGCTTCTGATGGAAATATTGTTATTAAACATGAACCACCCAAACATACTAGAAAAGAAATAACAAAACTGTTGGAAGAATTAGTAGATTGGACAAACATTTCAGAAGAATTACCCATTTTAAAAGCAGGTATATACCATCATGAGTTTGTATATATTCATCCATTTGTAGATGGTAATGGTAGAGTTTGTAGATTAAGCACTACCCTTCTTCTGGACAGGTTAGGATACAAGATAAATAAATATTTTGTACTTGATGATTACTATGATATAGATAGAATTCAGTATTCTGATTCACTACACTCTGCAGATAGTGGAGATAAGACAGAATGGTTGGAGTACTTTACAGATGGTGTTAAATATTCCTTACAATCTGCACTTGCTAAGATAGCGGAAGGATTAAAGAGTATATCTTTTGATATGAGACCTACAAATAGGGAAAAGGATGTATTGGAATTAATAAAGAAGTACAAAGAGATTACTTCTTCTGATGTTTCTAAAGATTTAAATATTTCAAGACAACAGGCTTTTAATCTTTTAGACAGTCTTGTGTCAAAGGGTTATTTAGAGAAACAGGGTATTACTAAGAACAGTTTTTATATATTAAAGTAGTTTTATTTCCAAAAGGTATAGTTTTACGTATGTTATAGAAATATATTCATTTCAGAATAAACAATATTCTTCCCTATATGACTCGTTCAACTTAGGAAACAATGCTCGAACCTTGTCTTCAATAAAGCCTTTACCTGTTTGATAATATTTCTTCATCGTTCGAGTCCTGTCCATCCCGCCATTTTCAACATGTTCCAACAAGACCCGTCCACTATGTTTTAAAACCCTCATGGGTGTTGAGTTGTTTTGACTCTAAAAAGTGAAGTTCTCAAAAGTAAGGCCTGGTGTATGAAAAGGGTCAAAAAAGAGTGAATTTTAAGAGTCCTCGGTTCGAAGGTAGAATGCTTATGTGGTACAATAAAACTTCATTTCTCATGGGATTGTGAATATTCTTCTGATATAATTGCATATTAATGTTAATACTTCTTTAAAAATGGATCAGACAAATACAAAGTTGTCACCAATAAAAGAGATATATTGTATTAACTGCCACGAAGAATTAATCCTTGACCCCGCTGAAAAGAAGGGAGAAAAAGATATTGTCTGTCCAAAATGCGATACTTCTTTTAATCTCCTAGATGAACACAACTTTCTAAAAAACCTATCCCCCATAGTAGAAGGTCAATGTCCATCTTGTTGGGAAGAGTTAACATTTGATATCGAAGATAGGGCTAGTAAAGATAAAATTAAATGTCCGCTTTGTGAAAATTCTTTTTACATAACTGAAGCTATCAATCCTTCTACTAAAGTTCTTCCTAAAAAAGAAATTGATGAAGAAGAAACTTCGGATAATAGCGTTGAAGACAACACAAATCTAAAATCTGGAGAGAAAGTATCCAAAAGTGGAATAGTTTTCGGTCCAATTGATAAAGATCCAAACCAATTAAATGAGTGTAGGTTTTGTGGCAGAAAGTATGAACTTGAGAACGACTTTTATTGTCCGAGTTGTGGTAAACCTACCTTGGAAGTTCCTACAAATAAGAATGTAAATTTTTTCTACGATCCAGCTGAGGAACTTACAGATCGTGTATATCTTATTTATTCAAAATTTCTTCTAAACGATTTAATTCCAAGTGTTTCTAGAACTGTTTTATTAGGGTTGGAACCTTCTAATGTAGGCGGATCTCAAGATTTATCTCGTAATAAACCACTAGAGATAAGACTCTGTAATTCTGCAATACTTTATGGTTTTGCGATAAGAGTTGCAGAAGAATTGTTTTGGGAAGAACAAGAATATTCACTACCTAAAGATTATTATCAAAATATTAAAACGGTTGTAAAAGACAATAAATTTGAAAAGTTACTACCAACAAATTGGTATAAGATGGGATTGAGAGAACCTTTGAAGGGAATGTTATTGTCGAACTATTTCACCTATTATGGCTTTGAAGATTATGTTATCAATACAGAATATGTTAAATCTGCTTTATATAAAGCAATAGTGTTTGATTCTGAATTACAGGGAGCACACCTAACTTATTATGACAGTAATAGTATTATGGAGAGTTCCAAAACCATGATTAGAATTGGTTATACTCTTGGTATGCAACTCTCAATTACGGGAGACGAAGACAGGGAGCTTGGAACAAAAGCCCTTTTATCCGAGAACTATAAAAAACTATTAAAATAATCAAATTTCATTTTAGTGGTGGATGTTCATCTGCAGAACCCACACGTAATGGCAAAGAACAGATTTCTCCTATTTCTACAAGGGTATCTATATCGAAAATCTTTCCTAGTAACCAAAGTGAACCCCATAAAGGTATTGTAATAATTGACAATGGGAAAATAACAAGAATCATTAAGAAATAGAGAATAATATCTTTACCTTTTGCACCTAACCCTAACATCATTAATATAAATAATCCAATTGAGATTATCGCAAGTATTGACCCTGCTTCCATAATTTTTCTTGATTTAATTTAAAAGGTCCTACTTCTACTAATTAACAGGATTGTACAAGAGATTTCTTTCAAGAATTGTTTCAATTAGTTTTAAGCCTTTATCACTTACTTCCCATAACCTAGTAAGAGACTTCTCTATCATAGCTGGATCATGGAAATAGGTAACAAGATATTCTTGATTATCCTCTTTATACATTTTGGCATATGGATCTACAAACCAAGTCTCTGAGGTTTCTTCCTTAGCACTGAATAGTAACTGAACTAATTCTCCTTGGATAACTTTATATACTGATAGATTATCTCTACTAGCTGGTCCAAACTGTTCCCCTACTACAATCAATGGATATTCTAATTTCTCGCTATCAAATATCGTTATATGTGGACTAATCTCTTTATTATCTGTCCAACTCCATGCATTTAGTACTTCTTCTGAATTAAGTAAAACATCACAGCCATGTATATCATAAACAGGAGTATACTCACTCTTTAGTTTCTGGCAACTTACAGTAACATTGTCTTCAGAAGATAGTTTATAGTTTTTTTCATATATATCTTTATCGGTAGAAAACTCATAAGTAGGAATCTGTATTAATGGTTTAATTTCTTTATCACTGAAATCATAGTTATCAACTATTCTGTCTGGTTCATTGTAAAGCCATTTTGTATATTCAGTTTGGAAGTCTTCCGTATCTGATAACTCAACTGAATCATCCTCACCCAAGACATTTTCTTTATCAACATATACAATTTTTTCTGTTTGATATTTTTCTCTAAGAGAATCATCTATAAGGTTAATATAGTGATTACCTAATACAAATATCATTATTGCTACTGGTAATCCTATTGTTAAACCCTTTGTAATTCTTTTTAGGTTTACTTCTTTTTTTAGAAACAGATTCTTTTTCATTATGATGTTTTTAAATTAAGTTTTATTTGTATTCCGAATTAATAATTGTAATACTCTTACTTTCAACAAAATGATCATCTTCTATTTCCCAAATATGATATCTGCCTCCAAATCCGTCGTAACCAGGAGCAAACTCAAAGGTTAATAACTCTATGGAGTTAATATCATTTTGTAAGTAACCATCTTTATCAAATTTCTCATATAATTCAATTGTAAACACTCTTGTATAAACATCTTCATATACCTTTCCTTCTTTAGTTTCAAAGGATAATCTGTTCGCTTTTCCATTATCTAAATTGAATATGCTTATAGAAGAATCAAATCCTGTTGATCTATATGAAGTTACTAAAAACTCTGGACTACCAAGTGGAAGGGGCTCAGAGAATACTGCAAAAGAAACCTTTCCATGACAATCTTTGAAATTTTCTAAATCGGAGCAATATGCATTATAATGGACATTATCTACTACTAGGTTACCATTGTAATATATCTCACACGTTAAGTAATCGGCTGGATCTGTTCTTTTCTTTAAATCTACTTCTTCACAAACTAAATCTAATTCATAACCATTTTTTAATAACCAACTATCCTTAAGTGTAACTACCTCTCCATCTTTAAAATAATAGGAGGGCTCATCAATATGCCTAATTAATTTGCTATACCCCTCTCTTTCATCAATCCAAGTATCAACATACTCATCTGCATGGAATGGGGAATCAGAAGGTAGACTAAATTCCCCTAAGACTTTATTATCTTTAACTTCTTCCACAGGGTTGTCTTGGTTCTGATTCTCTCCTACATAACGATTTCTAAGAGTATCATCAATTAGGTTAATATAGTGATTACCTAATACAAATATCATTATTACTACTGGTAATCCTATTTTTAATCCTTTAGAGATTCTTTTTAGATTTACTTCTTTACTTAGAAATGGATTATTCTTCATTCCAATATATATTAAATTAAATATCCTTTAATATCTCTAATAGATCTTTGTAATAATTCTCATATATCTCATCAGGAACAGATTCACTACTGTCATCTCGCATTCCCATCGAGGTTATAAATTCAATACAATCCTCTTTCATAGTTTCAACTCCATTCTCATCATAATCCTCACATCTGATTCTATGAAATCTCGGTACTGAAAGTATTACTAATTCATCACTACCTTCAACACTTACAATATAATAAATCGAGGAGGCGTGACTTCCTCCCAAATCCACTATAGAAACAAGATTTTCTCCATACTGTTTTACGTCTAGTGGTACTTCACTATCTACTTGTATTCTAACCCACTTCTCATCTGTTTGATTGTATCTTACATCCTCTACTTGGCCTTGTAATACAGCAGTATTAATGTCTTCGCAATACATTAGCTCAGCATTATTTAAATATTCTTTCTCAATTTCAGAGTATTCTTTTGGATACATTTGGTAGAGGGTAACACATCCATCATTTTCTTCACTTGGTTCTTCATATTCAGATTCAATCACCGCATATTTTGGGGGGATCAAACTGACAAGTTCTTGTTTAATCTTTGCTATTCTTTCTTGCTGGGTTTGGATTGGAGAATCAATTTCTTTCTCCTGAGTTAGGAATATGTACACAACAATTGAAATGATAACCAAAAGTACAACAGGAATTAATCTTTTAAAATTAGATTTCCTTTTGTCCGTAGTACTCATAGTAATAATATACTGGTTTAATTTATTTAAATCAATTATCTATCATTAGATTCCGATTACTTAATATAAACTTAGATTTAATTCCCTCTGATATCCTAATTCTCTCTTGTGGATTACCAAACTGTAGTATATGTAGTAGGTAGTTCTTAATCATTTCATCTGTAGAATGTATTTCTTCTTTTCCATTATGTGGTGTTAATTCTTTACCTTTGTAATTACTATCTTCTATTATCAATCTCATATTGTTTACTCTCTTTATTTCATCATTGAATTCTCTAAGTAAATATTTCTTATCTAATTTCATTTGAGGAAGTAAAGATATTAATTGATTAATCATCTCATCTTCAGTTATATATGGTTCTCTACACTTCTCATCTTTAGATCTACAACAGTGATAGTAGATATGTGTATTTACTTTAGTAGATTTAAGTACCCTGTACTTTATTTCTGCTGTTACTCCTGATCCACAACTAGCACATGTGCATATCTTTTTAAATGGAAATACCTGTTTATTCCATTGTTTAGGTGTTGTTTCTAATTGTATCTGTACCTTATCAAATAGTTGTTTGGATATTAATGGTTGGTATGTACCTTTATACCAGTGTTCTCCAAAATGGAATTCTCCATAGTAGAATGGATTCTTAAGAGTAGCGAATACTCTTCCTAATGACATTTCGCATCCTCTTGGTGTTTTAAAGTTTATACTTCTTAACCATCTTCTTATCATTCTTCCTGAGTGTCCTTCATACCCTACTCTTTCAAACATTTCTTTTACTATTGGTGCTCTTTCTTTATCAAATTGTACAGAGGATATTCTATTTGCTTTTAATATATTTATATATCCTATTGGTGCTGGTCCTGGTCTAATTCCAATCATACATTTATTTCTATGTCCTCTTTTTACATTTATTCCTCTGTTATCATTTTCTAATTTAGCTTGAGAACAGAGTATCATTAGTAAGAATTTTTCATTTGGATTATTAGAGAATGTTTGTGAGTGACAGTTGATTAGTTCTAACTTTCCTTGATCCATTAGGTCTACTATTCTTCCCAAATCTCCTGCATTTCTAGATAGTCTGTCTGGTGCCCATGTAATAATGGCATTGTATTTTCCTTTGTATATGTTGTCTAAGAGGTTATTGAATTGGGGTCTTTGTCCTGTTTCTTTTGCAGAGTGTGATTCTGTTATTGTTTCTACTATGTTTATCTTTTCTCTTTTAGCTTTTTCTTTCATTTCCATGAGTTGTCCATCTATACTCATGGCTTGTCTTTCATCTGATTCTGAGGATTTTCTTGCGTAGAGAACGTATTTTAATTCATTGGTATCTTTCATTAGAAGGAAGGTACCAGTAAGGGTGATGGAAGTCTAGGTTTTTATTATCTTAACCAATTCTTCATATATTTTAACCATAGCCCAAGTATCCAATTCACAATATTTTAGAAGATTATCTTTAATAGCCTTATCACCATCACCATAAACCAACTCATACCAACTGGTCATTGCAGTCGCACCATCACCAATATCCATATCTTTATAACTCAGCTCAGGAATAAGAGCAGGTAAAATCTTTTTAATTGAGTAACTCCCTTTACAAGAAGGATCTGTATAACAGCCTTTTTGGAATATATCCATCAGATCATACAATCTATTATTCATATCTTCACAGAATTCTTTATACTCTGGATGTATCTCACCCATCCTTTCATTTTGTTTCCCTTCAAAACTTTTGTTCCAAACAACAATAGAACCAGTATCATCCACAACTTCTTGCAAAGATTTTAAGAAATTAGGAATTGGATCTATCGCTTCTGTTTCAATAAATTCATAATGCTCAAACTCCCCACCTTTCTGTTTTTGTATATGTAATGACCATTGAAACGGCATTTGATCATATGGTTTATAACCATCATACACTGGAATTGCGGGATTATAAGATTCGTAATCAATAAAATATATTGGATATTCAATTCCATCAAGATCATTTTGGATATAATCCTTGTCAATATATACTTCACCACTTTGAGCAACATCCACTTGTCGTCTGTATGTAGGGGCGAGATTAAAAGTTTTAGGTACATCATATATGCTTTTTACTCCCATAGATTCTAACTCTCGTACTTTTTTAGGACTTCCACTGAACCCACTAATGTCATAGATTGAATATTCGGGATCGTTTTTGTGACATAATTTCAAACAAGGGCAATCCTTTGGCTTAATACATGTTTGCACGTCTGAAGGGTCTTCTAATTGCATCACTTCAAGAGCTTCATATCGGAGTTGATGTACTTCATCTTTTAATTTTTCAACTTCTTCGTTCACGTTAGTAGCTTTAAAAAGCTCATTGAGATTTAAATCTCCTTTTCTATTGTACTCTTTGTTTAAGTGAAGTATGTATACATCACCGATATCATAATTTTTATTAAAAACTAAATATTGGAATGTTGCATCATATTTATGTTGCTTAGAGATATCATTTGTACTTTTTATCTCATATATATCCCACTTACTTTTTTGAGTATTAAATAACAAAACATCTGCACGTGCTTGAAATGGCCCATCTTCAGCCGTAGGTTGAAAGACAACTTCACTTTCCTTGGGGTTATATTGTTTAACTAAAACTTCTTGGATATATTTCTCTGCATATTCTTCTACCTCATAACCTTGTTCAAAAAGATGCTGTAAGAAAACATCTATTTCTTGTTCTGTTAATTTGTTATGCTTTATTGCCCATAAATGCATTGGAGCATCTAGATAAGCAATAAAATCTGTTTTAGTAAGATTTTCTCCCAATATTCTATCTCTTAAACAAAGAATTTTAATTATCTTATAACTAAGTATTTTCCTTTAATTCGAAAAGAAACATATCTATCGTTTCTTTAAAGTTTTTTGGTCTATATCTATCAAATGCATCCTGTTTAACATACAAGCAATCATATTTAACATCTCCCTGCAATGAATTAATGTCATTACACCATTGCTTCAATCTCTTAATTTTAAGAGTAGCATCTAAATCCTCAAAACCCTTAGTTTCTACAAAATAAACTTTGTAGTCATTAACTTTTACAATAAAATCGGTGTAATAATCTGCAATAGAGTTATCAGCGGTTTGATAATCAATCTTAAAATGGACTCCTAAATAGTTCTTAGCGTAGGAAGTGATATCCTCACATCCTTCTAGGAAATTTGCAAATTGAAGTTCAAAATGACTATCACCAACGATCTTATTGAAAACGCTCTTCTGAGGAATTATATATCCCTGATCTTTAACAATAAACGGTCTAGTCTTACTGATCATTATATAATCTTTAATTTCTGTTTCGCCCTTATCAACAACTGTAAGTTTATTAATCTCAGACTTGAATGTTTCAACAATAGTCCTCGAGGCTTCTGTTTCAGATAAATTACGCAAGGTATTGAGATCTTCTAAATTCACCTCTTCCTCAAAAAGGTGTCCCTTCATAAACTCCTTTACTTTCCCATACAAAATATCATACCCACCAACTAAACGAAGTTCATTTTTTATTGACTGCGCAAAGAATCCAACAACACTCGAATAGTCTGGAACCAAATTAGTATCCAATTTAGTAATGTGGTGAACTTCTTCCTCCGTATCATCCTTTCTAATGACATTTTTGAATACTATATCCCTTTTTTCCTCTTCTGAATATTCTTTAACCTTCAATTTTTTATGTTTGAAGTTCCCAAGATCAAGCTGTGATAGGTTTTTGTATTCACGATATATTCTTGGCATTAAGATAGGAAGGTTTATATCAAGTTCTTTAATATCTTTTTTCATATCTTCCTTATCTACCTCTATTACAAGAGGAGCTTTTGGCTTAGATCCTGTACCCATTGAAGCCTTTTCTAACTCAACACCTTCATTCTTAATTGATTCTACAAAATCCATAAATGCTGGAGTACCAACAATGCTTACGTACTCGGATACATCCGATTCTCCACGATACATCCTTCTGAGACCTCTTCCCAAAGTTTGTTCTGGTAATATATTGCTCTTTGAACTGTATGCCCTTAGACCAACTATTGTTGTAACATTCTTTACATCCCAACCTTCTTTAAGCATTAGGACTGAAACAATCGCCTTGTAAGGGCTATCTAAATTATCTATCTCGTTAGAAGCCTTTCTAAGCAATTCTAATTCTTCTTTGTTTCTTCCTTTTGTACTCTCTGATATATCTCCATTATTTTTTGTGTGAATAGTTAATACTGCCCCTTTGAATTCAGGATATCTACTCTCTAAATACTCAGACACATCATCACAATTCTTTGTATCATCAGTCATTACAAAAAATATAGATTTCTTACCCAACTTATCATGCTCTTCCGAGGCCTTCTTCCACTCCTGATATCCTAACTCAATATAATCCTCATATCTTTCTGTGTACTTCGAGCTTTTCCTTTCTACCAATTTACCTCTACTTGCACTATCTGGAAGAACTGGATGCTTAACTACATTCTGATATATTGCCTCTACTAAGGGATAATCAGATACTGTTTGTACAAAGATGGCACCATTGTTATGCTTTGGCGTTGCAGTAACATCTATCTGCAAAGCTAATTGAGTACCTTTCTGTTTTAGATTATTACTTATATCTTCGATGGATTTAAACCACGCAAGAGATGGATTGTGAATATGATGTGCCTCATCATTCAATATAACTAATTCATCAATATCACGAACTATCTGATCTAAATCTATAGTGGAGTCATTCGTACTCTGTACTGGTTTAGATCCAAGAAAATAGTCAGAAGTATCATCATCTGAGAAGGATGGTTCTGTCGAGTTTCTATCAAATACTCTATGAATATTAGTAATAAATAAGTTCCCAACCTTCTTTGTTATGTTTACATTATCCTGGATATGCACAGTCAACTGGAAATCTGTATGCCAATCCCTGCCACCATATCCATTATCCGGTAGGATTGGATCTTGATAGAAAATCTTCAAGCCATCAAAATCTGTTCGAATACGATCTAAAACAATAATATTTGGAGTTATAAGTAAAAAGTTTCTTGCCAAATCAGAATCAGGCTCATATATTTTATGGAAATACGCCCAAGCTAGGATCAAACTCATAACCTTTGTTTTACCCGTTCCAGTACCCATTTTTATAACAAATCTCCTCCAGTCTTCTGGAAAATGACCTATGGAAACCATCTCTGCTAATTGAGGAGTTACAAACTTCATTAAATCGTACTTATCTTTAACTTTCGCAACATCATGAAGATAAATGATCGTTTCAACAGCTTCCCTTTGAGCAAAATAATACTTAAACTCTGCGGTTGTTCCATCACCCTTAGGGATAAAATGTTCTGTTTTAAACCACCAATTTAGTAGACTTACACTAGTTTCGCTAGCACCTTCATAAGAATTCTCTCTCCACTCTTTCACATTCTTTCTTAAAGTTGTTACTAAAGGTGGCAGAAGTTTATCATAACCTTGCTCCCTCAACTGTTCATCGGCAGGAAACCATCTGATATCTGGATTTAAAATTTCATATGGTGATCTTGGGAAATCTTTATGAAGTGCCATCTATTTAAAAATCATATTAAATACTAACATCAATAACCTTCATGGTATCGTTACCGAAAATATCTACAACCTTTATAGCAACCTTGTATCTCTTTTTCTCAGGATATTCATGATAGTTAGTTTTAAGTTCCAAATCTCTGTTCCTCTTTGTCCTAAATGCCTGCCACTCATTCTCAAAAGTATAATCACCCGTCCACATTGTTTGATTCTCACCATTTTCATCTTTAACTTGTAAAACTTCCTTTTTACTCTGATAGTCAAAATCAACAGACCAATAATCTATCCAATCAGACCATTTCTTAGTTAACACTTCCTTAGAAATAACCCCATCCTTATCTTTAGAGATCTTAACAATCTGACCTTTATCAATAATCACCTTAGAGCTGTTATTACGAAGTTGTTGCTCGAACTCTCTTCCACTATCCTGATTATAAAATACTGAAAAATCCGTTAGTTCTATTGAAACTGTTTTTCCTTTGTAATGAGGTTTTACCTCAATATATGCGACATCGTAGAATTCGACTTGACCCTTCTCAATAGCCCTTTTATCAAAGACATCTCTTGGTATATATTTCAACATAAGGTCTATTCCTAATTCTTTTGCTTCTTCTTGAACTCTTGGTGCTAGGTTCATTTCAAACTCAAAACCTAATATATCAATTTTGGTTATACCTTTTTCAGATGCTTCTTTTATACATTGATTCACAAAGGAACTAGTAACAGGGACATTAATTGAACCAATAGCAATTAATCGAGACATCTTCTCTCCGACAAAGGTTGTAAATCCACTAACCTTATCTGCCTTATATGCAGATAATATTAAATCGAAATACTCACTATTCTTCTTCTGCATTTGTTCCTCTTGTTGTAGTTGTTCTAAGGTTGGATTAAGGCCAACATAATATTGTCTTTCATATTTGCCAATATTTAATACTTCAAATGCACGATAGTCTTTTCCCTCTTTCTTCATTTGCCTTTGAACATCTATCATTCTTTTTCGAGTAGTATGAATTGAGAACTTCCCAATATCTGAGGCTATCCATTTCCTATTTAACTTCTCTGCAACAGCAGCCGTTGTACCAGAACCACAGAAAAAATCTGAAACCAAATCATTCTCATTAGAACATGCTTTTACTACCCTTTCCAGAAGAGGTTCTGAGTTTTCTGTTGGATATTTAGTAGAGAAAGAATATCCTGGAATATCTGTCCAATTTGTATCCAATACTTTATACCCTTTCTCTACCCAATATTCCGGTTTACCACTATTTGGGTTTAATCTGATTTTCCCCATTCTAATCATTTCATCAATCTTACTTTGAGAAAATGTGAAATGCCTTCCTGGGGGTGGAGTTAGATCTTTCCCGAAGAATTTAGATTTTCCACCTTGACCTTTTGAATCCATGGCATGCCAGTATCCACCAGTTTCAAATTGATAATTAAGAGTATCTAAGAATTCAAATGCTTCACTTTTTGAATATACAAAAAGTGATTCAACCCCCGAGGTTAAGACTTTTTGTTTTCTAGTCTTCATAACGTTCTTGTTGATTCTATTAATGACAATCTCATTTCTAAAGCTATCTTTACCGAACACCTCATCTAAAGCTACTTTCACATAATGCCCCCAATGGAAGTCAATCCTAACAACAAGAATTCCATCCTCTCTCAACAAATCTTTTATCAAGGAAAATCTTTCATACAACATTTGGATAAAGGTATTTCCTCCATTACCCCACGTATTCCTATATGCGAAATTTTCAATAATAGAGGGCTGCTTATCAAGAATTTCTTCTCCATTACCGACAAATACAGGTATTGTATAATCTTGACCTACACTAAAAGGCGGATCAATATATATTAGCTTTATACCGCCGTTATTCTCAATCTCTTCCCTTAAAGGTCCATTCTTTAGACTTGATAATACAAGTTTATTATCACCCCATATAAGCTTATTCTTCCATCCGGATAATTGTCTTCCTCTAGTATCAAACATACTGTATTGCTGAGAGTCGAACTTCACAGATTCATCTGATCTAGGCTCATCTATAGTTTCAACTGTTTGAAATGGTAATACAATATTAGTAACCTCATCTGTCTTTCCATTCCATACCAACTCAACCTCCCTCTTGTCCTCAAACAACATAAATCTATACTTGTCAGGCAAAGGCTTCCCTTCTTTAAGGAATTTATTGATATCTCGAATGTCGTGGTCACTTAGTTGCATCTTATTCTTAGTATACTAATATGTATTATCTATGAGTCTATTTTACCTTCTTCTATTAATTTTTACCACTCTCACACAATAAATCATCCCTTTATACTGATATTAAAATATTTTATCTCCATTCCAATAACTAGGTTTATAATCACTCCCATACCTAAACATATTGTAGACATCTCTTGAATAAACCTTAACTCTAGGTCTATCCATTTCTACAGCCTGATGTAAAACAATTGTAAAAGCATCTACTAAATCATCATACTTCTCTACACCGAAGTATACTAATTGTTGTATTAAATCCTTTGAACCCTCTTTAGGAAACAGTACCTTACCAGACCTAATCATATACGTTACAGAATCTAACCTAGCCCTCTTATCCTTACCATTAACCTTAAAACCCTTAGCTTTAAACCCTTCCTTTGTTAATTGCTGTATAACTGCCTTCTGATACCCCACATCCTCTATATATACCTGAGACCTCCAACTCTTACTAAGATCACACTCTTTAGAGTAGTCTTTAATCTTCTCTACTGTTGTTGGGAAATCCATTCTCTTATTTACAGGAAATGGTTGAATATATACCTTTAAATCCTCTTCATTACCATATACATGACCACATACCATAGCAGTATAGTCTGCATGGTTGGTACTTGATATTGCTAAGTCTACTCCAATAAGTGAATACTGATACTTTCCGTCCTTTGGAGGTAGTTCATCATAGTATTCTATCCACTCCTTTCTTACCAGTTGATCTTCATCTGCAATAATCTTAAGCATATATTCTCTTTGCCATGCCTTATCATCCCCTATTAACTTCTTTTCTATTTCAATATCCTCCATTGTAGGGTACTTCCCACTCCAAAGGATATCTCCATTGCCCTTAATTAAAGGGTATTCTTTGAATACAGCCTTTATATCCCCCAGTTCAATTGTCTTCTTAAGACGCATGAGTAAAGAATCCTCATGCAAAAGATTCCCTACAATAGCAATTTTGGTGTTCCTGTCTCCTAACGGAATAATCTCACCTGTTAGCCAAGCATACGTCTTATCCCTACTCTCCATAGTTTTTACAGAATTAAGATCTTCAACATCATCACAGATGATTAAGTCTGGCCTATGAGCACCATGTCTCAATCCTCTAATACTTTGTTCACTTGAAGCAGCTATTAATCTAGCATTGAATCTTGGTATAACCAGAGAGTATGAACCCCACTCATCAGATTCCTCTCTGAAGGGTCCTAGATCAGCTCTAAGTAGGTCATTACTCTCGAGTTCCCTTCTGACATTAGACATATGAGATTTAGCCTGCTGTTGAGTCTGAGAGAGTATGACTACACATTTCTTCTGTTGCTTACCTAGTATTGCCCAAAGAGGGTATGACATAGTCATTATGGTAGACTTACCGGAACCTCTGAAAGCTACTACTACAGAAAGTTTAATCTCTTCATCTTCTGTAATTCTAAACATCTCTCTTTGAAACTCTGCAGTCTCATATTTAACATAGTCTGAGAAGTAGATATGGAAAAACCAGTAATGACTTTCTGTAGTAATTTTAGTTCTAGCTACTTGGTCATCTAGTATTTTATCTACAATCTCACCTGTAATATTTCTGTTATTTTCCATCTTTCTCTTCTTCTGAATTTAATCCAAATGCCATATCTAGAGATTGTTTAATAATCTCTCGTTGTTCATCTGTAATTTGTATATCTCCATTCTTGGTTGTAACTTCTAACTTAGGAGAATAGTTTTTATGGTGGTTTTTAAGCCAGAATATTATCCCTGTTAGATTCCTGTCCTTAATTGCAGATATTAATTGGCTTTCTGCCATATCGTTTATCAGGTTTAAACCTTCATCTATTGCTATATCTGCATTATCTGCAAATTCAGGATCTTCTTTTCTCCATCTATAGTATGTAGCTCTAGATACACCTGTTTTCTCACAAGCTACTTGTACAATTGGGGTCTTCTTAAATTGTATTAGCAATAGGCCTTTTCTTTCTGTTTTCATATCTTTTCTCCTTTCTTACCAGTGAAAGTCTCCCATCTTTTCTTAATTACCTCTGCATATACAGGAGATTTTTCCATTAAGTAACACCTCCTATCCATCTTTTCACTAGCTATTAGTGTAGATCCTGAACCTCCAAATGGTTCAATTACTAAATCTCCTTTCTTAGTTAGTACTTTGATATATGGGATTAAGATTTCAAGAGGTTTTGTACCAAAAACTACTCCCTGCCCTGAGCTTTTCTCATCAGAAGCCTTATATTCAATAAAGTCGGTTGGTTGTATCTTCCTACCCTTCTTATACCCTTCCCAATGTGGTTTTCCTGTAATAGCATACAAAGCAGTTGTGTAATTATTTTGTAATAATTCCTCCTCAGGATCTGAGTTCAACACTTCTTGTTCATATGAGGATCCAACCATTGCAATATCGTGCTTAGAAAAGAATTTATACTTAGCAGAGAATCCCTGATGTCTATTGGGTATATGCCAGACAATCATATTTTTTACCTTCCAGTATTTCTCCATCTCAGCCCAAATAGTTCTTAGATTCTTCCAATTCTCATATACAATAATATGAAAGTCCTCCTTTGCTATTTCAGAGATATTTTTCATCCATAGTTCTGTGAAGTTATCTGGCATTACATCTGTTTCTAGATATTTTCTATCTCTCTTGTATCCAAAACCCTCCGTTGCTTTACCATGTTTTTTCTTCCCATGTAAGTAATCTAAAATGTATGGGGGATCCGTAAAACAGAAGTTTGCTTTCTCTTTGTTCATTAGTTTCAGGACATCTTTTTGTGCTGTAGAGTCACCACACATAAGGCGATTCTCTCCTAGTTGCCATACATCACCTTTCTTAATTTGAATTTCTTTAATATCTAATTTGTCCAGCTCTTTTTTAAGATCAAAGACTTCAGGAGAGTCATCTTCCCAGTCAAAGATTTCATCTAGATCTTCAGAGTCAAAACCTACATCGGAAAGAAAATCTTCTGCAAAGTCTGCAAGGAGTGAGAAGTCAAACTCTCCTTGGTTTTTGTTTAATCTGAGATTGAGTTCTTTTTCTTTCTCAAGATCTGGGAGATTAACGTAAACAACCGGCATTTCTTTAATGCCTAGTCCTTTTGCCGCTTCTATACGCATGTGTCCACCTATTACAATGTTTTTGCGTTTAGGAGCTATATTAACTATTGCTGGATCTACAATACCAAAGCGTTTGATACTTTGTTTGAGATCGTTTAAAGCTTTTTCATCCCATTTCCTTGGGTTGTAATCAGCTTTGATGAGCTTGTCTATTGGAACATAGACTGTTTGGATTTGATTATCCATATGTTTGATATATAAAAATTTAACAGAGTATTTCTATTCTGCTATATCATTACATAATGGTTTCTTGGTAAATCTTGGTAGAATTACAGCCTGTTTGCACTATTCAATACAAATCTTCCTCTCTCGTAAGAAACAAGCTCATCAACCCCAAGAGAATCATAAACATCTTTGTTCAGCTCGATGATTTTTCCATTAATCCAGTTATGGGAAGATTTTTTGTCATCAGGATCATATACTCTCTCTCCATCACTTAATTCCTCAACAAGCTCTTTAACCTCCCATTCCTTAGGTCCCCGTTTTTTACCAAACATATATTTACATAATTTATACCTATCTGAATCCTTTTTCATATATGTAACCAATCCATATACATCTAATGCGCAAGTATCCTTATCAAAATACACAAGACTACTGGCAACTCTTATGGAACTTGAATTTCTACTTAGAACAACCCCAATAGCATTAAACATTTCTTTAGTTACATAGAATTTGGGATTATATATTTTATTACCCTTTGATTTTCTAGTGAATATCGTATAGATCTTCTTCTCCTCTTCTGTTTCTAGTTTCTGGAGTTCTTTTACCTCCTCGGTAGTTAGTGGGACTTTAAGTTTTACTAACATATCAAAAACTTGTGGAGGAACTATTTCATGGTATTTGAAAAGTTCAGAAAGCTTATATATTACACTGACTGTTTTTGCAGCCATCTCACCTATTGCATCCATAGTAGGATTCATGGATGTAACAATATTTGCTATATTTTCCCCCATTATATCCATTACAGACTGCGTTGACCTAACAATCTCTGAGACTTGTCTTCCTAATGTCTTCGATCCTGTTTGTTTGTGATTTCCCTCACTGACCATACCTCTAGTTTTAGACTATAATATATTACTGCCTAAGTATATTATTTGTTGTAGTACCATGGCAATAACAGACCAATCATTACAAAAGTACAAGTCCGATAATCTTGATGCTATTATCAACAGTGAACATCAGATGGTACTTGATGGACAGAAATCATATGGAGAATACTGCAAAAACGCATTAGATTTTTACAAACTTTTACAAGATTTTATAATAGAGATTCCAGTAGACAAACTTGTCTTCTGTATATTCCTCAATCAGATTCGCAAGCATTCTTTGTTAGCAATTCTATCAACCCTGAGAAGGCAGGACACTCAAGCCATGATGAATCTGAGACAAACCCTTGAAGCAGGAGCTCTAGCTGCTTATTCTATTGCGCAGGGAGATTGGGACAACTTGATTGCAAAAGATGACGAAGAGATATTTAAAAAATCTGAGAAATACAAGAACAAAGCATATAAATGGCTTGAGCAAAATTATACGAAGGGCTCTAATTTCATTTCTGGAATGAAAAATCTTATAAACAAATCCTCTTCTCATAACAATGTAATAATGGCACACAGATCATTTAATTTTAACTCAGAAGCGAAAGTCGCTGAGATTCCATTCTTCGACATTGAGGACGAATACTTAACAAAGACAGCTCTTTGGCAGGTATCTAATATCCTAATGGGAATAATGGATTTAACATATGGAGTAAGTCAAAACTATAAGGGTCTAAAATTCTCACCCAATTTCGTAATTAGACTGAAACAATTAGAAGCAATTAATGACAAACTCAAGACAGAGATGATGGCAAGTCAAAGATATAAAAATAGCCAACAAAAAGAATAAGACACCTTTGGATGAATAACTCACTATATTTCTAACTTAGCAATCCTTTTATTCCTATCCTTAACTAATTCAGTCGTTGCCTCCATATACTGTATGTATTCATCAACGGTTTTAGGAACTGGCACACTTTCAAAGTTATCAAATGGAGGAGCAATCTTTACTGTAGTATAGTCACCTGTCACAGCATCATTAAAGAGGAAGAAGTCTACATATCCTTTGAAATCTCCAAATAACCTAAAGAAGCTTTCATACCTCTTAAAAGTCTTATAAAGTGGACTATCTTGACCTAAATAATATCTTCTTATGCATTCTAGAGTTAGATCTAACCTATCACTTATCTTACTATTAAACCCTCTCCATGCATTTATTGTTGGTAAGCCATCAACTTGTTTACTTGGCCAGATTATAATTCCACCAATTGTTTCAGATACCTCTTTAAATTTATCTAATCTCTCCTTAGGTATCTGTGTCGTTATATGTTTTAACTTCTTCCACTTGGTAAATGTAGCAATAGCCCTATCACTTGATAGATAGAACTCCCCTAACTCTGATTTATGATATAGCCTACAGGTACTTATCTTTATAAGCTCGAACATCTTACCATTAGGCAGTGGTTTACTCCATAAAAGCCTGTGATATTCCTGTAAGGTTTTACTATATTTATCTGCATCTCGAGGTTCTGTCTCGGCCTGAAAGTTGTATGTTACATCTATTTCCATGAGTATAATGATACAAGATTACTTCTCCTTTTTATACTGTCTTATTTGTCTCATTTTGGGTTCCAGACACGTCTGTCCCGCCATTTTTGCAATGTCATGAAAAAACCACAACTATCTACCCTTAACCATCAGTACCAAAGAACAGTTAATACATTAATCCCTTATGAAATATATCTTAAATATTCAACTCAAAAAGACACATCAACTATACAACTTCAAAAAATATTCTCTAGATTTAAAAACAATAACAATCAAATTAAACTACTAGATGTAGGTTCCGGAGATGGATCATATCTTCTACAATCTCTTCCTAAAGATAATCATTTTGAAATTACATTTTTAGAACCAGCAAAGGATCTTTTTAATAAATTAGAGAAGAATATACAAGAACATAATAATTGTAAGGCTATTAATAAAACTTTTGAAGATTTCTATGCAGAGAGCAAGAATAAATTTGACATTATTCTTGCATCACATCTATATCATTTTCCTGAAGATGAATATTCCATATTTCTATCACAACTCATCTCACTCTTAGAAGATTCTGGTACTTTAATATGGATAGAGAGAGGTGTAGATGAGGTGACAGATTTTAAAACAAGAATTAGAAAATTATTACAAAGTAGATAAAGAACAATTAATAAAGTCGATGTCAGGCATAAATTTGAATAGTACTCGATATCAGTCAATCTCCCAAAATGATATAGAGAGAACGCTTAAAGATTATGGTATTCCAACAGATCAAGATATTGTTTTTACACTTGGGAGACTAGAAAAATATAAAGGATTTGATCAGGCAATCTATTTTTTTAACGAAGCTAGGAGTACACTAAATAATCCACATATGATAATCTTAGGTTTATCATATTTCCAAGACAATCCAGTAGTAAAACAGATTAAAGAACTAATTACTAAATTTGACATTGATGCCACATTTTACACTCGACAGGATATGAAATTACCTTTACTACTATGGCAATGGCATAAAACAAAATATAGTCTTAATCTTTCAAAGGCAGAACCTTTTGGAATGGCTCCCATTGAAGCTAGATATTTATCAGGTCTAAGCAAGGGTCCTTTAGTAGTAACATCAAATAATGGAGGTCTAGCTGAACAATGTGAGAATAAGATTAATGGATTAAAAGTAGAGTATGGAGATATAGACGAATACAAAGAAATTATTAAATTTGTAAATTCATTGTCTAACAAAGAATACAATAAATTCAGATCAGAATGTGCTAACCATGTAACAAAGTGCTATAATGCCTCTAAGAATATCTTAGAACACTTTAAATTGTTAGGTATCTTATAATGAAGAACAAGGAAATTGAAATTACTTATGTTGTCACTAATGCAAAAGCATTAGAAAAGACTCTTCTCGGAAATGGAGCAATACTTCAATATGAAAGGATACTTGATAGAGATATTTACGAAAACAGTAGAGATTTTTTTATAAGATATTCAACAGAAGTTCAAGACAATATTACAAAAAAGTTCTTTACAATGAAAAGTGACGGAGACATGAACTCTGTAAATAAAGTTAAAGAAAAAATTGAAATTGAATTCCCAATTAACGATGAGCAAGAAGAGGGATTAAAGGCTGTATTTGAAGCCTTAAAGTTTGAAAAGACAAATTCATACAGAAAAGAGAGAAAAGCCTATACCTTATTTGACTGCGATCTTTCGATAGACACCATGGAAAACAAAACATATTTTGAAATTGAATTTGAGAATGAAAATGATATGAAAAAATTGTTAAACTAGTTGATCGATACCTTGAAGAAAAATAATACCATACTCATATTAGGTGCCAATTCAGGAATAGGATTAGCTTTTACTAAATATTTCCTCAATAACAATAATGTTATTGCAATATCAAGAAGTACAAAGAATCTCGAAAAACTATCTAAAGAAAATCTTACAATCGTTAAAGCAGATTTAACAGAACATATTCCAAGAATTAGTGAAGAGCTTGATATTATTATTAACTGCCTAGGAATAGTTGCTTTTAAAAGCTTTAAAGAAGTAACAAGAGAAGATTACAAAAAGATAGTGTCACTAAATGTAGAAACACCTATCTTTACAACTCAGAAATATATTAAACAAATATCTACCAAAAAGTCTTCTCCTGCATTGATAATGCAGATGGGCTCATTAGCTGGATTAGAACCAGGACATGGAAACTTCACATTATATAGTGCAACCAAGATGGCATTAGTAGGCTTGTATAATTCTTTTATTAAGGAATATGAGAATACAAATATTAGATTTATACTTGTAGCTCCTCATGCATTCAAATCCAATATTTGCAGAAATTCAATTGGAGGAGATAAGTTACAATTGCTGTTTGACTCAAACAAAGATCTTATTTCTGCAGATGAAATGGTAATTAAAATAATGAAAGAGGTTAACAAACACCCTGGAAACCTAGTACCCTTAATTATTAATGAATAAATTAAAAATTACTTATAACCCTTAGTATGAGTTCTTGTTTGAATATTTAGTAATATTCTGACAAAAGGTGTTTACATCTATTAAATAAAAGACTTGTTATGGTTTTCGTCTATCGTACCGTATATTCTCTTTCAGCTGTAATAGTCTCTATATTATCATTTGTTGCATCATATACTGTCATAGTTAGTACTACTCTCAACTTCCCTATCTTGTCTATAAAGGTTGAGGTAAAACCACAAATATTTTCTGATTCTTCACTTAACCAATTAGAAGTATCTTGTTCTCTAAATAGAACTTCCTCATTATTTTCATTTAGATAGAATTTCCAAGAACATCTAACTCTCTTACTATACTTACCATTACCCTCTACTAATGCATCATACATTCTAGCCTGTCCTCTTAGAATAACATCTTCTTTTGGTCCAACTATAGTTAGCTTAAGATTATGTTCTTTCTGTTCTTCCTCTGGAGTTGATTCATCTTCAAAAAAAGAGTCTTCTTCATAAATGGTTTCTAATTGTTCTTCTTGTTTTTTAAGAGATAGTTTATTTCTTGAGAATTTACAAAATATTATGCCAAAGAGTATTAGAAGAATTAAAATTACAATTATTAAGATTTTAGTATTTTTCTTCATAAATATATTTATTAATTTATATACACTTATTATACACTTTTACACTAAGTAACAGTATCTTTATATTTCCGTAGAGGAAAATATGTTAATATATGATATGGAATATAAAATATCCGAAATGCAAACAGATAAGATTGATTCCGTTGTAGACTTCCATAATAAATATCTAGGTAAAAGAGGGTTTATAAACAAAGAGGAATTTATTAAAAGAGTTAAATCTAATACTGGTATTTTTTTAGTTGCAAAGGATAGTAAAAATAATATCATAGGTATAAAGTTAGGATATATTGATAAAGATATATGTATAGGAAGAGGAATTGCTGTAGATAAAAAACATAGAAGATTAGGTGTTGGTAAAAGTTTAGTAAAAAAGTTTGAAGAGGAACTTACTAAATCTCCTAATGTTAAAAAATATATATTTGCATCTTCTACTTTTGAAGGAGTACCATTTCATATAGAATTAGGATATAAACCAACTATATTACTACAATCTAAGGATAAGGAATTACTTAGGAAAGTAAATATAAAAAATTGTACTATCATTGATAGTTCTTACAATGAAGATTACAAGATTTATCAGGTGTATCTAAAAGCTAATAGAGATTTAGATTATAATGATTTATCTAAATTAAAGAGTCAATATCCAAATATTGATATACAATATTTATTTGAAAAGAATATCTAATTGGGAATAATATCTTCCTCTATATATTTCTTAACCAATTTATTAATCTCTGGATAATTCTCATATGTTAGTAATTCTAATGCCTCATCTACATCTCTCCATTGATTCTCTAGAATAACACCATCTTCATATGTTTCTGGTTGTTTACCTTCTTCTTTCTCACTATTTAGTAAAGCTAAGAAATAGTGATCTGTTTTTAACTGTATCTCTTCCCAATTTAATTCATATGTAGCTGACCCTAGATATCTAAGTAGAGATATATCAGAATATCCAGATTCTTCTCTCACTTCCCTAAGTGCTGTATCTTCCAATGTCTCCTCCCCTTCTTTATGTCCCTTAGGTAATACATACTTAGTAGTACCATCTTGCCATACTTTTTTAATGACTAGTAATTTGATATTATTTCCTTCTTTTTTAACAAGATAGCAGCCTGATGAGATATGAATCTTCCTTCTTTTTTCAAGTGAGGATGTACCTCCAATTCTTACTGTTTTTGGTAATATATCACTCATATTTATATTAGTTAATTTATTTTACTTATACTCTAAACTTAACCATTCTTTAAAAAGGTTAATATAATTTTCTGGAATATATTCTTCAATTTCATTTAATGAGAATTTCTGACATAGAACTTTTTCTTTTCCTTCAAGAATCTGTTTAACAAATCTATGTACTCCATCATATACTAACCATCTATTCTGTTTTGTTTGGATAAGAAGTAATGGGTACTTAGTTTCAGCATTCTCTATCCTTTCTTTATGATTAGGATATTGATTAATATCCAACATGACATCTTCAGGTTTAAGGTTGTAATATTTATTCTCATCTGTATTCCACCATGGGAGTGTAAGATTCCATTTTAATTTTTCAATATCTACTTCTTCAACTTCAATATTAGAATTCCACATCTCTTCCATTTTTACTGGAAAAGGAAATCCATTTACAAAACATTCATATGGCATAGCCCAACCTTTAAGAAATTGCCAGATGTCTTTTTCTTTACCAATAGCTTTAATTAACAAACCGTTATCATTGAATTTAACTTCTGTTTCTTTAGGTATGGAGTAGATAATGTGTCCGAATTCTTTTGAAAGTTGTTGTAGCTTAGAAAGATTTGGG
>Ga0255340_1001580_pt1 | contig 29480 bp, 26 predicted proteins | sample wastewater_treat_7_FD_192417 | JGI IMG/M metagenome (GOLD analysis project Ga0255340, IMG submission 192417) | Wastewater microbial communities from Lulu Island WWTP, Vancouver, Canada - plant10 | ecosystem: Engineered > WWTP > Wastewater > Unclassified | place: Canada: Vancouver, British... | reverse complement strand
CCTGACGACCTTGTAACCAACATCTCTCTCCCTTACATTGAAAGTCCAGCTTGGGAATAACAATGCAGCCAACAATGGGTTCCAGACTATCGGCGCCAAAGCGCGCCTCAGTCTGAACCCTGACGTTCAACAAATGAGGAGCGATCGCCAAAACCCTAACGCTCTCGCGGAGGGGTGACGTGACCACAAAAAATGAGAAAAGTGCCGGGTTTGACCCCAAAATCACCAAAAACACCCCAAAATGGCCCCCAAAACCGAAAATCACGCCATTTTCGACGCCCAAACACCAATTTTCTTGCCGCAAACACCCCCATCACGCAAAATGAAAGTGTCGAACAAGGCGCTTGAGGCTATCGGCGGCAAGCCGCCTCAGCCTCATCGCTAACGTTCGGTGAAAGGATAATATGAGCAATAAATTCGCCCGCCACTCAATTCCCGAATTACTCGGGATTATCCTTATGCTCGCCGGAATTGGCCTCGGATATTACAGCGCATATTTGGGGGCTCACCGTGCCAATGTTATTGATGAGAACATGGAAATATTTGCCAACCCATCGTCTGAACTGGACGACATGAAGACGTCAATGGACGCCATCATGCCCAGCTTCACCCTCGACTTAAAACTTACCGCCCTCTCACGTGGCGGTATATTTACCTTTCTCGCAGGATTAGGTGTTTTTGTAGTGGCCAGACGCCGATGCTGGAACGCAGGTCTACGGAGTGAAGATACAGAGCATAAATAACACCGAACAAGGCGCTCCACCGTACGGCGCACAAGGCGCCGCCGGTGACCGCTAACGTTCTGCCAAGAAAACATGATCCGTTACTTTACCATTTTTGCGCTTCTTCTCGTGGCGGGTTGCCAATACAATCCGTTTGCACACAGATTTTTGACCAAAGAGCCAACTTCTGAGGAAGTAATTGGAGAATACCAGCTCAAAGAAGTCTATGTGGATATGGTTGATCCCAATCTTGGTGATCGAATCCGTGCAGCAAAGCCCACTCCTACAATTACATTACATCGGGATGGGAATGCCACATTGGTAAATTTCCCGTTTTTTGAAGAGCTTGATAGAACCTTCGATTATAATTTCAAAGGATTAGAGAATCTGGATGCTCGATGGGAGATTTCCATGGTTGGCTCTGTTTCGTCTGGAGGTAACCATTCAAAGAAAGTTTACGGTATTCTATTAACATTGACTGATGGACGATCACTATTTGATTCTCCTTCACTAACAGGCAAGAACAGTGTGGATGGGATGATTTTCACCCTTTACGATGGAGACCAAGGGCAAATCCTCGGCTACACAAAAACCAAGGCAGAACAAGGCGGTGCAGCCAACCCGGCGAAGCCGGATGGCTGACCTTGGGCGTTCAGGAAGTACAAATATGAAAAAGATTTTTACGATTATCGCAGTTATGCTCTTGATCGGATTTACAACATCATGTGCCACAAGGCAGGGGTACAGAAATTCATACATATCTGTAGCGCCACCAGAAGAAAGCTCATACATGCCTGGGATATTTCAAGTTATCACTTGGCCCAAGAGTGGCAGCACACTGAAACTCAAAGAAAAACTATTTGTGCGTTATACGTTCAATGTGCCGGAAGAACTATGCTCCATATGGGTGCGAGCCGATATCCCCTCAGAACGTCTGAAGTCGCATATCAACAATGGTTTTGTATTTGGCGGTTCATCCTCACCCGTCTACGCGTTTGGACAAGGAATGGTGATTCAAGAACTAGCTTTGTTATACATACCTGATAGGGATGTGATGGGCAAAGACATCCTACCCGACCCACCAGAAGTTACGGTTACAAATCTCGTATTCACGCTACAGAACTACGTAACAAAGGAATATAGAACCCTTACCAATAAGTCGGTCAACCTCACTTGGAAATACGAGAAGAAATGACCCTAAAAAGGATCCTATACGTTAATAATTCCACCTGACCGAATCCCTCCCCATTAAAAACCTTTCACCAATTTTCCCGACAATCCGACTCCCGAAAAGGAATATATCGCGCGCCTTGGCCCCCCAAAAAATAATCTCAAAAACCGAAAAACACGCCATTTCGACGTTCAAATACCAATTTTTTGGACTCGAACCCTCGCGCCACGCGAAATGAAGGAGTTGAACAAGGCGCTCCACCGTACGGCGCACAAGGCGCCGCCGGTGACCGCTGACGTTCAACAAATGAGGAGTGATCTCCAAAACCCCAACGCCCTCGCGGAGGGGTGACGTTACGCCAAAAAATGAGAAAAAGTGCCGGGTTTGCGCCCCAAAATCGCCCAAAACACCCCAAAACAGCCCAAAAACCCGAAAAACACGCCATTTTCGACGCAATAACACCAATTTTCTGGACTCAACCGCTCGCGCCACGCAAAATGAAAGAGTTGAACAAGGCGCTTGAGGCTATCGGCGGCAAGCCGCCTCAGCCTCATCGCTGACGTTCAACAAATGAGTGGTGGCCCCAAAAACCTCAACGCCCTCGCGGAGGGGTGACGTTACGCCAAAAAATGAGAAAAGGTGCCGGTTTCGCGCCCAAAAATCACCAAAAACACCCCGAAATGGCCTCCAAAACCGAAAAACACGCCCTTTTCGACGCAAAAACACCAATTTTCTGGACGCAAACGCCTCGGCCAGACAAAATGAAGGAGTTGAACAAGCCATTCAAGATATGGAGGCAGCATGGCAGATATAACTTTTGATTGCCCGCAATGTGGTAATAACCTCGTAGTAGATGAGAGTGGTGCCGGCTTGTCGGCGCCATGCCCTGAATGTTCCCAGATCATAACGATTCCTTCCCCCGCAACAGCGCCGAGACCCACTCCACCCCAAGGTGATATCGTATTTAATTGCCAGCACTGCAAACAGTTGATTGAGGCGCCACTTGCTATGTTCGGCCAACTTATAGACTGCCCTGCGTGTAATAACCCTGTTGAGGTGAGACGGTCCTCCATGCTCAAGCCCCTATCGGGGCAACCGATTATACCTCCATCGCCAGCGCCACTGCCGCCGACGCCGCCACCAAGCCCGCAACAACAAACACAACCTTGTCCCTATTGCGGAGGCCCAGTACTTCCGACGGTTCAGAAATGTAGGCACTGTGGCGAATGGCTGAACAAACAGGGGAAAGCCATATTCAAGGCATCAAGTGAATTCATTGGATTGCTTGCCTGGTACAGTATTATGGACGCCAACAAAAGTGTACTTGCGAGGCTTTCGCCCGGAGAAGTGTTCGAGGTGCCAATCAACCGCGACACCAAAATGTATGTCAAATATACTGGAGGATTCGGCGGCGCAAAAGAAGTGACGTGCTATGCAAAGCAAACCAATAGGTTTGCGATATGCAAATCACAGACGGGATTAAGCTGTGTTGTGTCTAGGGTAGACGTTATTGATAGTGACTAAGATTATGAGCAAAGGGGGCCAGGAACCTGGCACAAGGTGCCGGGCACCGACCATTGGCGTTCAAGATAAGGAAACACATGGCAGATATAACTTTTGATTGCCCGCAGTGTGGTAATAACCTCGTAGTAGATGAGAGTGGTGCCGGCTTGTCGGTGCCATGTCCTGAATGTTCTCAACTCATAACGATTCCGTCCCCCACAATAGCGGCAAGGCCAACTCCACCTCAAGGCGATATCGTTTTTAATTGTCCCCACTGCAAACAGTCAATTGAGGCGCCACTTGCTATATTCGGCCAACTGATAGACTGCCCTGCGTGTAATAACCCTGTTGAGGTGAGACGGTCCTCGTCATTACCAATGCCTCCGCCGAGACGACCGACCACACCTCCTCCCCATATAGCTCCTAAAGTCCCGCGCCCAGTCCCCGGGCCGCATCCTCATCACATCAGCAGCATAAAGGTTATCTCCGGACGCACTATTGCGGCTTTAATTTTTGGGGCAATTGTTCTCGTTGCTTGGACGCGTAATTACTTTTTTGTCCAGAAACCAGTGGCTGACACCATACGTGCAGATTCAAGGAATTATGGGTATAAGCTTACTGCGCGGCTACAGTATTACATACTGCCTTCAACTCTTATTCTTGATTTAGTTAAGGTGAAGTCTGTTGCTCCCGTTGACTTGTTTCGCGGGCTTTTCCAATCCGCTGAGGTATTTTCTGACGCTCGGAGGAGATTTGACAAGGTCATTCTTGCGCGAAACGGAAAACCAATATTTGAAATCAGCGGAAGCGATTTCTGGACACTTGGTTCCGAGTACGGGTCGGGACAGAATCCGATGTATCTCATAAGAACATTGCCGGAAAAACTTTACCGTCCCAATGGTCGCCCCGCCTATAGCACTTGGGAAGGTGGATTTTTAGGGGTTGTGAGCAGGCAAATGGAGGATGCGACAGATGCGGCTCATACCTGGGCTGATTATTAATGTCGTTTTATAACTCCGATTTCTTCGTTTTGATTTCATGGAGATAACACGCGAATTGCGCAGAACGCCACCTGCGCGGTAAGTGAATTTGTGAAAAGATGATTGGAGTAGAGCGGGAGCGTGCCGCGAGGTGGTCGATCCGGGTGGGTTTGGCGCTTGGGTGATGCCCGGGGCTTGTCAATGTTCGGGTGATGGCTTAGGCTGGTTGGCGAACCTATGAAGACACTGCATCTTGTTCGTTGGGCTGTTGGGATCTGCCTTGGGGCGCTGCTGGTGGGTGGAGCAACCGCGCAAAACCCGCCCGTCACGCTGCGCGTCGGGCTGTACCAGAATCCGCCGGAAATTTTCACGGATGAGACGGGCCAACCGGCCGGCATCTTCGTGGACATTTTGGCGGCCATTGCCGAAGCCGAGCACTGGACTCTCGATTATGTGCCCGGGAGCTGGGCCGAAAATCTGGACCGCGTGGCCACGGGTGAAATTGATTTGATGCCCGGTGTAGCCATCACCGCCGAACGCGCAGAGCGCTACGCGTTTCATGCCGAGCCGGTGCTGTCCGACTGGTTTCAAATTTACGCGCCGCCGGATGCAACCATCCGTTCACTACTGGATTTGGATGGGCGGCGCGTGGCCACGGTCAGCCACTCGTTGCAGGAAGAAGCCTTCACGACGCTGGCCAACGGATTCGGCCTGCACACCACGCTGGTTCCCGCCAAGGATTTTGCGGCAGCGTTTGATATGGTCCTCAACGGGCAGGCGGATGCCGTGGTGGCCAGCCGTTTTGCCGGCAGTTATCTCCAGCGGACGAAGCGCCTTGCGGACACGGCGGTCATCTTCAATCCCAGCCGCTCGTTTTTCGTGGCGCCGCCCACGGTGAATCCGCTCATCCTGCGCATCATTGACCAGCATCTGGTGCGGATGAAGCAGGATCCGGATTCCGTTTATCATCATGCCTTGCGGCATTGGGCCACAGAAGACGTGCACACGCGCATTCCGCGCTGGTTGCCGGCGACTGGCGCCGCGCTGGCTGTGCTGTTGCTTCTGGTGCTGGTTTGGAATGCCGCGTTGAACCGGCAGGTGGCGCGGCGCACCGCGCAATTGGAACTGCAGAATGAAGAAAGCCGCCTGCTGGCCAGCCGGGTCAAGGCCGGCGAGGCGCGGATGCGGTTCCACGCGCAACTGCTCGACAGCGTGCGCGAGTCCGTGGTGGCTTCCGATCTGGAAGGCCGCATCACCTACTGGAGCCGCGGCGCAGAACGGCTCTATGGCTATTCCGCCGTGGAGGTCATGGGCAAACCCTACCGCGATTTTGCCGGCCCGATCCAGCCGCCGCCCGAAGAAGATTTCCGGCGCGAGTTGATTGCGCGGGGTTGCTGGCAGGGCGAACACCAGCAGAAGAACCGGCGCGGCGAAACTTTCTGGACCTCCACATTTGTCTCGCTGGTGCGCGATGAAGATGGCCGCCATGCGGGCTACATCGGCCTGGATTTGCCGCTGACCGAGAAGCAGACGGAGCATCTGCAAAACCGGTCGCGTTGCCGCGATTGATTTGCGGCCAACGAAAAAGCCGCGGCATCTGCCGCGGCTTTCGTTTCATCTGAGGGATGAATTACTTGGCGCCGAGGATGGCGTCCTTCGCAGCCTTGGCCACGCGGAACTTCACAACCTTCTTGGCCTTGATCTGGATGATCTCGCCGGTCTGCGGGTTGCGGCCCTGGCGCGCCTTGCGATTCACCAGCACCAGCTTGCCCAAACCAGGAACGGTGAAACCATTCTTGGCATTCTTGTACGCCAAAGCCGAAAGGGCTTCCAGCGCCGCGCCAGCCTGCTTCTTCGAGATGCCAGCCTTTTCAGCCACCGCAGCCGTAATCTGACTCTTTGTCATCGCCTTTGCCATAACCAGTACTCCTTGTTTTCTGTTTCTTTTTTTAAGATGGGTTTTTAAATGGATGCCCAATCTGGAGGGCGTTTATCCTCCAAATACGGAAGAAATGCAACCTTTTTTCCAAAATATTTTCATCGCGACGCAAGGAGGTGCGGCAAATTCCTGGGCAGTCATTTCATCAGCGCAATGGCCGGCGCGAGATCGGCCGCGGTGCGGATGCGCAAACTGCACGCGGTGGTGGGCACGAGACGCGGCGTGATTTTTTGCGCGAGCATCGCTTCCAGATCATCCGCGTAATTTTTGCGCGCCTTGCCGCTCTTGGGATAGGCCTTCAGCAAAGCAGGCAGCGGCCACGTCTGCGGCGAGATGGCCGCCCACAGCCGCTCATCCTGATCGAAGCGCGCATGGACGGCGCTTTTCTTCGCGGCGACGACCGCATCGGGGATTTCCGTGGCGGCGATACCGGAGCCATGCCGCCGGGCGGTCTTCACGGTTTCGGCAATCAGATCGGCCTTCACCATCGGGCGCGAGGCATCGTGCACGCAGACCCATTCGACGCTGTCATCCACATGCTGCAAGCCGGCGGCCATCGCCGCCGCGCGCGTTGCGCCGCCCGCCACGATTTTGCGCACCTTGGCAAAGCCGAACAACTGCACCATGCCCAAGACACTCTCTGCGCGTTCCCGGCTGACCACCACCACAATGCCGTCAATTTCCGGACACTGGTTGAAGGCCGCAAGGGAGTACGCCAACACCGGGCGGTCGTTAAGATACAAAAAAGCCGTCTCCACATCGGAGGCAATCTTCTCCGACTTCCCCATGGCGATAATCAAACCCCAGGCTGACTGTTTCATAATTTTTTCCTTCGCTTGGGCAGCCGTCAGGTCCGCGCAGGGTGAGCGGGCAATCCAACGGCCACATTTGTAAGTTTGGGGATGCGGCAGGGGGAGGTCAAGCCCAACTCTACAAAAACAGTGATTTTTCTGAACTTTTGGCCAACTCCTCCCCCGCCCTTTGGCTTGCCACGGGCGCTGGCCACAAGCCGGTTCAATACCAGCCGGGCTTCAGGCCGCCGCTGGAAGGCTTTGGCTTGGTCATGCCGGGATATGTAACCGGTTGTACTGCAGGTTGTTCTGTATGTTGCAGCCAAGAATTAGCCCCTGTGGTTGGGCGCCCCCAATCCCCCCCCCATTTGGGCTTTTCCAAGCCTCCGGAGGCCCCTGGTGTGCCAGTTTGGCCCCATGACCAGCCGCCCCGGTCGGGAGCGGGACGGTCGGCCGCCCCCCCCCACTTTATTGAAATGGGCTCGGTTGGGGCCATGGCCTGCGCGGGAGCGGCTGGCGGGGTGCCCCGGGTCAAAGACTCTCGCAAGGCGGTAAAATCCGGGCGTGATTCGGTTTTGAAGGAGTCGAGCAATTGGCGGGTTTGCCCCAGATCGGGCGCGGCGGCGGCGGGAGCATAACCACGCGAATCGCCGGCCAAGGCGCTCGGTGCGGTGCGTACGGCATCTGTTTTGGGCATCAGGTCTGGGCGCGCAGCCACGTCGGGTGTTGGCAAGTTGCCGGGTTGGAGCGTAGTTCCGCGAGCCGCATCGCTGCCGGTGGCATCAGGGCCGGCAACTTTGGCCAGGGCGGGGTCTTCGCGCCAAAACGGATTGGCTGCGCCCGTCAGCATGGCTGCCGATGGGCTGGCCGCCGCCGCACTTTCTTCCGCGCGCATGATTTCCTCAGTCAGTTTGGCGGTGGAATCCGCATCCTGCTGGCTGCCGGCGCGGGCAACATCGTTGGCCAGCCAGCCCCAGCCGGAGGAATCGCTATCGCGCGAGAAAACCTCGGTGGCCACGTTGCTGTTGCTTTGCCCCAGATTTTTCAGACTGAGACTGCCGGCCAGCCAATTGCGCTCGGCTTGCTTGCGCTGGCTGACGCGGCGTTCCTGCGGATCCGTTTGCGGGCTCAATTTGCCGGGGATGTGGTCCGGGCGGCGAGAAATCAGCCCGGCCTCGCTGAAGGCCACGGCCAGCACCGGTTCGCGGCCGAGGAGCAACTCCTGCGCCTGCGCATCGCGCAAGGATTGTTGCGCGGCCAAATCCGGCGCCACATCGGCGAAACGGGCCACCTGGCCGGATTCGTCATAAAAGGTGATGGGCTTGGTGTACTCGCGGTGGACGGGGATATCCCGCGCTTGGGCGGCCAGCGCGCCCAGCACGCCGGCCAGCCAGAATCGCCTGAAAACACCTGCGTTCATTGCGGAGCAGCCTACCCCGCCCCGCGCGCGGATTCAATCCGGAACCTTGCGTCGCCGGGGGCGTTGGCATACTATCCCGCGCATGAAACGACTCGCCATGTTCACGCTGCTGCTGTGGGGCTGCCTGCCCGCCGGGGCGCAATCTACGCCACCGGCCGGCATTCTGCTGGACAGCTATGCCGCATTGGTCAACGGCAAGGTCATCACTGTGGGCGATGTCCTCGTGGCCATGCAACCCGCGCAGGAACGCCTGACCGCGCAATATGCCGGGCGCGAACTGGAGCGCAAGCTGCAAGAGCTATACACCACCACCCGCGAGCATCTGGTGGATTCCGAGCTGATCCTGCTGGAGTTTGAGAAGCAAGGCGGCGCACTGCCTGACCGCGCGCTGGAAAACCATGTGAACTCCGTCATCCACGATCAATTTAACAACGACCGCACCGCGTTCCTCAAGGCGCTGGCCGACCAACGGTTGACCTATACGGAATGGCACAAGCAAATCAAAGAGCAGTTCATTGTTCAGTTGATGCGGCAAAAGGAAGTGGTCGCCAAGATTCTCATCACCCCGCTCGACTTGCAGCAGGCCTATGACGAACAAAAAGCCACGGCCTTCACCACGCCGGCACGCGTGCAGTTGCGCACTTTGACGCTGACTGGCGCGGCGCGTTCGCAGGCGGCGGATCTGCGCCAGCGCCTTCTAGCCGGCCAATTGACCTTTGCTGCGGCGGCTGCCGAGGATATTGCCGCGCAAGATGAACCCGAATGGCTGGCCACCGACAGCCTCGCCGCGCCGCTGCGCGCCGCGTTGGCCGACTTGGCGCCCGGCGACATCGCCGAGCCTCTTGAACTGGGCGAGGCTACCTATCTCGTGCAACTCGTGGCGCAAGAGGACGCGCACACCCGCCCCATGGACGACGTGCTGCCCGAACTGGAACGCCAAGTACGCAACGCCCAGTTCGACCGGCTCAATCAAGCTTGGCTGGAGTCGCTCCGCGCCAAGTATTACATCAAGCTCTACGAGCACGACCTGTGAGTGGCCCATGAAGCCCATCGCGATCGGCATCACTTGCGGCGACGCGAACGGCATTGGCCCGGAAGTGGCCCTGCGCGCGGCGCGGCAACCACAACCGGCCAACCGACGCATCGTGCTGATTGGGCACCGCACGGTCTGGGAACGCACGGCCCGCCTGATTGGCTGTCCCCTGCCGCCGGAAATTTCCGCACTTGGCGGACCGCTGCCGCGCTGCAGTACGTGGGATCCGGCCATGGCCCCGCTGCCGGCCCATCGTCCCGGCCGGGTGCGCGCAGATTCCGCGCGCGCGGCCTATGCCGCCATTTTGGCCGCGACCGCCGCCGCGCAAAACCGCCAACTGGCGGCCATCGTCACTGCGCCCATCAGCAAGGAAGCCTTTCAACGCGCGGGCATCCGCGAGCCGGGCCACACGGAGCTGCTGGCACGGCTGACCGGTACACGCCGCTTCGGCATGATGCTTTTTGGCGACAAAATCCGGGTGATTCTTGCCACGCGCCATCTTCCTCTGCGGAAAGTGGCCGATGCACTCACCGCGGATGAAATTGTCCACGCCGTGGAACTGCTTGCGCGTGCACTGCCGTGGATGGGGTTCAAGCGCGCGCGCATCGGCGTGTGTGGCCTGAATCCGCACGCCGGCGATGGCGGCGCCCTCGGCACGGAAGAACGCGACATCATTGCGCCGGCCATTGCCCGCTGCCGCCGGCGCGGCTGGCAGGTTGCCGGCCCGATTCCGGCCGACGTCATTTTTCACCAGCATCTGGCCGGCAAGCATGATGCCGTGGTGGCGATGTATCACGACCAGGGCCTCGCGCCGCTCAAAATGCTGTCGTTTGAAAATGGCGTGAACCTGACGCTTGGCCTGCCGATCATCCGCACCAGCCCGGACCACGGCACGGCGTTCGATCTGGCCGGCCAAGGCCACGCCAATCCCGCCAGCACGCGCGCGGCGCTGGACTGGGCCGCACGGCTGGCCACCCGCCCCAACCCGTGGGCATGAAACGCAACCGTGCCCGCCGGGGAAGCTGCGGGTTGCTTTTTCGGGAAGCGTTTGCTGTGATGCGCGCGTATGGCGAAATTGGTTCATAACTACGACGAGAGCAAAATCCAGACGCTGTCGGCGCTGGAGCACATCCGCAAGCGCACGGGCATGTATATCGGCCGCGTGGGCGATGGCAGCCAATATGACGACGGGATCTATGTACTGATCAAGGAAGTCATGGACAACTCCGTGGATGAATTCATCATGGGGTTTGGCCAGCGCGTGGACATTACGCTCGACGGCGCCAAGGTGCGCGTGCGTGACTATGGCCGCGGCATCCCGCTGGGCAAGGTGGTGGAGTGCGTCTCGCGCATCAACACCGGCGCCAAATACAACGATGATGTGTTCCAGTTTTCCGTGGGCCTCAACGGCGTGGGCACCAAGGCGGTCAATGCGTTGTCGCTTTCGTTTTTTGTGCAATCACACCGCGACGGCCAGTATGCCAACGCGCGTTTTGAGCGCGGCGAACTGGTCAAGCAGGCCACCGGCAAATGCCCCGGCGAACCCAACGGCACGCTGATCGAGTTCGAGCCCGACCCGCAAATCTTCGGCGTGGTGACGTATCAGGACGACCTGCTCCAGCGCCGCCTGCGGCTCTATGCCTGCCTGCATTCCGGGCTGGCCATCGTTTATAACGGCACGGAAATCCTGTCCGAAAACGGACTGACGGATCTGGTGCTGGAAGAAGTGGGCGAGGAAGCCATCTATGGCCCGCTGCACCACCGGACGCCCACGCTGGAAATCGCCTTCACGCATACCCAGCGGTTCAACGAGACGTTTTTTTCGTTCGTCAATGGGCAGTACACCGTGGATGGCGGCACGCACCTCTCCGCGTTCCGCGAAGGGTTCCTCAAGGGCGTCAATGAATATGCCAACGCGAAGTTCGATGGCGACGATGTGCGGGAATCCATGGTCGGCGCCATCGCCATCCGGCTGAAGGAGCCGGTCTTTGAGTCGCAGACCAAAAACAAGCTGGGCAACACGGAAATCCGTTCCGACCTTGTGGCGCAAATCCGCGACGTGGTGGCCGACTTGTTGCACCGAAATCCCGATGCCGCGCAAGTGCTGGTCAAAAAAATCGAAGAGACGCAATCGCTGCGCAAGGAATTGCAGACGGTCAAAAAGCTCGCCCGCGAGCGATCCAAGGCGGTCAGCATCCGAATTCCGCAATTGAAGGACTGCAAAAGCCATTTGGACCCACGGCGGCGGCGGGGATTGGACAGCATGCTGTTCATCACCGAAGGCCAATCGGCGGCGGGCTCCATCACCGCGTGCCGCAACGTGACCACGCAGGCGGTGTTCACACTGCGGGGCAAGCCGCTCAATGTTGCGGAACTCGACCGCGCAGTCATGTACACCAATGAGGAGCTCTACAACCTGATGCGCGCGCTGAACATCGAGGACGCGCTCGACGGCCTGCGCTTCCAAAAAGTTATCATGGCCACCGATGCCGACGTGGACGGGCTGCACATCCGCAATCTGCTGCTGACATTTTTCCTGCGCTTTTTTGAGCCGCTGGTGCTGGCGGGCCACCTGTTCATCCTGGAAACGCCGCTCTTCCGCGTGCGCAACAAAAAGGAAACGCGCTACTGCTATAGCGAAGCGGAACGCGATGCCGCCATGGCGGGGTTGCGTGGCGCGGAAGTCACCCGCTTCAAGGGCCTTGGCGAAATTTCGCCGGATGAGTTCAAGCATTTCATCGGCCCACAGATGCGGCTGACGCCGGTGCAGGTGGCACACGACCACAAGATTGCCAACCTGCTGCGCTTCTACATGGGCCGCAACACGCCGGAGCGCCGGCAGTTCATCATGGACCACCTGCGCGTGACCGCGGAAGAATAGTCCGCTTTACGCGGGCTGCAGTTTGGCCTCGAGCGCGATGGCCTTGGGGAAGAGCAAATAGTTTTCCAGCGCGATGTGGCGATGGAGGTCCTGCTCCAGATCGCCGAGTTCCTTGAACAGCAGCCGATAGGTGTTGCAGGCATCCGCCGGTGGCTGGAAGCCGTTGGTTTCCGCGTGCAGTTTATCCAGGATGGCACCGGCGGTTTCATGCTCGCTGATCATGGCGGCGATGGGCGCGTTGACCGTGCCGAATCCCGCCACGGGGCGCGGCTGGCCCGCGCGCTCCGCCCGCACCATGGCTTCGATGTAAGGGAACAACACCCGCTCTTCCTTTTGCAGGTGCATGTCCAGCTCGGCGTGCAACGCCGCAAACGCCTCCTGCTGCGCGGGCAGTTCGGGATGGTTTTCGCTGTGCGCCCGCACAACCGCCGTAAAGTGCGTGGCGATAGAGGGCAAAATCTGTTTTGTGAAAACGTGGTGGGTGGCCACGATGTAGCGGGCCAGCTCGTCAATCGCCATGGCGTTGGCATCGGGCAGCAGGGCATCCTTGGTTTGGGCAGCGGCGGCCAGTTCGGCCTTCACCTGCTCCAGCGCCACGCCGTGTGTCTGGCAGGCCGCAGCCAGCGGCTGGTGGCCGTGGCAACAGTAATCCATGCCATGGCGTTCAAATACTTTGGCCGTGTTGAGGTCTTGGGCGACAATCTGCCCGATGGGTTGTTGGTCCAATGCTGACATGGTTCTTTCTCCTGAAGGTTTCCACCGGCCTGCCGCCGGCTCGGGATAGTATAGCCCCGGGCGGGCCAAATGCCAAATGATTGCCCTGTTTTTCACCGGTTCAGCCACGTCTGGCTCGACATTTCGCCCCCCCGCCGGCAAGCCAACAAGGCATTGCGTTTCTTCTCGCTTTGGGGTAGAACTGCTCGCATGAATCAAGAATTCGCAGGCTACTCGATCACCCGCTCCATTTCCGGCGGCGGCATGACCAAACTGTACGTGGCGATTGACGCGCAACAAACGCGCTACGTCATCCGCGTGCTGGATTCCGTGATGGCCAAAGACCGGCGGAATCGCCACCGTTTTTTCCATGGCGGCGAAGTGCTTGCCAAGATGCACACCCCCCAGCGGCACCCGAACATCGTGCCGTTCGTCAAGGCCGGCTACGAAAACAAAACGGCCTACATGGTGCTGGAGTATATTGAGTCGCGCACCCTGCGCGATTTGATCCTCTTCCGCGAGCCGCTGCTGACCGATAACGTGATGATTTTCATCCGCCAACTGGCCAACGTGATTCAATACGTCCACGCGCGCGGCTACCTGCATCTGGACATCAAGCCGGAAAACATTCTCATCCAGCCCGACGGCCGTCTCGTGCTGATTGATTTTGACCTGGCGCTGCCCCGCAAGCGCTTCTTCAAAAAATTGGCGACGGTTTCCGGCACCACGGCCTATGTGCCGCCGGAAACGCTGGTGAACCGCGTGGCCGATGACCGGGCCGACATCTATGCGTTCGGCATTTGCTGCTACGAAATGCTGACCTTCCGCAAGCCCTACGAAGGCGAAAAAATTGACCAGGTCCGCGCCGCGCAAATTGATCCGAAGGTGCCGCCCACGCCCATCCGCCAACTGAACCCCAACATCCCGGTGGCGCTGGCGAATATCGTGATGAAGTGCATCGCCAAGAATCCAGAAGACCGCTACCCCGACATGGTGCTGGTGCTGCGCGACCTCAACAAACTATCCTAACCCCCCCGCCCCCGCCCGCCCATGGAACTGCAAACCCCTCCCGATATCTATTTGATGAAGCGCGAGAAGTCGCGCGCCGGGTGTATGACGGCGCTCTTCGCTGCGTTGATCGTTGTGGCGTTGGCCGTCATTTTCGGCTTGGTGCATTGGTTCAACCAGCGCGGCACCGAACCCGCCGAGCCGGTCGAGTTCCCTGTGGCGCCAATTCAAGACGAAATTCCGCCGGTGCAATTGCCGGACATTCCGCTGCCGGAAGTCAAGCCGACGGCCAAGCCGGACACCAAATCCGCAGCCAAGCCGAGTGCCAAGCCGGCCCCGGCCCCCACGCCGGCCCCCGCGCCCGTTCCGGAAGCCGCGGCGGCGGATACCACGCCGGAATCGGCCGCTGTAGAACAAGCTCCTGCCGCCAACACCAACGAGGCCGTCGCCACGCTGGCCAAGGCCCGCCGGAAACTCAAGGCCGGCGATCACGCCGCAGCCCGCACCTTGGCGCTGCAAGCCCTGGCCGCCAGCCCGGGCGATGCCGCCACGGAAGAATTTTTGAGCGAACTCGCCATGCCCCTGCTGGCTTCGCAGCGCCCCATGCCGGAAAAAGTGGAGCACGTGGTGCAAAGCGGCGACTATCTCGGCAAACTGGCGGCCACCTACAACACGCCTGTGGCATTGATTGCCAAGGCCAACAATATCCAGGGGGCCACGATCCGCATCGGCGAAACCCTGCGCCTGCTCGATGGCAACAAGCACATCTTTGCGCTCACCGTCAGCAAGAGCCGCAACGATTGCGTGGTGACCCTGGACGGCAACTTCTTCAAGCGCTATCGGGTCAGCACCGGCACCAACAACATCACGCCCACCGGCGTGTTCAAGATTGTGGACAAGATCGAGCATCCGCCGTGGCACAAGCCGGGCAGCAAGGTCATTCCCTACGGTTCGCCGGACAACCAGCTTGGCACGCACTGGCTGGCCTTTGACCAACCGGGCTACGGCATGCACGGCACGTGGGAGCCGGATTCCATCGGCAAACAATCCAGCGCCGGGTGCGTGCGGCTGCTCAATAGCGATATCGAAGAATTGTACACCATCCTGCCCAAGGGGACGCTCGTCACCATCATTGAATAAAGGTGCTTCCGTGGCCGCCTATACGCTTCCCTTCGAAAAACCGCTGCTCGATCTGGAAAACAAGATTGCGGAGCTGCGCCAATTCTCCAAAGACCAAGGGCTGACCGCCTCGCAAGACGCAGCCCGGCTGGAAGCCGAGCTGGTGGAAACACGCCGCACGCTCTACGCCACGCTTACCCCATGGCAAAAAGTGATGGTGGCCCGCCATCCGCGCCGGCCCTACACCCGCGACTATATTGCCGCTTTTGTGCGCGATTTCACCGAACTGCACGGCGACCGCCTGCTGGCGGATGACCTTTCCATCGTGGGTGGGATGGGCTGGATTGGCGAACACCCGGTGATGGTGATCGGCACCCAAAAGGGCCGCGATACCAAGAGCAATCTGGCCTGCAACTTCGGCTGCCCCTATCCCGAAGGCTACCGCAAAGCGCTGCGCCTGATGCGCCTCGCCGCCAAATTCAACCGGCCCATCGTGTGCTTCATTGACACCCCCGGCGCTTTTCCCGGCATCGAGGGCGAAGAACGCCACGTGGCCGAAGCCATCGCTGTCAATCTGCGCGAAATGTTCCGGCTGGCCGTGCCGATCATCGCCGTGGTCATTGGCGAGGGCGGCTCGGGCGGCGCACTGGGCATCGGCGTGGCCAATCGCATCCTGATTCTGGAACATGCCTATTATTCCGTGATTTCCCCCGAAGGCTGCGCCGCCATTTTGTGGAAAAACCGCTCGCACGCGGATACCGCTGCCGCCGCGCTCAAGCTCACCGCGCCCGACCTTGTGGAACTCGGCATTGCCGATGACATCATCCCCGAGCCGCAGGGCGGCGCCCACGCCGACCCCGCCGCCGCCGCGGAGTTGGTCCGCGCGGCGCTGGAAAAACATCTGGCCCAATTGCTCAAATTATCCCCCGCGCAACTTCTGGCCCAGCGCTACGACAAGTTCCGCGCCATGGGCGTGTTCAAGGAAGGCCCGCTTCCGGCCTTGACACCGCCGCCCATTCCAGCAGATAACGCCTAGGATTTGACAACACGCGGGCCCCGCCCGCTAATCAGGAGACCGCATGAAAAGCATCAAAGGAACCCGTACCGAAAAAAACCTGCTGGCCTCGTTTGCCGGCGAATCCCAAGCCCGCAACCGCTACACCTATTTTGCCTCCGTGGCGCGCAAGGAAGGCTTGATCCAGATTTCCAAAATTTTTGAGGAAACTGCGGATCAGGAAAAAGAGCACGCCAAGCGCTTCTTCAGCTTTCTTGAAGGCGGCATGGTGGAAATCACCGCGGCCTACCCCGCGGGCGTGGTCAGTTCCACGCTGGACAACCTGAAGGCGGCCGCCGCCGGCGAAAACGAGGAATGGACCAAGCTCTATCCCGAATTTGCCCGCATCGCGCGCGAAGAGGGCTTCGAGCAAATCGCCACCCTCTGGGAAAAAGTCAGCAACGCCGAAAAACAGCACGAAAAGCGCTATAACGACCTCTGGCAGAATCTCTCCGCCGGCAAGGTGTTCAAGCGCGACGGCGTCGTGGTCTGGCGCTGCATCAATTGCGGCTATCTGCACGAAGCGCAGGAAGCCCCCAAGCTGTGCCCGGCCTGCCTGCACCCGCAATCCTTCTTTGAAATCCTTGGCGAGAACTGGTAATGTTCCGCTGATGTTGGACCCCCACCCCTAACCCGAAAGGAATACCGAAATGAAAGCCACTGTTGATGCGGGAACCTGCACCGGTTGCACCCTTTGCTGCGATCTGGCTCCCGATGTGTTTGTGATGGGCGATGACGGCGTGGCCCACCCGACGGCCGATGTCGTCCCGGCGGCCTCCGAAGGCGCGGCCCAGGAAGCCGCGGCGAGCTGCCCGGTGACGGCCATTACGCTGTCCTAACGCCCGGCTCTGCCGAGCACGGCCGCCGCCGCCAGCGGCGGCCTTTTTTTATCATGAATCTCCTGCTGGGCATCGGCAATCCACGCCATGGCGATGATGGCTTGGGGCCGCTTTTTGCCCGCGCCTTCCGGCATCCGGAGTGGCGCACCATCAATGCGGCCACGGCGCCGGAAAACTTCACCGGCCTGATCCGGCGCATTCGCCCGGAATTGCTGGTCATGCTGGATGCGGCCGAGATGGGCCTCCCACCGGGCACATTGCGGCGGTTGCAGCCGGCGGAGATCGGCGCACGCGATTTCGGCACCCACGCACCATCCATCGGTCAATTGGCCACCTATCTTGCTGAATGCGCGGGGCAGGTGGTGATTCTGGGCATCCAACCGGCCACCACGCAACCCGGCGCGCACCTCTCGCCGCCGGTGCGTGTCACGCTACGCGATTTGGCCCGTCAGTTGGCTGCAGGACGCCTGCCGCCGGAGTGAGATTATCCCGCAGGTATGGTAAATTGCCGGATGACCACCTGACATGAAGCGCGCGTTATCCAGCCGGCAATTGCTGATCGCTGCGGGGCTGATGTTTTTGGCCACGCTCTGGTGGAGCCACCCGCGCCTGAATCTGGCGTGGTCCCCGCCGGGGCCAACGGCGGTCGAAGCCAATCAACAAGCCCATGCCGCCATCCAACAAGCGCGCGCGCAGACCCGCACGCCCCCCCCTGCCCCGCTGGGCGACCGCCCAGTGATCCGGCTGCGGGCGGGTGACCTCTTTCCCGGCCCGCTGGATGAGCAGCCTCACCATACACCTTCCACGCGTGGTTATCCGTGGCTGGTGTTGTTCGATGGCCCGCTGCAACCGGAATGGCGGCAAGCCTTGCAGGATGCCGGCGCCACCGTGCGCGCCTATCTGCCACATCACGCGTTGTTGGTCGAAGCGCCCGCGGCCACCATCCGCCGGCTGGCCCACATGCCGCACGTGGCTTGGCATGGGGAATACCGGCCGGCCTACAAACTGCAACCCCTGCTCGCCGCCCTCCTGAAAAAAACGCCCGCCATCGCGCTGCCGGTCACTATCCAGACCTTTGCGCCCGATGATGCGTTCGCGGTTGCGGCCGTCTTGCGCGCCGCGCAAGCCGGCGAAGTCAGCGCCACACCCGGCAAACGCTGGGGCTTGGTCCGCGCGGTCGTGCCGGCGGGTGAGATCGCGGCTCTGGCCGCCCGCGCCGATGTGCAATGGATCGAGCACCGCCCCACCCCGCGCCTGTTGAATGATGTCGCCCGCGCCGCCAACCGCCTGAATGTGGATGCCGCCCATGACGACCACGGCCTCGACGGCGCTGGCCAAATCGTAGCCGTGGCTGATACCGGGCTCGATTCCGGAAATCTCGCCTCGCTGCATCCGGATTTTGTCGGCCAAGTGCTGCAAGTCTTCGATACTGGCCGCGGCAATGACTGGAGCGACAAGTACTACCACGGCACCCACGTGATTGGCTCCTTGCTCGGCACCGGCGCGGCTTCCACCAACCAGTTTCGCGGCGTGGCACCCAGCGCGCAACTGGTGCTGCAATCCGTGATGGACGCTTCCTCGCGCCTCAATCTGCCGGATGATCTCAACGAGTTGTACCAGCCCGCCTATGATGCCGGCGCGCGGCTGCATTCCGATAGCTGGGGCGGCGCGGCGGAAGGCGAATACAACAGCGATTCTATGACCACCGATGAGTTTGTGTGGGATCACCCCGACTTGTTTGTGGCCTTTGCCGCCGGCAATGAAGGCACAGATGACAATCGCGATGGCGTAGTTGATGAGCAATCGTTGGATGCCCCGGCCTCCGCCAAAAATGTGTTGGCGGTGGGCGCCAGCGAAAGTGGACGCCCGGCCGGCAGCGGCGGCCAAACCGCCCAAAATTACGGCATGAATTATCCATCGCGCTTTCGCACAGAGCCCATCCTCAGCGACCTGATATCCTCCAGCCCCGGCGGCGGCCCACAGGGAATTTCTGCGCTGTCTTCACGCGGCCCCGCGATGGATGGCCGTACCAAGCCCGATGTGGTCGCGCCGGGTAGCGATGTGGTGTCCGCGCGCTCGCGAGCCTCCAGTAGCACGGGGCGCGGCGTGCTGTCCGGCAACACCAATTATTGCTTCATGACCGGCACCAGCATGGCCGCGCCATTCGCCACCGGATGCGCCACGCTTCTCCGGCAGTTTTGCGTGGAAACACGCGGGCTGGAAAACCCCTCCGCGGCCTTGCTCAAGGCGGCGCTGGTCGGCGGCGCGCGCTCACTCTCGCCCGGCCAATACGGCACCAATGAGTTCCGCGAAATCCCCGCCCCCCCGCGCCCTAATTCGGTTGAAGGATTCGGCCAAATCAATTTGGCCGGCACCCTGTTCCCTACCGGCGCAACACAAGTGGCCTTGCTGGATTCCCCGGCGCCGCTCACCACCGGCGGCAGCAACACGCTGGAGTTCATCGTGCGTGAGTCCGCGCCGCTGACCGCCACGTTGGCCTATAGCGATTATCCCTCCGCGCTGGCGGCCGCCGTGAATCTCGTCAATGATTTGGACCTCGCGCTCCATGACCCCGACGGCGCCTCATATTTTCCCAACGGCTTGGCGGAGCCGGATCGCCTGAATAACGTGGAAGGCATTGACCTGGATGCGCCAGTCACCGGACGCTGGACGTTGGTGGTTTCTGCTCATAATGTTCCCGAAGGCCCCCAGCCCTACGCGATTTATATGCGCGGCGCCATTGATCTGCCCGCGGCCATCGAACACGCGCCGCTGGACAACACGTGGCAAACCAATGTGGAATATACGGTCACGGCGCGCGTCACCTCGCCGGGCCAATTGGACCCCGACACCGTGCAACTCCACTGGAACACCACGGGCAGCACCGACGATTTCAACGTGGTCACAATGACGCCCGGCAGCAATCAGATGTTCAGCGCGGCCATTCCCGCCCAACCGACGGATACTTGGGTGTACTATTATCTTTCTGCCGGGCCGGCTGACCTCCTGACCACCCACCCGCCCGAAGCGCCGGCGGCCCTACATCAATTCGCCGTCACGCAACCGCTGACGCTGACCATCACCGGCGCGCCCGGCGAATATTTTGCGGTGAACCCCGGCTACGGGACGCACACCTTCGCCTCCGGCATCGTGGTGCAAGCTGACGCGGCTTTTTCCGCCACCGGCACCAACGGAATGCGCACGGCATGTGTCGGCTGGCAGGGCGTCGGCTTCGTGCCGGCCGCCGGTGTGGCCAATACGTGCGAGTTCACCATCACCGCCGATTCCTCCCTCGTGTGGCAATGGCAGGAGCAAGCCTTGTTGATGCACATTTCCGAGCCGCACGGCATCCTCAACACAAATGTCTGGCACGAATTGGGCTCCGCAGCCTCCTCGCTGCCGGCGCCGGAAAGTGCGCTGGTCGGCCAGACACCCTATACGTTTGCCGGCTGGCTGGTGGATGGCGCGCGTTGGCCCACCAACGGCGAACCATCGCAGCACCAAGTGGACGGCATCCCCATGACCGAGCCGCGCGCCGCGACTGCCACCTATCTCCCAACGGAACAGGATAGCGATGCCAACGGCCTGCCGGATTGGTTTGAGCTGCGCTACTTTGGCGCGCTTGGCCAATCCCGCTTCGCCGACCCCGATGGCGACGGCCACGAAAACGAGGTGGAAGCCGCCGACCACACCGATCCGCTCGATTCGGCATCCGTGCCCGTTGCGCCCGGCATCACGCACGAGCCGCTGGCCTCGCCCGTGGCCAGTCCCGCCCCGTGGTTGCTGAGCGCCATTATCACGGACAACTACCGCGTGGCCACCGCCACCCTGCACTGGCAGCGCAACGGTGGCCTGCCCCGCTCAGCCCCCATGACCAACAGCGCGGGGGATGTGTTTACCGGCGCGATCCCTTCCCCCGTGCGCACCGGCGACAGCGTAGTCTATTCCTTCTCCGCCACCGATGTCGCCGGCTTTTCCACACAGTCCGCCGCATGGACGGTGCAAGTAGCTTATGCGCAATTCGACTTCGTGCCGACCAGCATTGTGGCGGGCCTACCCGCGAATACCGCCACCAATCTCACCCTGCAAATAGAAAATTCCGGTGATTTGCCACTAGTATTGGACATTGTGCCCGTTTTTGCGGGGTTTGCCGATGACATGGAATCCGGCACCAACGACTGGACGCGGCCGGATGGCAACCAAGATTGGCATATCAGCGCCCAAGACGCGCACTCCCCCACCCGCGCCTGGTATTGCGGGCGCGAAGCAACGCGCACCTACCGCGAACTGACCCACGCGGCTCTGGTTTCGCCGCCCATTCAACTGGCGGCTGAATCGCGGCTCTCTTTCTGGCATCATGCCCGTTTTGAAAACGACGTGGATGACATCCTCGACGGCAAGCATTACTGGGATTCCGGCGTCATGGAGATTTCCACCAATTCGGGGGCAAGCTGGCTGCCACTGGAACCGGATGGTGGTTATCCCGGCCGGATCACGGAAAATCCGATGTCGCCATTTGCCGCCGAAACACCTTGTTTTGCGAGCACCCTCGGTTGGGAGCCGGTGACGGCATCGCTGGCCGATTATGCTGGCCAGATGGTGCAGATCCGCTTCCGCTTCGGGGCGGACCGCTACGTCAACGAAGAAGGCTGGCGCCTGGATGACGTGACCGTTTCGCCCAATAGCGCAGCCACCAATTGGTTCGGATTGTCCACCACCAACTTGACGCTGACCAACGGATATTCCGCTCTAGTGCAGTTGCAGTTGGATACCACCCCGCTGCCACCCATGGGCTCCGCCGCCGTGGCCCTTTATCTGCATCACAACGATCCCGAACAACCCTCCCCGCGGGTTCTGTTGGTTCAACTGCAAAATCTGACGCGCCGCGTGGACATTACCACCTCCGGCCCCGGGCAGGCCGTACCCACTGGCACCTTCCTCCTCGCTCCCGCCGAGCCGCTGGAAGTGGAACTCACCGCGGAGCCAAATCACTTCATCGCCGATATCCTGACCAATGGCGTGCCGGTGCCTATTCCCAATGTGTTCACCACGCAAACCCTGTCGTGGTCCAGCCTGCCCGGTAACTTGGCCCTGCATGCGATCTTCATGCCCCTGCTGCCCGACAATGCCGTGCCGCCGGAATGGCTGGCCGGCTATGACCTGACCACGCGGCACTGGATGGCCGAAGCCAGTTTGGATCACGATGGCGACGGCCTGCTGACGTGGCAAGAGTATGAACTGGATAGCGACCCGCTCGACCCCGAATCCGCGCCGTTGCAAGTGAATCTGCTCGCGCCCGATGAGCCGACCAATGCGTGGCGCATTTCATGGCACGCCTTCACCAACGCCAACGCTACCTACACGGTGCTGGGTTCCACCAATCTCACGATGGGCTTCCACGCCCTGACCAATATCCTTGCCGCCCCGCCAGTCATGACTTCTCCGCCCCTGCCCCCGGATCACCGCTTCTTCGGTCTGCAAAAAACTCTGCCTTGAATTGACCCCGCCGCCCGGGAGTGACACACTGTTCCCCGATGAACACCTCGCGCGCCATGTGGTGGTTTTTCGTTGTCGGCCTGCTGTTGGCGGTTCATGCCAATGCCGCCGCGGAATACACGGTGACTGACTTGGGCACGTTGGGCGGCAACCACGCCGAAGCCAATGGCCTTAACAACCGCGGCCAAGTGGTCGGATGGTCATTGGATGCCGATGGTCGCCATCAGGCTTTTGTTTGGCAAAACGGGCGCATGACGGGCCTTGGCTTTTTGCCCGGCGGCACGTCCAGCGTGGCCATGGCCATCAACAATGGCGGAAAAATTACCGGCCATGCCCACATTTCTGCGGCCAACCAGCGCGCCTTTTTATACGTCAGCAACAGCATGATCAATATCGGCACCTGGGGCAGCATCAACAGCATGGGCAGAGCCATCAATGATCAGGGTGCCATCTCCGGCACCGCGCCCCCCACCAATAATTCATCATATAATTCATCCTTCTATTGGCAGACGAACCAATACACGCAAATCCCCGCCTTTGCGCCCGGCAATTCTTGCGACGCGTATGGCATCAACAACCTCGGCCAAGTCTGTGGCATCACGTTCGTTTACTCTCCGAACCCGCGCTGGTGGGCCTATGTTTGGCATGACGACAACACCAACGGGCTCCACGACAACGGCGAAATGAAGTTGCTGGGCACTTTGGGCAGCAAGGATTCGGTTGGCGAAGTGAGTGCAGCCAATGCCATTAATGACCACGGCCTCGTGGTCGGGTGGAGCGCCATTAGCAACGGATATTATCCCCGCCACGCTTTTTTGATCACCCCTTCCAATGGCATTTGGAAATTACCTTCCTACAGCAACACCGACCCAACCAATTTGCTGATGCGCAGCCTCGGCACCTTGGGTGGGCCCACCAACAACTCCTCGGCCAATGCGCTGAATAATCACGGCTGGATCGTCGGCACATCCGACACCCCCGCCGGCACCAATCAAGCTTTTCTTTGGCGTAATGAAACCATGCTGAACCTCAATTCATTGATCCCGCCCGACACCGGCTGGGTGCTGACCAACGCCACGGCCATCAATGATGCCAACGAAATTGCCGGCAACGGCCTTTTCAACGGCGAGCCTCGCGCCTTCCTGCTGCGCCGCGAGGGGCGCATCCACGAGTTTGAATCCCACGTTTTGCACTGGTCTGGAATCTGGAGCACCAACATCAACGAAACCAACGTGTTCACAGTGGAATATAGTGCGACGCTGCAACCTGACTCATGGCAACCCGCGCCCCCCACCTCCCAATGGCCCATTGTGGATATGTTCTGGTCGGACGATATTTTGCCGCCGGCCTCCACACGGTTTTTCCGCGTCCAAGCTCGGCCGTTCCCCGGCGAGTAAGCGCCACCAACGGGCAACAAAAAAGCCGCCCGGCTTCCGTTGGGAAGCGGACGGCGTCAAGCACGCCAAGGGCTACTGCACGTAGCGCTTGATCAAGTTCGGCTTGGCAATCAACAGGCGAATACGGTCGTGCGGCATCTGCAGCACCTTCTGTTCATCCACACCCAACGCCACCAGCCGCCGGCGGTGCTCCAACAAACGGCGATTCTTCGCCGCGCCGCTCTTGCGCGGGCGCGTCGTATCATTGTTTCTCACGTTCCGGGACATACCCTCTCTCCTTGCCTTTCCAGCTCGCTTCAAAAATGGCGACCCCAACGGGAATCGAACCCGTGTTACCAGGATGAAAACCTGGTGTCCTAGACCTCTAGACGATGGGGTCGTCGGCCTCTGCCGAAGCAAAAGTCGCCGAACAGTAGCCTACCTGCCTGCCCCATGCAACAGGAATCTTTGCCATTTTAGGCCGCGTTTTGCACAAGGCCGCGCAGCCGCGCCACGGAGTGTGCCGGAATCAATACACTTCCGGCACGAAATGCTGGTCGGACAACGGCGGGCGCACGTACCCTTTGCGTTTTTGCCGGGGCGGCAACTTCATCGGCTTGGGCGTCAAATCCTTGTAGGGGATTTGGCTCAACAAGTGATGAATGCAATTCAAGCGGGCCCGTTTTTTGCAGTCGGCATGCACCACATTCCACGGAGCTTGGGCAATGTCGCACACTTCAAACATCTTGTCCTTGGCCTTGGAATATTCCACCCAGCGCGCGCGGGACTCCAAATCCATGGGGCTGAGTTTCCACCGCTTGGTGGGGCTATCAATCCGCGCCTGAAAACGCCGTTCCTGTTCTTCGTCCGATACGGAAAACCAGTATTTGATGAGGATGATCCCGGAACGCACCAACATTCGCTCAAAGTCCGGGCACGAGCGCAGGAATTCTTCATACTCCGCGTCGGTGCAAAATCCCATCACGCGCTCCACGCCAGCGCGGTTGTACCAACTGCGGTCGAACAGCACCATCTCGCCGGCGGCGGGCAGTTGCGCCACATATCGCTGGAAATACCACTGCGTTTTCTCCTTATCGGTGGGCACCCCAAGCGCCACCACCCGGCAGATACGGGGATTCAGGCACTCGGTGATGCGCTTGATGACGCCGCCCTTGCCTGCGGCATCGCGTCCTTCGAAAATCACCACCACCTTCAGCCCCTTCTGCTTGATCCATTCCTGCAGTTTCACCAGTTCCACCTGCAGCTTGGCCAGCTCCTTGCGATATTTCAGTTTCCCGCCTTTTTTTTCTGCGCTTTCTTTCATGTGCAGATCCTCCCGCGGGGCGTTCGCCCACAACAACAGCTTACCGCCGGCCGCCCGGCCGGCCAAGCGCAAAAAGGCGCCGGCGGCTGTGGCACGTTGCCTCACAATTCATGACACCGAAATATTTCTCTGCGTGGGGCCCCGTTTGCCAGGTTGCCTCAAATGAAATGACACCGAAAATATGGTCATGCATATGTCCAAAGGAGGAAAGAGCCATTATTGTCACGCAATGGACTGAAACACGAAGCGTGTGGAATCGAAGTGCTGAGGTTGTTTGCCCAGTGTTGGGTTACACCGCTGCCGCCATGCCGGCCCCCCCGCTCTTCCTGAACTTAGACAAAGCCGAGGCAGTGCTCTATGCTCATATCACACGGTATTGCTGAGTGATTAAACTAGAAAATAGTGGTGCAACGTACGCGGGAATCGTTCCAAGGACGCGGGACAGGATGGATCTTATCCCTCCATTGGCTGACTACAGGATCCTGCCCATCTCCAAGCACGATTTGGTGCATCGTATGAGGTTAGGCTTCAGCGTGATGGCTACAAAACCGGAAAAGATTATAATAAGGGTTACCCCTTCTGTTACTTTAAAAACACGCCATTGATTAGAGAAACTTCGACAAAATGGCGGAGTAGGAGATGGCGTTGAGGTGTGTTTGGATGTCGGATTGGGCGGAATGGGCGATTTGGGCGGAAAAATCGGGGTTTTCGAGGAGTTTTTGGAGTTTATGGGCAAATTCGGCGTCGTTTTGGGCGATTAGGATGTTTTTCCCGTCTTGGAGGAGGGTCTCAAAGCCTTTGGCGGCAAAATTGGTGATGACGCACGGGCGGCCCATTTGCATGGCCTCAAGCACTTTGATGTTGGTTCCGGAGCCCGTGTAAATCGGGACAATGACGGCGCGGCATTGGTTGTATTCGGCAACCAAATCGGAAACGAAGCCCAGTAGTTCAACTTGAGGGATTTTGCTCCATTTTTCGCGTTGTTCCGCCGGAAGGCCGTGCCCGGCCACCCGCAGGCGGGTTTCGGGGTGTTTTTCGAGGATTTTAGGCCATATTTCGGTCAAAAAACGCCCTAAACCCTCAAAATTTGGCGGATAGCTCAATAATCCGACAAAAAACACGATTTTTTCGGGAAGGATCACCTCTTTCAGCGAGTTTTCGGCAGGTGGAAGGGGTAAATTGGGGAGCCAAGAAAATCCTGTGAAACCACTCTGATTTTTGTAGGCCAGCAGCACTTTTTGGCATTTTTTGGCGATTGACCGCGTATGCCAGCGAGCAATGTGAGCGGCGAATCGAAAATAGACTTTTCGGAGCCATGAACATGCTGAGGAACGGGCGGCTGAACGCAAATGCTCTTCGGGGAGGTCGTCGGCATCGATGATGACTTTTTTGTCCAGCGGAACCCCGGCGGCGATGGCGTTTTGGATATAACGGACGAAAATGATGTCATATTCGGCTCTTTTTAGTTCCGATTGCACAATTTCGGCCCATTTTTGAATTTTGGGATGCAAAAACTCTTTTTTCCAGAAAAACAGGACATCTTTGATTGTTTTTCGGGCAATATTTATCTCATTACCCCAAAAAACAATATCCCCCCTTGCCTTTTCAGGAGGATTTGGCTGATCGGCCCCAAAACAGATGAGAGAAACATCAGATTTTTCACAAAATGCGTTGTAAATGTGTCGGGTTCGCTGATGGGAGCCTGTTTTTGTCTCGAAGGGGCTGTGAACGGTGATGAAAAGGACTTTTTTCATGCTCGATCCCCTACCCTTTTGGCTTTGCGTTGCGGATGGCTTGGAGGCGGACGGGGTGTTCGGGGTGGCTGGGGGAGAGTTTGGTGTGGAGCCAGAATTTGGCGGTGAGGTAGAGTTTGGCGGCGCGGTGAGTGCCGTGGTGTTTTTGGAGGTAGAGGAAGAGGCTGGTGTAGTAGATGCGGAGGCGGTGGGCGGATTCGGGGCCGAAGGAGCTGCCGATGCGGTGGATGATGGAGGTGGCGGGGGTGTACCAGATTTGGTGGCCGGCCTGGCGGATGCGGGTGCAGAGGTCGGTTTCTTCGAAGTAGGCGAAGAAGGTGTCGTCGAGGAGGCCGGTTTGGTCGAGGACGGCGCGTTTGATCATGAGGTCGGCGCCGACGATGTATTCGACGGGGCGGGCGGGGTCGGCGGGGCCGGGAATGACCGCGCTGGGTTTGCGTCCACGTTGGATGCGCAGGAAGCCGGAGAGGGTGATCCAGAGCATCCGGCCGAGGGAGGGGGCGAAGCCGTAGGACCATTGGGGGGCGCCGGAGGGATAGATGAGGCGGCCGCCGACGGCGCCGATGGAGTCGCGCGAGTAGAGGAAGTCGTGGAGGATGCGGAGGGAGTTTTCGATGAGCTCGGTATCGCTGTTGAGCAGGATGACGGCATTGCCCCGGGCCACCCGGATGGCCTGATTGTTGGCGGCGGCGAAGCCGAGGTTCTCGGCGTTTTCAATCAGCCGCGCATCGGGAAACTGCTGGCGCACCATGGCGGAGCTGCCATCGTGGGAGGCGTTATCCACAACGATGATTTCGCAGGTGATTCCGCTGGTGTGCTGGCGGATGGATTCGAGGCATGCGCGGAGGAGTTCCCGCGTGTTCCAGTTGACGATGACCACACTAAGCTGGAGCGCTGGCAAATCCATTTGTGGTGAATATAGAGAGGAAGGTGGTTCAGGCAAAGGAAAAGAAAATGCGGGCCGGCGCCCCACCCCGTTTGAATCGGAACCGTGGGGTGGTTGCGTTGGGGGCGGGTTTGGGGTAGGATGCGAGCCATGACGATGAATCTTCCATTTCGTGGGCAGTCGAACCGGCGGTTGTTTTTTTTCGATACCGAAACCACCGGGCTGCCGCGCGATTGGAACGCGCAACTGCACCCGCGGACGCTGAACAACTGGCCGCGGATGATCCAATTGGCGTGGATTTTGTGCGATGATGACGGCAACGAGTTGAGCGCTTGCACAACCATTATCCGGCCAGAGGGTTTTGTGGTGCCGCCGGATGCGGCGCGGGTTCACGGCATTACGACCGAAATGGCCATGAAGCAGGGCCGGCCGCTGCTGGAGGTGCTGGACGAGGTGCTGCCGGCGATCGAGCAGGCGACGTTTGCGGTGGCGCACAACATCGCGTTTGATGAAAAAATCCTTGGCGCGGAGTTCATGCGGCAGGGCCGCCCCACCCCGTTCCTGAAAAAGCCGATGCATTGCACGATGAAGGAGGCCACGCAATTTTGCGCCATCCCGGGGCACTACGGCTTCAAGTATCCGAACCTGAACGAGCTGCACAAAAAGTTATTTGGCAAACCGGTGACGCGGGCGCACGACGCGGGGGTGGATGTCCGCGCGTGCAAAGATATTTATTTTGAGCTGCGCGCGCGCGGCATCATGGGCTGAAAACGGAAGTGCAGCGCGGGGGCGCGCGGACCGGGCACGGCGAAGGGGCGCGCGACCCGCCAGCCGGCCAGCGCGGCGATTTCGCCGTCGCATTCCACAACCACCCAGGCGGCGCGTTGTTCGCGCGGGACTTTGAGGTCGGTAAAAATATCGGACAGCTTTTTGCTGCCGGTCATGCCCAGCGGCTGCATGCGGTCGCCGGCGCGCCAGTTGCGGAAGATCAAATCGCGGCCGCCGACGGCGGCTGCCGACAGACACACTTCGTCCAGCCGGCGCGTGAATCCGCGGCCATGGCGCAGGCGCAGGGTGCGGAGGGCGGCGGAGTTTTCCACACTATGGAAAATAGTTTTCCACGCTGTGGAAAAAGTGCCGGAATTTTTCCACACTGTGGAAAATCCCGCCCATGCGGGATGAACTTTTTTTCCACACGGTGGAAAAGCTGGTGATTTTTTGGCGGCGACGGGGCGGGCGGGCGGCGATTTTTCCACACTGTGGAAAATCCCGCCCATGCGGGATGAACTTTTTTTCCACGCTGTGGAAAAAGCGTCGGGATTTTTCCACGCTGTGGAAAAGTCGTCCACGGTGGCGAAGTCCACGGCGGCGGGATCGGCACCGGCGCGATGCAGCTCGGCGAGCGCCTGCCGCCGGCGGAGGGCCAAGGGGGTTTTGGCGGAACGCGGGGCGCGCCGCGCGAGGCCGGCC
>Ga0255340_1001550_pt1 | contig 29885 bp, 40 predicted proteins | sample wastewater_treat_7_FD_192417 | JGI IMG/M metagenome (GOLD analysis project Ga0255340, IMG submission 192417) | Wastewater microbial communities from Lulu Island WWTP, Vancouver, Canada - plant10 | ecosystem: Engineered > WWTP > Wastewater > Unclassified | place: Canada: Vancouver, British... | reverse complement strand
GATAGATTCATTCTCTCAAATCTGCATGTCTTAAACAACGAGAATTGCGGAAAGAAGGGAGACACAGTAATCCAGCCCGGGGACTATGACGGCGGAACAAAGCTTGATGCAGTTGCAACAGTGCATGAAGCAGTGTACATAGACCCAAGCGGTGTGAATCATGTCGATTGCTGCCTTGCCAAGATCAACAAGGGCATAGAGAGTAAGTTGGGACAATACGGAGACCTCCCGATTAAATCCCCTCTCTTAACTCCAAAGGTGGGACTAAAGGTCAACAAGGTAGGCAGGACAACATTCTACACAGAGGGCAAGATCACAGGAATCAATGCAGCATCAAGGATATGGTACGACTGTGGGCAGGTGCTGTTTGAAAAGCAGATAGTGATTGAATCGGTAAATCCTTACCAATTCTCTGACGGCGGAGACTCTGGAAGCCTCATAATGGACATGGACGGAAGGCCAGTGGCCCTATTGTTTGCAGGATCTGACGTTATCACCCTTGCAAATCCGATAGGCCTAGTCATGGACTCTCTAAAGACTAAGTTCACTTTTGGGTGATCTTCCTGCTGCAGGATATTATACAGGTGGCAAAGGACAGCTACCCTGAAGAGGTAGGGACGAGGGAGATCACAAAGCTCACAGGGATTGGGAGGCCTTCTCTAAACCGCACACTCAGGAGATTCTACAAGAAATATGAGATGCACCCTGAAAGGTATCCAATCACAATCCGCAAAGTTGCAAAACATGCAGGCGGATGGAGAATTAAGTGGAGGCCTGAACATGCCAGGGGAATGCACAGAAATTAAGATCACTCTTTCTCTGGAAGAGGCCGTAAACTTCCTTGACCACGATACTCTCAGGGAGATGATATGGGAGAAGATGCCAGCCGTGGCCCAGTGCGAATGGCTGAAGAAGATGATGAGGAGGCGAGACATAGAGATAGGCCAGAGGCCAAACGACAAGCCCCTCTACAAGTGGGAGAGCATGGCAGACCAGGAGTACAGGCTGGTAAAACTGCTTCTAAAATTAGGGCCAACTTCAATCATAGACATCAAGAAGAATCCAGAGTGCCCCTCATTTTCCGCATTTGACAAGGCCTTCATGGACCGTCTGATCTCATGCGATGATGCAAGGAAATACTACGTCACCAAGAGAGGCGAGCAGTACATCACCGTAAGGGAGAGCATGAGGTCATAGGGGTGCGAATCGTGCAGGGCAGAACTCCGAATAGTGCAGGGCAGCAAAGTAACAATCAAAGTAACAAAGTCACACTTTCACCTGTTACTTTGGTAGATGAGAGGATTTTATCGCTTTTAGAAGCTGGGCTGTACCCGGCTCAAATTTCCTCAAATCTTGGAATAAACAAGATGAAAGTATATCGGGCAATTCAAAGGCTGGAAAAGGCAGGATTAGTCGAACAGATATCGGAGTGGCCTAAGGTCTACAAGGTATTAAGCAATACTGGGAACAAAGTAACACCAAAGTCACAAAGTAACACAAGAAGTCTCACTGGGGATGAGAACACAAAAGCCTCATTTTCCTTGCACAATATAGGCATAAGATACGATATTCTGGCACAGCCTGAATCATTTTCACTGGACAAATCGGTAAACTTGAACAACTGGGCCAAGGAGTACACAAAACTACCCTCTGTAACAATTGAAAAAACTACCAAAAGTGTGATAATTTACCCTAAGATTGACCGTAAATCAAACTCTTATGACCTCCTTAGTGAGGCCTTGAATCTTGCCAATGTCTATGCACAGAAGCTTGAGAACAGTTTTCTTGGCCTTAAACTTAGCTTTGGGAAGATCAACAGGAAGCCCCACTTTGTTTTGGAAGATCCTAAAATTGACTTTAAGAAATTCGACCAGTTCACCATACAAGGCCATGACTGCCACCTTGACGATTCAGATTCAGAAGGCACTGAGCTAGAGTTTGAGACACCGGAAGCAGCCATGGACTTTGCAAGGATGCCGCTATACTTGAAAGCAATTATAGCATACCTTGAAAAAATAGATCTTAATTTTAGGGCCAGTTCCCAATATCAATGCGCCTTCTGTCAAAATAAGGCCACTACCATCATGTACGGATTTGCTGCATGCAATGATCATAAATCAAAGATTGAGACCTATGGTGAAACTCTACATGCACAGATGGACTTTTTGAACAATCGCCTTGGGAGGGATTTCCCTGACATATAAGGTGAAAGATCCAATTGACTCTCAACAAAAGCTATTCGAGCCAGTCCAGGACACCTTAAGGAAAGGCCTGCCATTAGACAGGCGAGAAAAGGCCCTCATAAATTCAAAGAACGGCATTGAGCTAGAGATCAGGAACGGATATCCTCTCGATAAATACTTTGTCACCGCCTCAGCTGGCATACTTCCAGAGAGAGGCACGATGAATAACAAGGCCTTCATATCGATATCTTTGTTCCCGAAGATTGACTCAGACGGAAAAAGGGAAATCACACAGATGATAAAGTTAGGGCCAGAGCAGTTGGACCTATTCATTTCTGACCTTATCCAGGTGTCAATGGCTTTACGGACTCTTGAAGGCATCTCGACCTACGACAAGGAGCAGCAGCTTAGGGGCATAATTGAACGTGCCTTATCGCAGTGGAAGGCCTTCTATTACAAGGTGAAGAACATCGGGGGCAGGCCATGAAGATCATTAGGCATTTTGACATACTCATTAGGAGGGGCTATTTCTTTCTGAAGATCTTCTCATTTGTGATTAATGTAGACATTGGAAGAAAAAAAAGACAGGATGATAGATTATTTGGAATCTATTACTACCGTCTAAGTCTTGTAACAATTCTATTATCAAACAGGAGATTCATATTCAAAATCGAATCAAGAATTACCCCTAAGGAAACATGCCCAATCTGCGGACTATTCTACCAGACATTTGCAGAATTGAAGCACGGGGCCCATCCAGACTGTGAACTGGCCTTAAAATTAACAAGAGGTGGTAAATGAAGCTTTCCGGGTACGAGCCGACAAAAGGGCAGCTGGCCAAAATTGATGATGTCAAATTTAGGGCCACAGGCAGGGCAGGCTCGTTTCTCTGGGGCATAACAACGAAGGGGCATATCGCATCGATAGACTTGGAGCCCGATGAAGGGTGGCCTGACTACTGGTGCTCATGCCCTGATTCGTACAACAGGAAAAGGCCCTGCATACATGTATTAAAATTGGAAAAAGAAAACAAGGAGATAGAAAAAAATGGATGAAAGAACAGAAATGGAAAGAGAGGCAGATATTCAAGCTGCCGTAGGATATAGAGAAATGGCAAAAGAGCCAATAGAAGACAACATGCCAGGAAGAAAAGAATGGCTATTACAGCAGGCAGAGAGGCTAGAGAATGACAGATGATGAGCTTGACCCATGTGCAATCTGCCGGGATGAAGCCGTCTATGAGGTCAAGATCATATTCGAGATTTCAAAGCCAAAGGAGTATGGTGCGGTAGCCTACGTTGACAAGGTAAAGAACACCCCGCTATGCGAGACCTGCAAGAAGATCTACATGAACAGGATCATGAGCATCATGGCAGAGCTCCACAAGGAAGACACACTCGAGCAAGATTTCCAGCAGAAGCTCGAAGGCATCAGGAAAGAATCGGAAGTGGCAGCAGGATGAAGGTAGAAATCAAATTCGATGAGAGATTCAAGGCCCCTCTAAAGAAAGGGACAAAGGTAGCCACAATAAGGACTGAAAAGAAAGGCAGCAATGGTGACACGTTTGAAGCATTCGGCAAGACCTACAAGTTTACCAATGTATTCGAGTGCCACCTGAAATCGATTGAGGCCTTCCTTTACCCAAGGTGCGGATTTGCGACATCAGATGATTTTGTCAACTTCTGGAAGAAGCTCTACGGCAAGTACAGCCCGGAAGAGAAAGCATGGATGCACTATTTCGAGGAGGTCAAATGAGCGGATTACCTAAGAGAATCATTGACCTGTGGGCTAATGGCAGCATAGCCACAAGAGCCGATAGAAGCGGTGAGCTGCTGTACAAATCTAGCGAATGGGTAACTATTACAGAAATCAAAGATGACAAAATATCCTTTGAAGGTCTTGACTTATGGCCAAATAATCTGAAAAGTACTTATGCCAAAAACATTACTAATTTGGGAACTGACAAGGAGCTGCTAGAAAGAATCAAAAAACTTGGAGTAGGCTCAGACATACTAGTTGAATTCACCATTAAGAATCCGCATAAGGAGGCCTCAACTTGACAGAGCAACCTTATTGTCTGATACACGATATTACCATGACAGAACACCAGCTGAGGCATGGATGCCCAGACGGAGGCAAGTGTCTGCAATCAAACTGCGAAGGATATAGCTCAATCAATGTGGAACTACCAGAAGGCCAGAAGGTGCTATCTTGACAGAAGAAACACCCATGCCCTGGAAGATCTATTACAAGAGGGCGGACCCATTAGCTGGGACTAATCTGACCCTCACAGTAGAAGGTCCTGACAAAGCCGGGGTAGAGGAGCTTTTGAAAACAGTGAAAAAGGAGATGGTAAAATAGGCTGGAAAGAAGATATTGCAGACATTAAAGGCATGATGAACGAGATGAAATACAATCTACTAGTTAAAAAACTCCAAAATAATGATCCCGTAGTCAATGACATCACAGTAAAGCATACTGTCCTTGATGGCATAAATGCAAAGCTTCAGAGAATAGACCAGAGCCTGATAGGAATACAGATCAATCAGGGAAAGACAATAAGGGAAGCAGAGCTGGAAGAACATATAGAAAAATTGGAAAAGCAACTTAACGGTATTCTACCACATTATTCAAAGACTTTATTGACAGCTGACAGGACAGAATTAACAGCCACTATTTACAAAAAAGATGATTTGTTCCCTGACACAGATGTACCTTCTTTAGAAAAATATGGTATAGCTTTCGCAGAGTGGTTAATTCCAAGTACCTCTACACCTTTTAGAAAAGGCATTATTAAAAAAATACTTGAATACGAGGATCTGGAACTAGTCGATAATAGCCGAAAAAAGATCTATCAATGCGGCGGATCTAACAGCTACAAATCAATAAAAGTTGGGGTAGCTTCCCACGGTGAAATGACAACTACCTTAAGGACAAACATACAGGAGATAGCAAACGGCAACGGCCAACTGGACCAGTACGGTTACATGTGGGGGAAGTGGATCAAGAAAAATGCAGACAGCTATTTCCTATCTGGACTTTTCAAGGCACTGACAGAGGGATATAATGACAAATAAAGACAGTCTAAAAGCCCTTGATAAGATCTTCTCACCCTCTGAATCTGGCCCTAAAAACAGGCCCGATGGCCGCCTTTCCAAATACCCTGAAGTCCCTAGATCTGGCCCTAAAATTGACACCTCTACCTTGGAATCGCAGCTCTCCGACATCAAGGCCACATTGAGAACTCATGACGAGATGATAAAGAAGATAGTGGCCCTATTAGAAAAGGACATCAACATCGATGAGCCGCTAATCTCCCCTGAGGCATTGGCCCTAATTTTAACAGAGCTTGAGAAGGGCGAGAAGCAGGTCGATATCGCCCAGATGAAAGAAGTTGTCAAGGTCATGCCCGAGGCCTTCAGCCAGTTCTCAGACTCTCAAGTATTGCGATTCATAAGAGGGATGAAATGAGAGAAGAGCCTATCTTGGTAGATTCCGAAATAGGGAAGCAAATAGGATTTACAAGCGACATATTCAACAAACAAAGTTTTTTATTTTTTCATAACAATGAGCTATGGTTGTCCGTAATTGTAATACATCCCGAACAAAGAGGAAAGGGAAATTTCTCAAAGTTTCTTGAAAATTGCCAAAAACATTATCCTGTCATTGTCGTACCGACACCATTATTCTCAATGGAAGAGATTGTTAAAAAGAAAGGATTTATCCCTACACAGATTTACTGTGAAGAGGCCCAGGAAGATATTGATGTCTGGCTAAAATGTAGTGGAGAATGTAAGGCCATATCTTAATTTTCTTTTTTTTCACACCTTTCTTAATATGCTCTAAAGCTCACATACCTTTGGAGGTGTTTGCTATGGCATTAAACAGAACACAACTGTTGGCAATCCTTGCTATTATAGTGCAGCTCGCAGGACAGCTAGGCTTTGGCGGCTATGCAGAGTTACTGCAGACAATAGGTACAGCTATTATATCCATATTAGTTCTATTCGGATTGATCCAGACAGAGAAAGTCAAAGCAGAGGCTCAGAAGCTGAAAGCTGCCATGATCAAGGCTAAGCTTATCAAGGAGTGAAAAGGACTTTGACATTTTATTTTTTTATTTTCAAAGGAGAATCTAAATGCTGCTTTTAGGGCCGGGACCAGAGGACAAGGAAGCCAACTATCCGACATGCGGAGCCAATGCAAAGCAATCAAAGAAGCCGTGCAAGAGACCTGCAGGATGGGGAACTGACCACCCGGGAGAAGGCAGATGCAAGCTTCACGGCGGATCTTCTACTGGCCCTAAAACTGCTCAAGGGCGATTGAAAGTCGCACTCACCCACACAAAGCATGGGAAGTATAGCAAGCTCCTGCAGAACTCGATGGACAAGAGCAAGTACTACAAGGATATCGCCGAAAGCTTACTTCCAGAATTTGAGCTTGACCCGGAAGCTGCAGCAACTCAGGTCAGGATGGACACATTAATCAAACTCATGGCAAGGATGCAGTACCTCACATATCTTGACGTACCGCTTGACAACGTATCGGCAATAGCAAAGACCATCATGCAGATACTGGATGAACTGGACCAGGACAGCGGAGAAAAAGCCCCGGCAAGCATCACCGAGATTGAGGCCATCGTGGCCCTAAGAATGAAGAGGAGGGATTTCAAATAACAGATGATGAGATCATATCTAAAAAGATGGGGACAAAATCCCCGTACTACTTATTCCAGCATAAGGTGACAAAAGAGACTATAGGCAGCCTGGACAGTTACCTAAAAAAAGTCTATGAAGAAGGGGACAGGTGGCATAAGGAATTGTTCCCGTACATGGCGAGAGCCTCAACAATGAGGGAGCCAAAGTATAAGCACTACATGGAGCTTGAAACAGATCTTCCAGGAATGGCGAGAGAAGCTGCAAGGCTCTATCAGGGCAGCCCTCATGATCAGGTAGAAAACTACATGATGGACCATGACGAATTCACAATAGCAGCAGAGATTCCGATATATTCCTTCTTCGATAACGTCTCCGGTCACATAGATCTAATCAGATTCAAGGATGGGAAAATCGAAATATGGGACTTCAAGAACTATAGGAACTATAACGTAGGCTCCCAGCTCTACTGGTACAGGAAGCTATTGGCCCTAAATTTAGACATGCCCGAAGAAGATATCCAGGTGGGATTCTTCACCTATTTTAAGTCATTCATATTGGAGTAAGTGCATGAATGATACCCGGACTTTCCCAGAAAGCGCATGAGTATTATTTAAAATTCCCTGAAGATTTTGCAGAGGATGTTTTTACCTGGGAAGGAAAGGAACTTTCATTATACCCTTATGAAGTCGAATTTATCAAAGATAATTCACAGTTCCAGATCTGGCTGCAGTCAAGGCAGTCAGGTAAGACAATGACACTGGCAACAAAGGCAGCCATAAACATTCTTCTAAATGATTATTTTTTCATAACGGCAACTGGTGCGAGATTAAGGCATGCGACCAGGATCCTTGACAGGACTAAAAGATTGTTAAGGAGTTCCCCATATTGGGAAGACACGATAAAGCCCATGACGAGGAAAAGCGGAGATACTGATCTAAGGTGGGCAAAGACGGAGATCTCTTTATCAAATGGCAGCGGCATGGCAGCCGTGGCCCTATCCGAAGACGGGGAGTCAGCTGTGGGGGATTCAACTAATCTTGCCATGGTAGATGAAGTTGGAAGGATCCCAGGGGCAAAGACAATCATATCCTCAATTTTAAGGCCAACACTCTTGAAGACTGGCGGTAAATTAATCCTTGCATCCTCTTCCTGGGGGAAGTTTGGGAAGGGTGCGGACTACTACGATCTTGTGACAGGGGGCCAGTACAAGTTGCATCAGGTCAACTGCTGGGAAGCATTAGAGCAGCAGAAGGCCTTCATAAAGAATCATGAATACAAGCAGCAAATGGAATTTCTAAAGAAAGAGAAAGAGGATAATCCGGCCATATTTGCCATGCAATATGAGAACTCCTTTGAAGGAGGCCTTGACAATCCCTTTGACTATGATGAAGTTGCAGCAGCTTTTATTCCTGGAGAATATGTCCCGAAAAGCCCACACCCGAATTATATCTATTGTATCGATTGGGGAAAGTCTCTCTTGACAGGGGACAAATCAGTAATAACAATATTTGACGTGACAGATACAGATGATATTGCAGTAGTCCAATTTCACTCTTTCCAGTCTCCATACACTTACGTCACAAAGAAAGCAATAGAGCTGGCCTTAAAAATAGGGCCAAAGCCCTATGCAATCTTTCCAGATATCGGGGTGGGAGAGAATCAGATAGAAGTCCTGACCGCAGCACTTGGCCCTAAAAATATCAATGTTGAGGGATGCATGTTAAGCCCTGGACTATCCGAGCATCAGAGAGAAGAGCATGGGGTGAAGAGAAGGACAATATCAAAGAACACCGCAGTAGAGGCCCTATCAAGATATTTCCACGAGGGGAAGATCAAGATCTATTCAACTGATGAGAAGATAAAAAAAGAGTTCCTGGACTATACAAAAGAAGTTACGGCAGCCGGAAACGTGAGATACACCCATCTAGTAGGACAGCATGACGACCATGTAGATACTCTTCTAATTGCCATGGGAGTTTTAAGATTTAAAAAGCCCCCGGTAAAAGGAAGCAGGATAATAAAAGGGAAATTTAAAAATAAAAATGCCTTTACTTTTTAGGCTTGTCATTTAGAGAATAGTAGCCCTTCTTGGCCTGGTAAATCTTGCCGTTTGCAATAGCATTTTCTATCAAAGGAACGATAGCAGATTCAGTAGTATTCAAAGCCTTGGCAATCTTGTCAGGATATCCCCATCCTTCCATGCTCTTTAGTGCAGCAACAATAGGGTCATCCTCAGGAGTTACTGGCTTGGCCTCATTCTTAGGGCCAGAATTTACATGCCCGTAGCCGTTCTTACTGCCCTGGATATACATTGTTGACCATACCCTTGTATAGCAGTCAAGTACCATGTCAGGTGTAGGTATTCCAAGATCTCCTATCTGCTTGACCATTTCATTGACTACCTTAATAGCATCCTCTTCTATGCTCATGCTCTAATCACCTCCTCTATTATTTTTTCCGCCTGAAACATATTAATTGAAGAGAAGTTCTTGCAGGGTAAAAGCCCTATGCTAGTGAGAAATTGTATTTCTTCATCGCTGAATTTATTCCCATCGCCAGAGCCCCTGATGTATGTCATCCTATACCATCCACCCCGGCCAGTTGTAATTTTAAGGCCAGGGCAGTTCTTCTTGAGAAATTTCCTCAAAGTCTTAAGATCATCCTTTGAGACCACTTAGTTCCCCTCCACAAAGTTCAGTATGTTGAGGACGTTCTTTACCTCAAAGAGAATCCCTTCGAGCTTCTCATCAGGTACTAGCCTCCAGTTTGAGAAGTCGTTCTTGCCTTCATACCTTGTTTTTAAGGCCTCTTCAATTGAGGTCTTTCTTGCTTCAAACATTCTTATTGCAGTTTGCTTGTCCATACATTATCACCCTTTATTTATCCGTATATATCCTTACTAATACATATATATAAATCTTTCGGTCTAGAAAGAGAAAGATATATAAAGATAAATAAGGAAACATAAATCATGGCAGTAATTAGATTTGATAAGGAGAAAGGATGGCTTGAAGCCAGGGTGACTAAATCCGGGGGCGGGGGAGCTGTCACGGTGCCAAGAGATTGGATCGGCAAGAAGGTAAGGGTCCAGATCATAGAAGATGAGGAGAAAGATGGAGAATAATACCCCTTTGAAATGCATGGGATATGAGTGGCAGGAGATCTGCAGGGCTGAGAACTATAGCGAATGCCACATCTTAATCCCAAGACGAGAGGTAGAGCTTGCAAGATTGAAAAATTAATTCTATTTTTAAGGCCAATTTTAACATTTTCTAAACAGATCTAAAAGCTTCTATTAGGCATTATTGTTATTTTTAAGGCCAACTTTATAGTATATTACTCCTAGGTATATACCCACATCTTAACTTATATGCTCTTTTTACTAATTAAATATCGACTGGGGCGGACTTAGGTAAGACTGGTCTACAGTTAACTTGCCTATGCTTGGGGGTGGTCTACATTGCCCAAAATTGCCGTCCCGACCCATTCATGATCCCACTTAGGAGGGCTCTAACTAGCTGAGTGCCGGGGTAGGAAATGTATGCAGCTGACTAAAATCCTAACAGCTGCCGCAATGATGCTTGTTATCCTTCCTGTTACTTACTTTTTTCTAAGAATTTATTGATTTAGTTTCCGCCGTAAACCGCCAACCCCTGCCCCTAAAAATAGGGCCTCGATTTGACCTCTTGACAGATTTATGAATCTGGACATTTGTTCAAATTTAAGGCCACCATTTCATTTTTAGGGCCATTTGTTCATAAAATATTTTCACACCTTTCTTAATATGTAATCCTAAACATATAGATATACAATGAGAAATCCTTTTTCCAAAAAGACACCACCGGAAAAAAAGAACATCATAGCAAGGGGGGTATCCAGGATCTTCTCCTTTGCAAGGCCTTTCTTTGCCGAGACAAAAAAGACCACAGAGGATCAGGTCCTGCCCCTTGCCCCAGAGAGAATGATGCAGCTGGGCCTGAATGCTTACATGAAGTGCGGACAGGTGAACACTGCCTTTAACATGCTTGCAGATGCGGCGGCCAAGGGCTTTGAAGCGAGAGCAGAAGACGAGGCCTCGCAGACTATTCTGGATCTATTCAATCAAAAGGTCATGATGGGCGATAAGGTCAAGATGCTCGTCCTAAATGCACTGATTTTTGGCCGTGCAGTAGTCGAAGTTGGCGATGATCTATTCAAGATCAGGGACCCAAGATCATTTACAGTTGACTGGGATGATGAGAAAGGCCTCATAAAAGAGATCAATCAACAGGGAAATCACCAGTTCCTGGACAAAAACAAGATAGAGATATTCATTCTAAAGAGATTATTCTCTGATGATCTATACGGTATCTCGGCGGCCCTTCCTGCATTCCACACAGTCGAGCAATTACTGGAAATAAAGAAAGGATCTAAGACCTTGATGACAAGATTCTGGAAGCCCTTTGCGATATTCAAGTACCCTGACACAGCATCCAATGAGGAGAAAGCAGACGTCTACGAGATGGGCCAGGATGATTCATACGACTCATTCTACATGATCCCAATGGATTGGGAGGTAGAGTTCAAGGGCCCCGGGGATGTACAGATGAATGTCGATAAATTGATTGACACAGCATCAGATCAGATATTTGTTGACCTCTCATTTCCAAAGGCCGCAATCATGGCGGACAGCTACAAGTCCGACACTGAGGCAAGAATCAAGCTCATGATCTACGAAGCGGTAAGGCCCCACCAGGACAAGCTCAAGGCCTTCATGGAATACCTCTATTTGAAGCATCTCGGGGTAAAAGCAGAAGTCTCTTTTGACAGGGTGAATCAGACAGATGCCCTGACAAATGTCCGCATACTTCAGGAGATAGCCGATGCAGTCAGCCGCTACACTCAGATGACACAGAAAATACCCATGGGCCCAGAATCTCAGCAGATCACACAGGAAGTTGTAATACGTCTCATCGAAGAAGCCGGGAAGATCTCAACGGAGGGGATCAGGTGAAAGGCTTTCTAGTCAGGATATTGGCCCTAATTTTACTTATTCCAGTTCTACTGATCAGGAGGTTATACAGGAGGGGTACATGCTAGGGGATTTCTTAGGCGGATTTCTACTAGGCCTCTGCTCTGGCATAGGGCTCATGGCCGTACTTGCGGCATTATTATGTTTTATGGAAAGGAGGGAATAAAAAAATGGTAAAAGATAGTAAACAGACTTTGAGTATAGCAAACACAGATGCTTTTACTTTAACATACACAGGGACAGGAACTGCAACGGCTGCAGTTGGATCAAACACTTTGACAATTGCCAGAGCCAACGTCCAGGCTTTCACACTGACTTATACAGGGACAGGAACGGCCACAGTTGCACAGGCTCTAGATGTCCTGACAATAGCAAGATCTAATGTTCATGCTTTCTCGATAAGCTACACCCCGACAGCAGAGGAGACTGCAACAATCACAATAGATGCGACAAAAGTAACATTGACAATAGATAGCACCCCGACAGATTATGCCTTTGTGGATGCTGACAAAAATACGATCACAAAGATGGTATCAGTTCTGAATGCAGTCAGCGGCATAGAATGCACTATAGATGAAGGGGCTACAGGATCAAGCAATTCAAATCTTTTGGATGCAATGGAGGCGACAGATCTAGTTGCAGCAGCAGTAACAGCAACATACACCCCGGCAGATGAGACACATGATCTTACAGATTCAGCAAAAAACACCCTTGAGGAGATCGTGGCAATTCTCAATGCAGAGGCTGACCTTACATGCACAATATCAACAGGGGCTGGGGCCTCAACAGATTCAGGGCTTTTAGATACACTTGAAGCCGCATCAATCAACACAGCTAGAACTCTGACATACACTCCGGCCAATGCAACATATGACCTGACAAATGCATCATACGATACTCTTTCCGAACTGATAGCAGCACTTGATGCAGTCGCAGATCTGACATGCACGGCAGTAACAACACATACGGGTAACTTATCAATTCTTCTTGTAGATTTTGAGGCGGCAAGCATCAATACAGCATTGACACCATTGATGAGCCTGGTAAAATTCACAGCATCATACAACGATATCGGGGAGCCAATCGGTGTAAAAGGATGGGACTCTCTGGCCCTATATGTAAAGGTCGATATCAACGATACACAAAATGCTAGATTAAGATTCTACGGGAAGACAGAGGTAGCCGACACAGATCTATTCTTGATGGATCACAACAGGATAAAATGCCCGAATGCAACAATCCCGGCAACTGAGAATTATATAGAGCTTGACAGTGATGCAGACCAGTTGATTGAAGTTGTCATTCCAGATCTATATGGAATTGAGGCTGTTCAAGTCCAGATATCGGCAGGAACTGCAGGAGCTTCTCCAGGAGCAATCACATCAATCGAGTACATGAGAACTAAGGAGGGCTAGGATGACTCCCTCTAAGAACGTCATGACCGATATCACACAGCAGCAAGGGGCACCAGAGCTAGAGGAGCCAAAGCCCGAGCAGCAGCCACAAGAGCCAACAGAGCAGCTAGATCAGGCCATAGTCGAGAAGATCAAAGAAGCTCTCCAGGACTTCAATGTTCGTGACATAAATCCTGGACCAGAGGGCACAATCAATGTTATCCTTTCGCCATACGAGCCAAACTTTGTAGAGAATGCATACCAGATGGAATTCACACTGGCAGAACAGAAAGGCAGAAAGTTCAAAGCAATAGCACTGACGGAAGGAAAATACAAGGACACCAAAGGCGGCTACGTTCACATCGATAAAAAGATGCTAATGGAGATGGCAGGATTATTCAGGAACAAACCGCTAGTTTTAGTTGATTTTGAAAAGGCCAGCCCCAGCTCTACCCATGAAGGGAATATAGTCGGGGTGGTCACTAATTCATTCTATTGTCCAACTCATGAAGGAATACTGTATGAGGGACTCTTAGACACGGATCTAGATCTTTCAGAAGTGGCAGGGAGCTCCATCAAAGTAGCAATAGGAGACGTCCCCATAGCGAAGCACATAGCCTTGATACCAAAATGCGGAAAGAAACAGGGTAAATGCTTCCTGCCCCAGGATGCAAATGCAAGGATCCTAACAATAGAAAATGCCAGTCCTGCAATTAATGTGGAGCTGGCAGGAGGAAAAACAATGATAGATAGAGAGGTAGCTAAGGCACTTGCCGAAGTGGAGGCAATGAACAAAAACATTGCCATAGAAAAAAAGCCGCTTGTCAGGCAGATAGTCTTGGCAGAAGTATCAAACAAAAAGTGTGTGGATCCTGAGGCCAGAATAGACGAGCTATACAGCAAGGAGTTTTCTACACTCATAGTTCTGGCACAGGATGCAACAAAGGGAAAAACAGAGGGAGCACAGACGAAGGCCCCAGCACCCAAGAAGGAGCTAAACCTAGCCGAGAAGGCAAAGGATGGAGAACTCTTGGATGATCTAATATCAAAGAGACTCAGAGGAGGCGCATAAGATGGCATCAGAATCAACAAAAATGGGAGCACTGAATGAGACAGAATGTACATTTGAATTCATAAAAGTAGCAGCTTCACAGACCCTCACAAAAGGGGAGCTATGCACAGTAGACTCTAGCGGAAATGCAATCGTATGCCCGACAAACTATGCAGGGGCTACACAGACCTACGTCATAGACGAGGACATCACAACTGCAGCCGGAGAAACTTCAAGAGTTGCAAGATTCGTAAAGACAGGGCCAGTCGGTGTTAAGATCGATGCAGCAGTAACAGAAGGGGCAACAATCATGACAAGCGATGCCACAGCAGGACAAATTAAAGTATTCGCAGGTACAAACTACAATCTAATGATAGGATATGCAAGACCAACTGAGGTCGGCGGAACAAATGCAAGAATTGAAATTAACAAGACCAGGTGATGCGAAATGACAGACGAATTTAAGAATCTTGAAATGGCCGAGTACGGCGATCAGGACATAAATGAGTACTGGACTGCAGCCATCAGGGGGGCAGCCAGACAGGAATCAATATTGGAGCTATCATTCCCGACAATCCCATTCCCACAGAACATGGGTGAGATCGTTAACATCCCATACGAAGGCCAGCTTTATGCAGAGGAGTACCCAATCAAATCACTTATCCAGGAGTTCAGATCAGAAGAGCTTGACTATGTTCTAAATCAGCAGGTCCTGACAAAGATAGGGATAAAGTCCGTCTTTGACTCAGCAGCCCTTGCAACAGCCCCAGACTGGAAGCTTAAGAGGAATCTAGGCAAGCAGTATGATGCAGTCGCAAGAAAGCACAATTCCATTCTAGCCGCAGCTTGTAATGCAGTCTTCACAGCCAATACAGGATGGCACTATGATGTAGCTACTGACGATACACTAGCTTACGATGATCTAAAAGGCGCAGCTACAACACTCCACAATGCAGGCCACTACTGCGATCCAAAGTACCCATATGTAGTTCTAGTAAGCTCTGCAGAAGCCATTGATCTTGCAAAGGATGATGACCTTCACAATGCAATGAGCACAGTTCCATCAGATCCAAAGAAAGAGTTAATCTACTCAGAGGAAAAAGGCAGGCTCTTGTTTGACCTTGATAGGCCATACAGGATGAAGATCTACGAAGTTGACGGCCTCACAGCAGGCTATGCGGCAATGTTCGACCCTGCAAACGGTGCGGCCTACGTCCAGCTCAAAGGATTTGAGGGAATAAGATCCACTGAAGAGATGATAAACAACTCTACAAAGCAGATAAAGACACAGAGCATCATGACATTCGGATTCCTTGACGACACAGATTCACCAAGCACAACTGGAGATACACCAGGATTTGTTACAATAGACGTAGATACAAGCTCCTAAGGTGATATATTGACTACAAAATTTTTTATTTCCTTTAATCCTATCCCCATCCAGTTCCATGAGATCTGGGAAAAGGAGGGCAGGAGAGTAAAGCCTGGGTCAGTGTTTGCCTTAAATGCACCTGAAGGGTCAAGGGATGACCGCCTGGCAAAGAAGTACGTCAAGCTCAACTTAATCCTTTCAATCCCTGAAGAGGAGTACAAGAAGTACAGCCAGTTAAGACGTGGGGAAATAGTCGCAAAGGAAGATGAGATCAGGGCAAAGCTCGGGGGAAAGAAAACTCCTGGAGTTCAAAAGCTAAAGATTGAGGAGACACCAAAGCCTAAAGTTAAGGCCAAGGAAGACTGATAATGACCCTCTACCTTACATCTGCAGCACTGGTAAAGAACAATCTCGGGGCGGACTATCCAGAACTTACCGATGAATCAATCGAGGCCATGGCTGTCAAGGCTGAGGCCTTTGTATTTTATTACACCCAGATATCTCCCGTAGTGACAAATCCTAATGGGATTACTATTACATACTCTGGGGCCGGGACCACAGTTACTCTTGATATAGCAGATGTTGATGATGTAAGGACTCTAACTTTAACAGTTGACGGAACACCAACTGCATTAGATCTCACAGCAACGGCAAACAACACTTTAACAAAACTAATAGCCGTGATAGATGCGCTGGCTGACTTCTCATGTGTACTTGCTGATGGGGCTACAGGTAGCACAAGTTCTTCCAGTTTAAATGACGTGGAGGCACAGGACCTGATAGCAGAGGCATATACTGCAACTTACGAGACGTACTCCTTCCCAACAGACTCAGAAACTCTTGGAGAGATGATGGCTGCAGCTGAAGACCTATCAGTCTCATACTGCATTGCAAAGATACTCATGATAGAGGCCAATGGGATGGACTACAAACTTGGGCAGATGGAGGTATCAAAAGAGCCTCTTGCTAACGGTTTAAGAAAGAACATGTTTGCCTATAGAAATTGGGCCAAGGAGCATTTAGAGAATATCTCAGATGGGCCAAAGAGACCAAGAAAGGCTTATTTGATGAGGCCATCATCTTCCTCTACAAACGTGATGGAGAGCTTGTAATGGCAGCACCCAGGATAGCTTTTGTAGACTCTGGAGGGACTGCATACTCTCTTGATACCTCAGTTCCTATTAATTTTGGAACAGTCGTAAGGGGAGCACCTTCTTCTGCAAAACAAGTTTACATTAAGAATTATGAAGCCGATGTAGATCTAATTGCAGTTGAAGTTGATTGTATAGAACATCCTTATGGCCTTCAAGTTGGCACTGCCGAAGATACTTGTAATTCCATGACATACTCCGCAACTGCAGGTGGCACATATGAAGTAGGGCCTTACTATGTTGGAACAGTATGGGCCAATACAGCAACTACAAACTTTTACTGCAAGTGGACCCCTCCAGCAACAGCTGCTGTAGGGGCTAGGATCTGGGCCATGAGAGTGAGTGGTAACTTTGAATAAGATGATGGCTGCAGAGAACATCGTATGTCCCAAGTGTGGAACAATTCTAAATAGATTCTGCAATCAGCTGCCCCAGGATAAAAAAGGAGATGTCATCACTACTAAAATTAAGTGTGAGAAAAAGGATGGATCCGGGTGTAAGATGCCTCTAAGGGTCGATTTCATCATAGTTGATAATGATGGAGGGTATAAATTTAGAGTAGTAAAGGAGGATTTAGATGGTAACAATAACAGATTATAAGTCCGATTCAATTGTCGATGATGATAATTTAGCACCTTCTGCTTTCATGGAAATGGCCGACCAGATACAGGATAATTCCTATGGGCAGTTTGTATTTGACAGATATAATGCTATTAATGCATGGGCAACAAAGCCTACCCTTGGAACGGCAGGAACAAATACAAAGATAGGGATTATCTCATTTCAAAATGCAGCAGTTCCAGTTGAAACATTCAGTCCAGTTAAAGTGCCTGATACTTTCAAGGAAGATGCAAACATAACCCTTGAATTATTTGCATACTCAACAACTGCATCAAATGATGTGATGATTGAGATATCTATTCTAGGAGTTGCACCAACTGAAAGTGTTGACCCTGCACCTTCATATATTGCGCTACCTGCAATCACAATGCCAGCATCAACAAGTACTTATGTCAAGACCACTGTAACATTGACACCTGCTCAACATGGTCTTGCAAGAGGGGATCTACTTTACCTTACAATAAAGAGAGAGGGAACAGCAGCAGGGGATACACATACAGGAGAGTATGTATTAGTCCATGCTGTAATAACTTATGCAAAAGGAGAACTTGATGTATAATGTCTTTTGTATTTCCAATAACTTTAACAGGAGACACCCCGACAATTAGGGTGTTAGATGCAGACGGAAATGTATTGGACGATAGCCTTGGGTCTGCAACATTCTTGTCTTTTGGGACTTTGCCACAGAATTTTTCAAGTTCCATAAATGTGTACATACAAAATTATGGAACGTTTCCAGTATATGCTGTCCAGATAGAAGGAGTAGCATCATCAAAGCAACTTGGATTACCTGTAAATACATATGAGGCCCTGAACTTGCCTCAGGAAGTCTATGCTTTAGATGGGATGGAAACAGCAGAGCTTCAGTTAACATGGACAGTTCCAGAAGGATGCCCTCTTGGGATGAAAATCTGGGCAATACAAGTAACAGATATAGTTCCTGATCAGTTATTGGAAGATCATGATTATTTTGCAGAGATCTCAATCACAAATAATGAGACCGATTATCTTGAGGATTATCCAATTCCAATATCATTTATATCAACTTCAATAGACTGGAGCAAAACATCTTCCGATGGAAGGGATTTAAGATTCTATGATGACACTTTCCAGGAATTGCAGTTCTATATCGAATCATGGTCAAAACTGACTGAAACTGGAACGGTATATGTCCGGCTGCCAAAAGCCCCATACAACACAGAAATAAAGATAATCTGTGGGTATGGAAAATGGACTTTAGCAAGTGCTTCAGATGTGCATGGAAAGTATGACCTACATGAGACCTTCTCTGATGGAACTTTTGATGAATCTTGGATTGATAATGGAACAATGCTCTACACATTGGAAGACGGATATTTAAGCATGACACAATCTGCAAGTAATAATTATCAATATCCGCCTGGGCTCTATATCGAACTACCTTACCCTGCTGATAGGAGAATAACAATCATATTCAAAGCAGGAAAAAAAGATACTCAAACTGGAATGAATAACTCAATGGCAATAGGAACAGGAATTTACTTGTGTGATTCCTTAACAAGATCATATAATCTATTTACTCTTGCTCAATCAACAAAGGAAGGCATATTACCTCTTGGATACTATTGTTGGTATAGGGATGGCGCAGGAACAAATTATATCTCAAATTATATTGGAGGGTATTCTTCAGCAGCAATTACAGATGCTACACCTTATGAATGGATTATAACTTGTTATGGAAGTGGATATACAAGTGAAACACGAGATGGAAGCCCATTAGGAACTGGATACATAAACGGAATCCCAAGGTATTTATGCATTCACAATTATAATAGCAGCACATGGCTATCTTATACAAATTATATTTATTACCTCAAAGTATTTAGAAGGCTTGATATAGCACCAACAGTAGTATTTACCTCAATTCCAGATATAACTGCTTATGTAACTAATCCTGATGTCGATAGTGGGAAAATAGCATGCATTGGAAATGTAGTAAAGCAACTTGTTTTTCATGATTATGACTTCAAGAAGATTATTTACGAGGTAGGAAATAGAAATGCCTACTGGAAACCTCCAGGATCAGAAGGGATTTACGTCTGGGGAAAGCTAGAGATGAGGCCCTTGTATGGTGAAGATGTATCATTTGTCGATAATCTCTATGCTAACGACGCCTACTTCTACACTTTCACGGATTACACATATGACGTGCATGATAAGCTCATTGTTGAGGGAGTTATCTATGACATTCAGGCGATACAGGTCCATGATGCTGGAAGGGAAACTATTTACAAAACTCTGGTGCTCAAAAGACAGCCCGAATACTATGCATGCTGTGTGGGTATTGTATTGTAAGGCTTTTATTTGACTGGCCCTAAAATTAAAGTGATGAATTAAGGCCAAAAAAAAGATATTAATTTATTTTTTATTTTTTCAAAAGTTCAAAGCCATATCCAGTGTCTAGAATTCTGCCATCATCAATAAGATCCTTAATGGCAAGTTCTATTTCAAGTTCATCGAAATTTGTTATGCCTCTTATCTCTTCTTTTGTTATCTGGGGATTTTCTTTTAAGAGATTCAGAACACTTATTTTTTCCATATAATCATCATATTGTGGCTTCAATGTTTTGACTGTCCCATCAGGATAAAATATAATCGGAGTGTACTTAGGAACTTTATCTAGAAAATTTTTGGCTGCATTATCTGCAATTTTTCTTAATTCTTTGTCATCTTTTATCTGGTACTTTGGCTTATGTAACTCATTCCATCCAAAGTATGTAATTATAAGGCCAAAGAAAGAAAGGACCACACTACCCAAAATTTGTTTACCTATCCAGTTTTTCATGGTCATGCATCCATAATCCCCTAAGGCACATACAACTGAAGTCTGCAAATTATAATAGTGAAATAGATCATATAGCTTTCCAGCTAGGATAATAAGGCCAGCAACAACTAAAAAATACCCCCAGTATTTCCCCATTCTACTATCACCGTCAAAAAAATTACCTTTTGACTATTTAAAAGTTTCTCACACCTTTCTTAATATGCCTATCAATCCTCTAATTTTTAAGAAAAAACAGGAGGTAACCTATGGCAGATTGTTATTTGAGGAAGGAGATAGGCAGTAACGTTTTTAAGAAGATGAAGGATCCGGCACAGAGCAGGTACTACAATATCAAATCCGCATATTATGATTATGCATGGCAGTACGGGGTCGGCCAGAATGTAAGCCAGAATAAGGCTTACACTCCGAGAGGGGGGGCTGCTGGATCTGGATCATCTCTCCCGATAGATGCATTTGACCAGAATGCAACATCAATGGATAAGCTAAGGGAGCAGATGGGCACGGGCAAGGCCACAACATACATTGCAAACATTGCAAAGATTGACGAGGAGCTCAAGGGCTATGTGTCCACTACAAGGGCAAAAGAATTGAAAGAAGAAAAGGACATGAATCTAAAGGCTCTATATACGATGAGCAGGACACCTGAGGGAAAGAATGAGGTCATCGGGGATCTTGCTTCTGTTCTCAAGAAAGACAAGGAAGATACGACAAATCATGAAAGGGCTGTGGCCTATTTTGAGGGGATGATAGAGAACTACGGGAACTCTCCAACTACGGGAGTGCCGTATGCATCGGCAAAGACAGAGCAGGCCGATGTCTATCTTCAGCTCAAGCAGTGGAGGGACACTCCATATCTGATTGACAATTCTAAAGATAGGGCCATTATTGATTCCTACATCAATAAGATTGAGCATGGCCATCCTATTCTTGATAAAGATTTGCCGGAGCTTCTGACAATTGTCGCAAAGTACAACACCCCGGAAAATCATGCGAGATCTGAAGAGAATGCTTACTATGCTTCAAAGAAAAATGAACTATATGATATGCTGAAGGGAGAGAATAACGGCCTAACACCCTCACAAAATAATTACTACTGGACAATCTACAATAATATCAACAAGGGCTATGCGCTGGATGAAAATCAGAGAGATGCAATGGATAAGCTTTACCCGGAGTATAGGGAAAGTGTAGTAAAAGTCGATGAGAAAATAACAAGTGAGACTGAAAAAACAAAAACATTATTAGCAAATTCTGGTAAAGAGACAAACGATGAAATAATTAAAGGCAGTATTGCAAAAACTTTAGAGAATAGCGGAAAGGACGAAGCAAAAGCATATGCAATGTTTCTAGCATCTTCAGGGCTCACTGACCCAGGAATTCCATTTAGGACTAATGACGATGCAAATGTCACAATGCCAAATCAGACCTTGAATATAGGGCCAAAAGAAGAAAACAAATCATGGTTTGATCAGCCCGGATTTAGTCTAAATTTCCAAGGAGTCACATTAATTGACTGGAATCCTGTTGAATGGATGTACGGCTCTTGGGACGAATACAAACAAAAACAAGATCTTGGGCAGCAGCAACATGAAGCAGCATGGGAAAAATGGAGTGAAAATTGGATTGTAAATTCACTTCTTTTAAGAAACTCCGAAGCTTGGTCAAAAACAATCACAGGTACAGATCCAAAAACAGGAGAAAAAGTCGCCCCAACTAGAGGAGATAATTTAATTGTCGCAACAGATATAGCATCATTTATTTTTAGTCCATATCTTGAAAAAGCTACAAGTTGGGCAGTGGGCAAAATAGCAGAAAAAGCAGGGCCGTATGTCGACGACATAACTAAAACAACATCTAGATTTTCTACAGATACAACAGCCAGAGTTCCAGGCGGGACAAAAGCAGCAAAAGAGGCAACTGAGGAAGTAACAGAACAAACAGCCAAAACATTGAGGGCCGATACGTTAGGAAATAAACTCAACAATTTAGCCCCAGAGGACAGATGGGCATTAGACAAAATTAGAAACATCAAAACAGACATCGACACAATCGGCGGAAAAAATTACATGAGATACACAATTGGAGAGAATAGATTTAATTCAATTGATGATGCGACTACTTGGGTAAATGTTCAAAGAGATATCTTAAAAACATCAGGGCAGGCTGATGAAGCAGGTAAATTTATCAAGGCAGGAACTGAAGAGCTTGCTAAAGAAACTATAAAGACCACTTCAAAAGAAGTCACTAAAGAAACTACCAAAGAATCTGGAAGACTATCTTTACCAATATTTAAAGAGCTGCCAACATGGGCAAAACTATCAACAGCAGGATTTCTATTTAAAGAGGGTCTTGATCTTGTAGGTGAATATGGATTTGCAGGATTCATTACTGCAGATACTTTAATGCAGTTTGATTCATTTCCAATCTCCGACAATATGAAGGATGCTAAAGATCCTGCTGCGGCCTCTGCTGCACTTTGGGCAAGACAATGGAAATACGATAACTTACTTGAGCCCCAAGCAAATAAAGTTGCATGGATCCAGGATAATCTTCCTATATTGCCCCAGGTATTCGAATTAATTAAGCCAACATGGGACACAGCAAAAGATTCCCGAGATGCATATCGTTTAGATGGAAGAAGATATTCAGAACAGTTGGCATACAGGGGAGTATGGAAAGGTGATTGGGAGAGTGGGAGACCTGCATCTGCCGAAGAAATCGTTGCTTGGTATGATGCAAATAAAAATAATAAATCTATATTTCCAAATTCTGGAGCTTATGACTACAATAATGCCGTTCCGCATTCGTTCTATACAAACTTGAAGAAAGATGCAAATGCGAGGACTGAATACAACACTAGATTAAATTACATGACTTTCAATGAAGTAAACAGGGAAATTGACAAATACAATGAGAATGTGAAAATAGGCAGACAAGATAAATTAACAACTCCCGAAGAACTAAAAGGAAAAGATGACAAAGACTCTACAAACAAAGGCCTGCTGCGGCCTCTGCTCTTTAGCTGGGGAACAGGCCTCGGGGTAAATCAGCCTTTAACAGGAGTATTAGGCAAATCAGTCTCAGACCGTATTAACACCCTTCTTGGCGACAAGACCTTAGACAGCTTCCAGATAAAGACATTGGGCGAGACCTTCAAGATACCCGGCATTGACAAGCTCAACAATCTCCTAAGCTCTGACAAGATCCAGGAGGCAAAGGACTACCTATCAAGCAAACTGGCCGAAGTAGTTCCAGGCTACAAGCCCTACGAGAAATCGGCATGGTCTACACCAGGCTCTAATTACAAGCCCGATAGATCTGGAATCTGCCTTTCAGCATGCCAGAATGCATGCCAGACGGCACAAGTTTACAGGCCTAATAACTGTGGAACTTCGCAATTCTCAGCATTCAACGTAGGCTCTGGATCAGGTGTCGGAGGTTCTTGTGGAGGCGGAGAGGCTCACGGCGGCGGAGAATGCAGGGAGTACGGATGTGAGGCAGTTGCAGAATCAAGGGCCATACTATGCGGTGAAGGTGGATCATGCGGCTCAAAGCAGGTAGTAGGATGCGCAGCATGTGAATCTGCTCTAGAAGCATTGACTCAGTTAAGGTGCGGAGAAAGTTCTGGATCAGGCGGCGGAGGATGTGCATATGACCTTTCAAACTACAGTCTTCAATCTGGATCTTCTGCAGGAGGGGCTCCAATAGAGAAAACTGACGAAGGTAACAAGCCCATGGAAGTTGCCCCAAGAGCTTCTGCATGTGACCAAGTGGCACAGTGCAATGAATTCTGTAGCCAGGGAGAATGGTGCGATTCCTCAGATATCTCAGCAGCTGAAGCATCATGCCACGGATGCGAGACAGTATGGCAGATGGGATGCATGTCAAAGGAGCTTGGAATGAGGAAGAAAAAATGAACATCTCCCTCATCCTGACAAAGGACTGTAATCTTCGCTGCAAGTATTGCTACGAGGACACTGGCCCTAAAGATAAGGCCATGATGTCCATTGAGATCGCTAAGGCTGCCCTGGATGCCCTTAGACCTTCAGAGGTCACCTTCTTTGGCGGTGAGCCCCTAATTCAAAAGGAGCTGGCCCTAAAAATAATCGACTACGGTCTTGGCCTTAAAATTAAGGCCTATTCTTTCACAACTAATGCCACACTGATAGACGAGGAGTTTCTTCTGGCCCTAAAATCAAGGCCTGCAAAGGTCAGTTTCTTGGTCTCTATTGACGGCCCTGAGAACGTCCACAACAGGATGAGGCAGAATTATAAGGCCACTGAGCACGGCATCCATCTCCTGCAGAAATACGGCCATCAGATTGAAGCAAGGATGACATTCACACCCGGGACAATCCCACACCTGGCATATTCCGTCTACTTCCTGCATGGCCTTGGATTCAACAATATCGCCTTTCTCCCGGCGGACTCAAACAAATTCGACTACACCGATGATGACTACTTTGAGTACATGGTCCAGCTGACCGAGATCTTATCCTGGTATGATCAGCTGCCAGAGGAGGGGAGGCCAGAACTAAAGTTCTTGAAGGATGTGAAAAATCCCAAAAATGCCCCATGCGGACTTGGCACTGGCTATGTCGCTGTCGATGAGAAAGGGGATATCTACCCCTGTCACAGATTTGTTTTTATCCCCCAGAGCAAGCTCGGCAATATCGCAACTGGCCTTAAAACTGACCTTAAGGAATTCTATTCATGCTTTTCTAAGTTCAACTTTGCGACATGTAATACTTGCGGAGCCCAGAAATACTGCTTCGGCTCATGCCCTGCTGCAAACTACTTCTCCCATGGGCATACTCTAGTCCCGGACCAGAAGATCTGCAACTTCAAGAGGGCAGAGATTGAGATAGCATTGAACTACCTGAAGGAGGGGCCAAAGATTGTACAATAACACCTACTTTGATCTGGAAACAAAAAACAAGATGCCAAAGGGTGGCTCTACAAAAGATGCAAAGATCTCCGTCATGGTCTCCTGGCACGATATAGATGATTTTCCTTTAGGCACAGAGGAGAATGAACTTGAAGAGCACATTCCAAATCTTGAGATAGCCGACAAGATCATAGGCTTTAACTCGATGGCTTTCGATATGAATGTACTCTCTAACTACATCAACGTCAAACGTTACCATAAGAAGCACTTTGACATCTACCACTACTTGAGGACAAAGCACAGAATCCAGCCGAAGCTCTCCGACATCTCCGTCCCTACATTAGAATTAGACAAGTACAATCTTAAGATGACCCCGGCAAAGGCCTACCAGCTCGGGATGATCACAGAGCTATTGACCTACTGCAAGCGGGATGTCCAGATTACCAAGGAGGTCTTTGAGTACGGCAAAGAGTTCAAGCATCTGTTCTATCTGGATTATAAGGGGATTAAAAGAAAGGTGAAGGTGAATTTCAAATGAAAGACGAAAGTATAGACCCCTACGGTATAGGAATGAAGCTAGGGGAGATAAGCTCTAACATCGTGACAATATTCAAGAAGCTTGATTCGATGGAAAAAAGGATGGCTGATCTTGAGGACTGCCACACGACAACAAGGGAAGAGCTAAGGAAAATGCAGGGCATGGAAAATGGGATATCCCAAAAAAAAGAGAACAGATTAAAAACAATATCCATGCATATAGCAGCAATTGGCCTTGTTTCGGCGATTGTGTCATTCCTGATTGACTTCTTTTCCAGCAAATAATTCTTTTTCTCACAATACCTTTTTTTATTAATTAGTTATTTTTGGGAACTGTTCTCCAACCGTAAAGTATATAAGTATAAGTAAATATTAATAAGTATATGTAAGTATTAGATGATGGTAAGATGAAAGACCTTCTTGAACAGTACAAAGACTTTTTGATGATTGAAAGGGGATTATGCCCCGTGACTGTCAAGGGGTACTGCTATATCATCGGCGACTACCTTTCTAAATATGTTCTGGATAAGGAGAACATGAAGCTCTATTATAGGGCCAGGATGGAGAACGGGGCGGAAAGAAATACTTTAAGAAATGTATCAGCTGCACTAAATCACCTTGCGGCCATGACCAAAATAGATCTAAAGATAAAGCCCCCGAAGAAGCCCAAGAAAATGCCATTCATTCTGACCGAGGAAGAGATGATAAATCTCCTGGACATGATGGATGAGCTTACCTATATCTACCCAGAGAATCTCTACTATGCCAGGGACAGGGCGATAATATATCTATTGGCAACGGTAGGCCTAAGGTGCTCTGAGACATGCTTTATCAAGATAGCAGATCTGGACCTAAGGCAAAGGCTGCTGCACGTCTACGATTCAAAGAATCAGAAGTACGATATCTCCATAATGTGCCCCGGATGTGCAGCTGCTATTCGGGACTACATGGCTGTTTTTAAGGCCAAACGGTACGAGCTTAACGAGTACCTTTTCCCTTCCAGGAAGAGCAATCGCATAAGGAGAAATCAGATCATAGCGATAGTGAAGAAATATGCGGAGAGGGCAGGAATCGAAAAGGAAGTTTACCCTCACCTGCTAAGGCATAGCCTAGGCACTCTCATGAGGAAGAAGGGGGCCGATGCAATCGACATAAAAGAGCAATTGAGGCACAGGACATTGTTATCGACCATGATCTACATGCAGACCACTTGGGAAGATAGGCAGAAAAGATATGACAAGATCATCACAAGATAGTGATTATCGCCTTTCACTACCGAAAATCTTTTAAGCTTATATAGGTAGTTGTCGTTAGCTCTAAAGAGTGTTTGCTTTTTGGCCCAATCGTGCAGGGCTTAGGACCCTGTCTCGTAGGAGTTCCCGTGTTCAAATCACGGCCCCCGCACTTTTTTTATAAAGCTAATGTGGCATTGTTTTTTATTTTAAAACAAGTTAGTTTTAAGGCCAGAAGTTTATTAATTTCAAGTATAGTTTTTGGAATGAGAATAGATTGAAAGGAAGATTATTTAGAGTAATTTAATTCACTTTCAATCATATAAGATAAATTTAGTAGGATCATGTTCAAATTAGTAGATCTGCAGTTAGGGCACCTTACAGGAGCCTTAAATGTGTAATTCCCTCCACACTTGCATTTTCCTGCAAACTCTTCGACTAATCTATTATATTCGTCCTCGTTTATTGGTTCCCCCGGATAATTATCTTGGATATACTTGTCGGAAGCTCCAGTTGCAACGCAATAAGGTATCTTAATTCCTTTTATGAATTTTAAATGGATTTCACCCAGTTCATGAAATGATACGCATCGTAGCTCGCCGCACTTGTCGCAGTGCAGATCGTGGACAATGAATCCGCCGCCCATACGAACTTCGTACCTTGTGCCACAATCCTTGCATATGGCTTCAGAAATACATCCCATGCATAATAAAAGAGTTACTACTATTTATTGCTAATTGAAGCTTATCTTACTAAGATATTTCTTTCATGCCCTTTATAGATGAATTTGTCTTCTATATTGTCCTTTGATAGTTCAACAAATTCCAAAATCTCTGCTATCTTAGAGCTCATTTTATCTGTGTAATAAAGTGAAATAGCTTTGGAAGCCTGGGCTCTTTAGGTGACTCATATTTGGTCTTTCCAAGATGACTTGTTATTACATGGAGAATCTTGTTTTCAATTCCTCGTCAAATCCATCAATTTTGTTGGAAATATGGATTAAACATAAATCCAGATAACTACAAGCTGCCCCTTCTTTACAACAAAGCCTCATTAAAAAAAGTGCCATGCCTTTTTCACAAATTATCCAGAACTCCTTCTTGGTCACAACATCGTCATAGGGAACATCATAGATCTTAGCCTTTACAACCCCCCCATAATGTCATTATATCAAGCGATACAAAGTATAGGATGATTTTACAAGAGTATTGGAAAAATCTACATGCCTTTTACCTAAAGTCCTTGATGTCCAATATTATACTCGATGATTTAAAAATATCCTTATGTTTAAAAATAGGAATAAAAATAATCAATTAATGATACTATTCCTTATATCCGAGCTGTTTGGCCTTATCTAAACATTCATTTGCTAGGGTATCTCTACCGAGTTTCTGAAGTGCAACTCCTTTGTTCCACCACGCATGCGCATCCTTTGAATTTAACTCAATAGCCCTTTCAAAACACGACAATGCTTCTGAGTATCTTCCCATATTTAATAGAGATATTCCTTTGTTACGCCATGCAAATGCATTATTTGGATCCAGTTCAATAGCTCTTTCATAGCATGACAATGCCTCTGGATATTTCCCTAGTCTAAGGAGTGACACTCCTTTGTTACGCCATGTAGGCGCATAATTTGGATTTAGCTCAGTAGCCCTTTCAAAACACGATAATGCCTCTGAGTCTCTCCCTATATTTAAAAGCGATATTCCTTTGCTACGCCATGCGACTGTATAGCTTGGATCCAGTTCAATAGCTCTTTCATAGCATTTGATTGCATTTGCAGCATCACGTGACTCAAGATACTCATTTCCCTTTCTGTTAGATTCTATAGCTTCAGGATTCTTACTTTCCATATGTTTATACTTTTCATGTGAGATTGGATCCAATATACCATTACAGTAGGGGCAAGTTATCCATATCCTTCTTAATCCCCTGCCACAATGCCTACATAAAGAAAAATAATTAGCCTGATCTTGTTTTTCCTTTGACAAACTTTCTCCGCAATAAGGGCAATGTGGGAATCCACTTGAAACAGTTTTACCACATTTTTTACAATTTATTTCTTCCATCTTTACCACGTATAATTATAATTTTCATCTTTTATAAAAATATGGAAAAAAGGAGGAAATTATTTTTCAAATAAAAATTACTCCTTTTTCCAGTTCCAGAACTTGTTGCTCGGCATCACTTTCCACTCCTTGTCCCGACACTCTGTTCTAACGGGGATCCAAATGTTTCTAATCTTTTTCATAGGGCAGATGTGACATGGGCCTGGGCTCTGCTTTTTGGAATTACCAGAATAGCTGCACCTGATGTATGAGAAAGATCTACTGACATGCGATCTTTTGATATGGGGGCATGTTATGCTTTCACAATCGTTTTTTGTGGATGCTATCGTTATGCGCTTGTCATGCACCTTCATCTTTCTGATGCTAATAAACTCAGGTATGGTCTTTTGGACCTGTATCCTATAGAAAAAATCAAGCCTTGTCTGTGTCAAATTACTGCCCATGGCCCTAATTTTAGGGCCAGGTATATTATGCAAATCCTAGAGCAAAATAGTATTTAGTATTTTTAGGGCCTAATAGGATATGGAAAAGAATTTTTTTTCTATATTTTTTCCATATTCTTATATATCTTGAAACAATAGTGATTTGAGGTAAATATATGACTACTGTTTGTAAAGAAGAAACGGAATGTAGTATATGTAATAAAAAAAGTTCACATGAATTAATTATGAGCACGAATGCATTTGGCTCTCCAGACTTGGATACAAGGCCACCAGAAATGAGGAGGTCAACCATGGTTTACTGGGTCCAGGAATGCCCTTATTGTGGCTATTGCAATGAAAACATTGGTTATGCAAATAAGGAATATCCAGAATTAATAAAAACAGAATCTTATCGTGATCAACTTAAAAACAAAGATTATCCACAACTCGCAAATCGCTTCTTGTGTAA
>Ga0255340_1001548_pt1 | contig 29894 bp, 25 predicted proteins | sample wastewater_treat_7_FD_192417 | JGI IMG/M metagenome (GOLD analysis project Ga0255340, IMG submission 192417) | Wastewater microbial communities from Lulu Island WWTP, Vancouver, Canada - plant10 | ecosystem: Engineered > WWTP > Wastewater > Unclassified | place: Canada: Vancouver, British... | reverse complement strand
CCGAGGCGGCGCTGATGATGCTGAGAAATTATTTACAGGAGACACCCTCTTGACGACAAATCGTCACAAAGGGAAAATGCAGCGCGTGCCTTCAGGCGCGCTGTGTATCGCGGGTCTGAAGACCCGCAACTGCGTGTTCGATGATATAAGGATTTTCATGGCACAATATCAGGAAAATTTTTGATGTCGAATTCCGAAAAAAACATCCGGGCCTTCCTGGCCGTCGAGCCGCCGGAAGGGATTTTGCAGGCTGTGATTGGCCTGCAGGAAAAACTCAAGCGGGAAATCGGCGGCAAATTGAGCTGGACCAGGCCCGGCGGACAGCACCTGACCCTGAAATTTTTCGGCGATGTTTCGACAGACGATGTTGACTCCATCGGCCGGGCCGTCAAAGATCGCCTTGCCGCGGGCTGGACGTTGAATCTGAAAATTGAAAAGCTGGGCGTCTTTCCGGATGCCCGCAAACCAAGGGTTCTCTGGTGCGGCACGTCGGGCGACGTGGAAAAGCTTGCCGCCCTGCAAAAAAAACTCGATGCGGATTTCGCCGGGATCGGGTTTCCGAAAGAAGACCGCCCTTTCCGGGCGCACCTGACACTGGCCCGCATCAAAGATCCGCGTTCGCCCGCGGGAATAGACAAGGCCCTGCAAAAATACCGGGATTTTTCCACAGGTGTTTTTGCCGTCCGCGAATTGATTTTATTTCAAAGCAACCTGACGCCGCAGGGCGCGCTTTATACCCGGCTGGCAACGTTTCCGCTGGAGGGCTGATGAAGGGAAAACCCTTGAGTTGAGCATTACAATAAATAGTTTAATGCTGGGAATAAGAAAAAAGGGGAATACATGTATAAAGATGATATTCTTAAATTAATTAATCAATCGCCCCTTGACATTGATACTGAACTACAACTGACAGGACGGCCGCCAACAATGGCAAGTTCTGAATTTCTCACGAATAAAGAGCAGGGCGACTGGGCGGAGCGAATTGTTTTTAAAGCAATTAATGAATTTTCCAAGGAGTATTTTGCTTTTGAATATGGCCGATCTGAATCCATCGCGGCGGGAGATGACGGATTCAGCGAATTCTACCTGGAATATCAAAATGAGCTCAATGCCATAGGGAAAAGACCAGACTTGTTAATATTTAAAGTCAGTGATTTTCCAGACCGTAATGTCGATATCGAAAATGACGAACATATCCGGCGTGCGGTGGCTGCGCTTGAAGTCAGATCAAGTTCTTTTCTTGCCGGTAAATATACTTCCTTCATGAGAGAAAGGCAACAACAAGCAATACGCAAATGTTCTGAAATCAGAAACGTTATTCTGAATACGGCAGCAGGTTCTTTATTGGAACGTAAAAATGAAACGATCTACAATCTGATCACAAATGCGACAGATGATACCTTCAGAGAATTGGATTTCCGTAGTCCGTCCTGGTCATTAACTCAAGATTTGAGAAACCTGACAATATTGTTGAAGGACTTAAAAGAGAATATCAAAATCTTACATAAACGTGATTATTTAAGCATTACGCCGAAGATGGAAGATATTGCTCTTGTCAACCGATGGATACAAAACTTCAATATCAGACATTTTTACCTTCAGGTGTTTTTTGACAAAGCCTACATCATATCTTTCAAAGACATTTTGGAGTTAGTGTCGAATGACAACAATGACGGCAATCATTTTTCTATTGAAAGAGACGTCAAGAACCAAGGGAAAACAACCATAAAAATCAATGTGCAAGTCGGAAAGGAAATTCTGGGCAGGATTGATATGCCCGAACATCAATCGGCGATGAAGGAATTGGATAGAGGCCGTCTTTTATTTTATGTAACATTTGCAGGCGGCAGAGGATATCTTGACAACGATGTGTTCATAAAGGACATCATTAATGCATGAGTCAAAATACATCGCTGAAACTCCGCTCCATCGGAGAAAAGAATACGGCCAATTTTTTACGCCGTCGTCTGTCGCACAGCATATGATGAAATGGATTATGAAAGATAATCCTGAAAACATATTAGATCCTGCGTTTGGCCTGGGCGTTTTTTATGATGAGGCCATAAGAATAAGATCAGCAGGCGATTTCAATTTTATTGGTTATGAAATTGACGGACATATAATGGATTACACCGGTTATTGTGGAAATGATTCAAACTTGCGGGTAATAAAAGGAGATTATCTTGAAGCTGAACTTGGCTCATTTGACGGCATCGTTTGCAATCCACCATATATGAGATTTCAAAAATTTCTCAACCGGCATACTGTGTTACCTAAAATTGAAGAAAAAATAGGGAAAAAACTTATTGGATATTCAAATTTGTCGTCCGTGTTTCTTGTCAAGGCCTTAAAGGAGCTTCGCGTTGACGGAAGCCTGGCGTTTATTCTACCCTTCGAGTTTTTTAATGCTGGTTATGGAAAAGAAATTAAAAAAAGCCTGCTTGATAACAAATTACTGAAACAGATCATAATCTTTGAAAATGAAAAGGAAATATTTCCAGAAGCAACGACAACGGTCTGCGTTCTTCTTTGCAAGAATGATGGTAAAGAAGAGCCTATAAAGATTACTCACGTTAAAGCAAATGAGGAACTGGCTCATATATCCGATATTTGTAATTTTTATCAGCGAACAATAATGCCGTCGGATTTGCCCTACGACAAAAAATGGACTCCCATAATATTATCGCTGTTTTCAGAACAATCCCAAACACCCGGATTCTGCAAATTGTCACTTTACGGAACATTTTCAAGGGGAATCGCCACTGGCGCAAATGATTTTTTTGCTTTAACGAAATCAAAAATTGAAACATTGAACCTGGGCGGGGATAATATTTGCAAATGCCTGACCAAGAGCTCACAAATACGCAAAGCCATTTTCAGAGACCAGGACTTCAATCTGCTATCTGACGCGGACAAACCTGTGTATTGCCTTAATGTAAAAGATCATGAAAACTGCGGGGTACAAAAATACATCCTTGAGGGCGAAAAGCTTGGATACCACGAGCGCTATCTTACCCGGACAAGAAATCCCTGGTATGCCATTGAAAAAAGAACTCCTGCCCCTATTTTGTTTGGCGTGTTTAATCGTGGTCGTTTGAAAGTGATTCGGAACTTTACATCGTCGATTAATTTTACATGCTTCCATTCTTTTTACCCCAATATTTTCGGACAGCAGATGATAGATAAACTGTTTGTCTATTTATTTAGCGATGTCGGACAAAAAATCATCAAGACAAACAAGCGCAGTTATGGAGATTCCCTGGACAAATTTGAGCCGGGCGATCTTAATGAAAGCCTCTGTCCAAATCAAATGCAGCTCGGAATGATGTCTGATAAGGATGCGGCAGAAGCTCTTCGTTTAGCTGATAATGATGAAGAAGCGGCACTTGCATTAAGCAATCAATTAATTAAAAAAATTATGAATCGTTAACACAAAATTAACGGGATAAAGGAGGTCATCTTATTATGTGCGCAGATATGGACAGGTCAAAAGCCGTGGATTTGGCGATTTCGCAGATTGAACGACAGTTCGGCAAGGGATCGATCATGAAACTGGGCAGCCACGAGAGCGTGGCCGACGTGCCGGCCATTTCCACCGGCTCGCTGAGCCTCGATATCGCGCTGGGAACCTTCGGCGTTCCGCGCGGCCGCGTGGTGGAAATCTACGGGCCGGAATCGGGCGGCAAAACGACGCTGGCGCTGCACATCGTGGCCGAAGCGCAAAAAAAAGGCGGCATCGGCGCTTACATTGACGCCGAGCACGCCCTCGACGTGGTGTACGCCAAAAATATCGGCGTGAACACCGACGAGCTCCTCATCTCTCAGCCGGACACGGGCGAGCAGGCGCTCGAAATCGCGGAGACGCTCGTGCGCAGCGGCGCGCTGGACGTCCTGGTCGTCGATTCCGTGGCGGCGCTGGTCCCCAAAGCGGAGCTGGAAGGCGAAATGGGCGACGCCCAGATGGGGCTTCAGGCCAGGCTCATGTCGCAGGCCCTGCGCAAACTCACCGGCTCGATCAGCAAATCGAAAACCACCGTGATCTTCATCAACCAGCTGCGCATGAAAATCGGCGTGTTCTTCGGCAATCCCGAGACGACCACCGGCGGCAACGCGCTGAAGTTTTATTCATCCCAGCGCCTCGATATCCGCAAAATGACTTCGATCAAAAACGGTCAGGACGTCGTCGGCTTCCGGACCAGGGTCAAGGTCGTGAAAAACAAGATGGCCCCGCCCTTCCGGGAGGCGGAATTCGACATCATTTTCGGCGAAGGCATTTCCCGCGAGGGCGATGTCCTCGATCTGGCGGCGGCAAACGGCATCATTGAAAAAAGCGGCGCATGGTATTCCTACAGGGGCGACCGGATCGGTCAGGGACGCGACAACTCCAGGATTTTCCTGAAGGAAAACCCGGATGTTCTGGCGGCCGTGGAAAAGGATGTCCGGGAAAAACTGGGCATCACCGCCAAAGACCAGGAAGAATAGCGTGAAAGCGCTGGACCTGGAGGCGGCCAAGCAAAAAGCGTATCGGCTTTTATCCCTGCGCCCGCATTCGGCGCGCGAGCTGGAGAAAAAACTGCTGGAAAAGGGCTTCCCCAAAACCATCGTAAAAGAAGCACTGGAAAAACTTCATGAATTGAAGTATCTCAACGACGCCTCTTTCGCCGGCAGCCGGGCGCGCCAACTGGCGGCCGGCAAGCTCTGGGGGAACCGGAAAATCACAGCCTGCCTGCGGGAAAAGGGCGTGGACGACCGGCTGATTGACGACGCCATCGCTTCAGCGCGCCGGGAGCTGTCCGAAGAGGAGGCCATCGCCCTGTGGCTGAAGAAGAAGGCGTCCAAAGGGCGGCCGGACCGGAAAGAAAAACAAAAAATTTTTCAAAGCCTGATGGGACGGGGCTTCCCGCCGGGCCTGATTTTAAAGATGCTGGGAACGCCGGCGGAGGAAGAAGCAGATGATGAAAACGGGTGACGCGATACGGGAAAGCTTCCTGAAATTTTTTGAGAGCAAAGGGCACACACGGGTGGCGAGTTCCCCGCTCATTCCCAAAGACGATCCCACGCTGCTTTTTACCAACGCGGGCATGGTGCAGTTTAAAAACGCTTTTCTGGGCCTGGAAAACCGCGGCTACACCAGGGCCGCCACCTGCCAGAAGTGCGCCCGCGCCGGCGGCAAGCACAACGACCTGGAAAACGTGGGCGTCACCGCGCGCCACCACACTTTTTTTGAAATGCTGGGCAACTTCTCCTTCGGCGACTATTTCAAGGAAGAAGCCATTGCCTGGGCTTGGGAATATCTCACCGACGTGGTCCGGCTCCCCAAAGAAAACCTCTGGGTGACGATTTATGAAAACGACGATGAGGCGTTCAAAATCTGGCATGAAAAAATGAAAGTGCCGGCCGACCGCATCGTCCGGATGGGAGAGAAAAGCAATTTCTGGATGATGGGCGAAACCGGCCCCTGCGGTCCCTGCTCGGAAATCATTTTCGATCAGGGCGAAGGGACGGGCTGCGGGCGGCCCGAATGCGACATTTTCTGCGAATGCGACCGCCACCTGGAAATCTGGAACAACGTCTTCACGCAGTTCGACCGCGATGCGTCGGGCAAACTGACGCCGCTGCCCAGGCCCAACATCGACACGGGCATGGGGCTGGAGCGCCTCACGGCCGTCATTCAGGGCGTCAAAAGCAACTACGACACGGATCTGTTTGCGCCGATCCTGCGTTTCGTTGAAAAGACCTCCGGAAAAATCTACGGAAAAAACGCCGACAACGATATTTCCATCCGCGTGATCGCCGACCACAGCCGGGCCCTTACCTTTCTGATCGGCGACGGCATTTTGCCGGCAAACGATGGCCGCGGCTACGTGCTGAGAAGAATTTTGCGCCGCGCGGCGCGGCACGGCAAAATGCTCGGCATCGGCAAGCCGTTTTTAAACGAAGCCGCGATGGTCGTCATCGACATGATGAAATACACCTATCCGGATCTGGCCGACAAGGCGCCGTACATCACGAAAGTGATTTTAAACGAAGAGCAGCGCTTCATGGAAACGCTCGACGCGGGCCTGCGCATTCTGCAGGAAGAGACGGAAACGCTCAAAAAAGCGGGAAAGACCATCCTGCCCGGCAAGATGATTTTCAAGCTGTACGATACCTTCGGCTTCCCCACCGACCTTACGGCGGACATCGTTAAAAAAGACGGGATCACCCTGGACACGGAAGGCTTTGAAGCCGAGATGGAGCGCCAGCGCGAACGCGCCCGCGGCGCATGGAAGGGGAGCGGCGAGGAAGCCGTGGCGGAATGCTACCTCAAGGCGTCGAGCTCCGGCGTGGCCAGCGTTTTCTGCGGTTACGAAACCGCGACGCAGGACGAAGCGAAAATCACGGCCATTTTCGTGGACGGCAAGTCCGTCGAAACGGCGCCGGCCGGCGAAAAGGCGGAAATCGTCCTGGATACGACGCCGTTTTACGGAGAGTCGGGGGGGCAGACGGGGGATACGGGTTATCTCGAAGGCGATGGATTCCGTTTTCATGTGGAAGACACGAAAAAACCCGTTGAGAATTTCATCGTCCATCAGGGCGTTATCCTGAGCGGAGAAATCAAAGTCGGCGCCGCGGCCCGCCTGATCATCGATCTGGAAAGACGCAGGGCCATCGCGGCCAACCATTCGGGCACGCATCTTTTGCAGGCGGCGCTCAAAGCCGTCCTGGGCGATCATATCAAACAGTCCGGATCGCTCGTCAACGCCGAGCGTCTGCGCTTCGACTTTACGCATTTTTCCAGGATCAGCGAGGAAGAACTGCGGCGCGTCGAAACCATCGTCAACGACATGATCCGCCGGAATGTTTCCGTGCAGACGGACGTCTGCGCGCTCGAGGAAGCGCTCAAAACCGGCGCGACGGCCGTGTTTGATGAAAAATACGGCGCGACCGTGCGCATCGTTAAAATGGGCGAGATGAGCATGGAGCTTTGCGGCGGCACGCATGTCGAACGGACCGGCGACATCGGCTTTCTGAAAATTCTGCACGAATCGGCCATTGCCGCGGGCGTCCGCCGGATCGAAGCGGTAACGGGAAAAGAGGCCGTTTTGCATGTGCAAAAAATCGAAGAGGAATTAAAGCGGACGGCGGGCCTGTTCAAAGCCGGGCATCTGGAAGTGTTTGACCGCGCTGAAAAATTATTGAAACAGTCGCGGGATCAGGAAAAAGAGATCGAAGCCCTCAAGGGAAAACTCGCCGCCAAAGATTCCGGCGACCTGATGGGCCGGGTGAAGGAAATCGCCGGCGTCAAGGTGCTGGCCGCGGAAGTCAGCATCGCCGACGCGAAAACCCTGCGCGATTTCGGCGACAAACTGCGCGACCGGCTCGCCTCCGGCGTCATTCTCCTGGGGAGCAAAGCGGAAGGAAAAGCGCTGCTGCTGTGCATGGTCACCAAAGACCTGACCGGGAAATTCTCCGCCGGAAACATCGTCAAGGAACTGGCCCCGCTCGTCGGCGGTAAAGGCGGCGGCCGCCCCGACATGGCCCAGGCCGGCGGCACCAAGCCGGAAAATCTGGCGGCCGTATTCCCTGCTCTGGAAAAGCTGCTTTCCGCGTAGAAAAAACCTGTAGCACTGCATGAATATTTCCATCCTTACCCTGGCCGTCGTTTTTCTCCTGATCGCCATACGGCAAATCGGAAGCGCCAGGCTCCAGATCTGGCAAATCATGCTCGGCGGCGCCGTCTTCGTGATCCTCACGGGAGAAATATCTCCACGCGCAGCCTTTCACGCCATTCATTTCGACGTCATTTTCTTTCTCTTCGGCATGTTTATCATCGGGCAGGCGATGGAAGACTCCGGGTATCTCACCCATATCTGCCACATTCTGTTCGGCCGGGCAAAATCCGTCGATGCGCTGGTGCTGGCCATCCTTTTTACCATGGGAATCGGGTCTGCGGTCCTCATGAACGACACCCTCGCCATCATCGGCACCCCCATCATGCTGCTGCTGGCCCGAAGAAACCACATTTCCCCAAAGCTGCTTCTCCTTTGCCTGGCGTTTGCCATCACCACGGGAAGCGTCATGAGTCCCATCGGAAATCCTCAGAATCTGCTGATCGCCCTGGGAGGAAACATCGGAAACCCCTTTTTGACGTTCTTCCAATATCTGTTTGCGCCGACCATCGTCAATCTCTTCATGGCCTACATCGTCCTGAAGGTTTTGTATAAAAAAGAATTTCACCGCACGGAGCTTCAGCCCGGCATCGAGGACATCCGGCACGTGCGGCTGGCCAAAATCGCGCGTCTGTCCCTGGTCCTTGTGGTTTGCCTGATTCTGGCCAAAGTAGCTCTTGCCGTGATGAATCTTTTTACGCCCGTGCCCTTTGACTTCAAGCTGACCGCCATTGCCCTGATCGGCTGTTCGCCGATCCTGATCTACCGGTTCATGTCCAAGAAGAAAACCTACCGGTTTCATATCCTGAGAAGAATCGACTGGTTTACCTTGGTCTTCTTCGCGTCCATGTTTGTTCTGATGGAAAGCGTTTGGCGCTCCGGATTTTTTCAACATCTGCTTTCGGCCTTTTCGCTGAACATGACCGGCGTCCTTGTCATGATGATCCTCTCCGTGCTGGTCAGCCAGCTGATCTCCAACGTTCCAATGGTCGCGCTGTTTCTGCCGCTGATGCTTTCCGCCGGCGCCGGCGCCAAAGAGCTGATGGCGCTCGCAGCCGGCTCCACCATCGCGGGCAATCTTTTCATCCTCGGCGCAGCCAGCAACATCATTATCATTCAGCACGCGGAGAAGGAAAACCGCGGCGAAAGTCTTTCCTTTCTCGAATTCGCAAAGGCCGGAATCCCGTTGACGATCATCAACACGGCTGTTTACCTGCTCTTTTTTGAGATCTTCTGAACTGAAAAACATTTGACAAGAGCCCTGCTGTGCGATTACCTGCATCCACCGGGTTCAGTCCTTCAAGCGTGCAGGGCAGAATGTTGTCCTGTCCAGATTGTTTTTTTTCACAGGCAGAAAACCTCAGGAGAAAACCATGAAAAGGATCGCGAAACGAAGGGGGCTTGCGGCTCTGTGTCTGGCGGCAATATTCCTGCTCACCGGCTGCGGGAAGGATAATGGGGTTGGCGGGGTTGCCGGTGACGCCGGCAAGGCGGTCATAGCGGCAAACCAGGCTATGGCGCAAAAACTCGACTTCAGCCAGGACCGGGACTTTCAGGACGCCCAAAGCGGCTTGATCGCAAAGCCCCATGGGCAGATCCGCGCGGCGGACGGAACGGTCCTGGTGGACTTTGCCGCCTTTCATTTTGTCGAGGGCGATCCGCCTCCTACGGTCAACCCAAGCCTGTGGCGTCACGCGAAGCTCAATGCCAGGATCGGACTTTTCAAAGTTACGGACGGCATCTATCAGCTGCGCGGCTTTGATCTCGGCAACATGACGCTGATCGAAGGCAAAACCGGCTGGATCGTGGTTGATCCGCTCACCTGCCGGGAAAGCGCGGCTTTTTCCTTTGCGTTCGCCCAAAAGCACCTGGGTGAAAAGCCGGTTTCGGCAATGATCATCACCCACAGCCACGTGGACCACTTCGGCGGCGCGCTGGGCGTTGTCTCACCGCGGGAGGCGGCATTGCGCAAGTTGCCGGTGATCGCGCCCGCAGGCTTTCTGGAAGAGTCCATCAGTGAAAACCTGATGGTGGGCACGGCGATGGGAAGGCGTTCCTCCTACCAGTTCGGAAAAGATCTGGAACGCTCCGCCAAAGGAATGGTCGATACGGGTCTGGGCAAGACCACGGCCTATGGCAGCATCGGCATCATCCGGCCCACGGTGATCATCGATCAGCCTGTTCGGGAGATGCTGGTGGACGGTCTGCGCTTCGTCTTTTACAATACGCCCGGCGCGGAAGCCCCCGCTGAAATGACGTTTGTTCTTCCTGAAAAGAAGGCGTTTTGCGGCGCGGAGCTCCTATCCCAGACCATGCACAACCTGCTGCCGGTTCGCGGGGCAAAAGTGAGAAATGCGCTGCTCTGGGCCCAATATCTTGACGACGCACTGGAATATACCGCCGGTTGCGAGGTGTATTTCGGCCAGCACAGCTGGCCGATCTGGGGCAGCAATCGAATCAAAGAATTCATCACGCTGCACCGCGATGTTTACCGCTACACCCATGATCAAACCGTGCGCCTCATCAACGCCGGTTACACGCCCCGGGAAATTGCCGACGCCGTCCAATTGCCGAAGTCTCTGGAATCCCACTGGGGGGCGCGCGGCTACTACGGCGATCTGCGGCACAACGTCAAGGCCGTGTACCAGTTTTACATGGGATTCTACGACGGCAATCCCGCCAACCTGAATCCCCTGCCGCCGCAGGAATCCGCCAAACGCTACCTGGAGCTGATCGGAGGAGCGGACAAGGCTGCCGATGCGGCCGAGGCCGCTTTCAGGAAGGGTGAATACCGCTGGGCAGCCGAACTGTTGAACATGGTCGTTTTCGGCAAACCCGATCACACCAAAGCCAGAAAACTGCTTTCCCGCACCTATGATCAGATGGCCTATATGTCCGAATCGGCCATCTGGCGAAACAGCTATCTCACCGCGGCGCAGGAATTGCGCGACGGGCCGCCCCGAAAAAGCATCGACCGGTCCGGGGCCCTTGATATGATGGAAAACATTCCGGCCGAACGGTTTCTCGAGGTGATGGCCTGCAGCCTGAACGGACCGGCGGCGGAAGGAAAAAACTATAAATTCAACCTGGTGTTTGGCGATACGGGGGAGACTTTTGTTCTCTGGATCGAGCATGCCGTTTTGCACCACCGGAAGGGAAAGGCGCAGGATGCACAGGCAACGCTGACGCTGACCCGGCCGATCTGGATCAAAATGATGGCGGGCACCGCGGGAATCAAGGATACCCTGCTGTCCGATGATCTGAAAATCAGCGGCAGTCGAATCGATCTGATACGTTTCTTCGCCCTGCTGGAGAAGCCCCTGGGCGTCTTTCCGATCGTGACGCCGCGGTAAACCATTATAACGCGAGCATCCTGAAGGAGAACGAAGGAGGAGGAAGCATGGAGCACCGGATTCGAACGTGCGATCAGGAAGACATAGAAGTTCTGGTGGAGATCATCCGCGAGGCTTTTCAGGAGGTAGCCGACCGGTTCGGGCTTACCGAGCAAAACAGCCCGACGCATCCCTCCAACTGCCGGACCGAATGGCTGATGCGGGAAATGAACCGGGGCGTCGTCTTTTATGTTCTGGAAGCGCAGGGCCGGCCGGTGGGATGCGTCGCCCTGGAAAAAATAAACGACGAGGTCTGTTACCTGGAGCGCCTGGCGGTTTTGCCGCGCGAGCAAAAAAAGGGATTCGGGGAAGCGCTGGTAAAGCACGCGCTGTCCCAGGCTCGTCTTTTGAAGGCGTTCCGCGTCCAAATCGGCGTCATCGCGGACGATTCGGCATTGCAAAACTGGTATGAAAAGCTGGGGTTTGAGGAGGTGGAAAGAAAAAATTTCCCGCACCTGATGTTTGAGGTTGCCTTCATGGCTTATTACTTTTTGTAGGCGCCCCCCTCGCAGGAGGGGGCTTGCCGCCCGTACCGGGCGGCCGCAATGGTTTTCTGATCCCCATGGCTTTTACGGGAATGAATGGCATCCGTGCGCGGCCGGGCGATGGCCGCACACGGAGTGGAAGCCGCTACTTTTTGGCAAGCGCTTCACGGTCGCCACCGCTCATGCCGGCGATGTACTTCACCAGCTTTTTGCGGGATTCAATATCATACTGCGTCGTAATGGCGATCTGCTCCATGATCGGTGATCCTCCGCCGTGATACGCGCCGATATTGCGGACGCCGCCGGTCGCGGAGCAGAGCTTGTCGCCCAGATAGCGCCAGAACTGGGCCTGATCCTCGGCGGATATTTTGGGGCTCCGCTTGGTGTATTTCAAAAGCGCTTCGCCGGTTTCCGGATTGAGAAAGTCCTTTTCATGCGGGAAGGTGGCCGTGACTCCCCCGGATATGTCGCAGAGAATTTCCGATTCACGCCAGACCGCCTCGCCGGAAAGGCAGCGGCCCACGTTGCAGTAAATCGAATGGGGAATATACGAACCGGGCCCATAGGGAACAAATCCCTTCCCGGGCATGAAGACCTTCGGGCCGCCCAGGTCGGACGCCGTGTATCCCGCCGCATAACCCAGTTCCGTCACCAGAATGATTTCCGCCAGCTTTTCCCGAACATGGGATTCCTTCTGGATGTTGTTGCACTCCGCGGCCAGCGCCGCCATGCCGAGAATGACGTCGCCGATGGCCGGTTTGCATCCCGAGTAGGAATGGCGGTGGAACAGCGCGAAGAGCAGCGCGTTGATGCCGCCGTGCTGCCATTCGCCGGCCAGAAAGACGCGCTCCCAGGGAACAAAGCAGTTCTCAAAAATCATGTACGAATCCGTTGAGCCTTCCATAAAACCGCGCTGGTAATGCTCCCGCTCGCGCAGGGAGTGGATCGTCAGCACCTGTTTCAATCCGTCCCAGTCGCCGGGGATTGCAAACGCCACCGCATAGTTTTTATCCTGCTCCCGGAGCGCCCGGGTGGGCACAACCAGCACCTCATCCGCAACGGAGGCTTCGGAGATATGCAGCTTGCAGCCTTCGACAACGATGCCGTCTTTCAGCCGCTCTTTGATATAGACGTAGGAACCGGGATTGGGCTGATCCGCCGGACGCAGCAGGCGATCCCCTTTGACGTCCGTCTGGGCACAGCAGCCAACGAGATCTTCCTGCTGAAAACGGAGCAGCCATTTCTTGAAGTTTTCATGATAGCGGGTTTCACCCGGCTTCACCTTGTCCGCTTCAAAAGATACGTTATAGACGGCGTTGGCGGCGTCGATGCCCATGCAGCGCTGGATGCAGCCGCCGACCTTCTGGCAGAGCATGCGGGTCATGTCCTGCTTGCGATGCAGGTCTTCGGTGTTCTGATGGATATGGGTGAACCGGTTGATGCGCTCTCCCGTCAGGTGGGAAACCGCCGTCATGAGATCCCGATTTTCCGGCCGTTCCGCCTCGTCGTACGTGGTGCCGATGGTGTTGAGACAGCGCATCTGCAGCTCATCGGTGCGGTCGATCAACTGGCCGTCATAATAAAGGTTGCGCTTCATTTTGGAAAGCCCGGTGATGTAATCCTGTTTGCTTCTCATGTTTTGATCTCCTTATTTTTGAAATTTTTTCATGTTGACACTACCCCTATGAACCCGATATAGGGATGCCCACAAAATGATCTCGATGTGTCGCTTTTGAAAAGCATAGCATAAAAATCATGGATATCATTCTTTATTTTATAGATGTTTTTATTCACCTCGACCAATATCTCCCGATGATCATCCAGAGTTTTGGCGTGTGGATCTATGTTCTTGTATTTGTTGTGATATTCTGCGAAACCGGTCTTGTGGTAACGCCGGTTCTTCCCGGCGACTCTCTGCTTTTTGCTCTGGGAACGCTGGCCGCCCTGGGCGCGCTGCACATCGAAGCGCTTTTGATTCTGCTTTGCATCGCCGCCGTCGCCGGAGACACGGTCAACTATGCCATCGGCCATTACATCGGTCCGAAGGTTTTTCATTACGAAGAAAGCCGGTTCTTTAAAAAGAAATACCTGATCAAAACGCACGAATTTTACGAAAGGCACGGTGGAAAGACGATTATCATCGCCCGGTTTATGCCGTTTATCCGCACCTTTGCCCCGTTCGTCGCGGGGATCGGAGCGATGAGCTATGCCCGCTTCATTGTATACAATATTGTCGGCGGTGTATCCTGGGTGGCCATCTTCCTCCTGGGGGGGTACTTTTTCGGCAATATCCCGGCCGTCAAAACGAATTTTACCATTGTCATTGTCGCGATTATCATCATTTCCGTGATGCCGGGGTTCATTGCGTACTTCCGGCAAAAATATCTTGCCCGGAAAGCAGGGAGTGAATCATGATCGGCTGTTGTCCAAATACCCTTTTCGCTTGCCTGAGATCGTTTTGTATAAATCTGATGATATTAAAATTTGCCGTCATTGTGGCCGCCGTCCTTTTGCTTTTGCCGGCGCACGCCGATGCTAAAAATATTGTCAAGGCAGGCAGCGACATTCTTGTGGAAGAAGGACAGACCGTGGACAATGTCGCCGTCATCGGCGGACAGATCACGGTCAGCGGGCTTGTGGAAAACAATGTTCTGGCGATCGCCGGCTCGGTGGTTTTGACCAGCAAGGCCGTTGTCCGGGGCAAAGTGATTGTCCTGGGCGGCATTGTGGCCAGAGGCAGCGGTTCCACTGTTTTCGGCGACATCACGGAAGTCAACGCTGCCACCCTGTCGGAAGCTTTTCAGTCGGCCATGCGCGGGGAGCTGGAAGGCTGGTCGCTGATTTTAAATGTAATCTCCATTTGTTTTTTCGCCATCATCCTGATGATTGCGCTGATTATGACGCTGCTCGTTCCCCGCCGCCTGACCATGGTGACCGATGCCATCGGAGCAAACCGGCTCAAAGCATTCTTTTTGGGCATTTTGGCGACGCTGATGATCGCGCCCCTGTTTATGCTGCTGGCGATCTCCATTATCGGCATTTTTTTGATTCCGCTGGCTTTCACGGCGCTTCTGCTGGCCGTCATTATCGGCTTCATCGCGTCCGGCGCGATTCTGGGCAATTGGATCATTTCCAGAAGCTTTCGCGGGCACAGGAAATCTCTGGTGAAGGAAACGCTGGTAGGCTTGTGTCTGTTGTGGCTGCTGGGCTGGATACCCCTCTATATCGGAATGATCATCAAGGTTTTCGCCATCACCATCGGGCTGGGCGGCGTCCTGTTGAGCCTCAGCCGAAAAACCGTCAGGCCGATAGAAAATCGAGCGCCGTCCGATTGAACCGGTCCGGGTCCTGAAGATGCAGGGCGTGTCCGCATTCTTCAAACGCAACCACGCGGGCATCGGGCATCTGTTGTTGCATGTAGTCGTAGTTTTCGGGCGGATAATAATTGCTTTCCGTCCCGTACGCCAGCAGACAGGGGACGGTGATGTCTTTTAAAACGGCTCGGTAATCCTGCGTCGCCATCGCGATCCAGAAAGCGGCAATGACACAGGCGTTGTTCTTCCGGGCCTGCTCGTAAAGCCACGGCAAATCGCTTTTCCCCTTGAAGTCCCCCTCCGCGTTGAATTCCATTTTTTCATTGTAGAGCGATTTATTCAAAATCCGCCGGGCGACGACCCGGCTGTAAGCCTCCCAGTCTTTGAGCATGACCGACAAAAGGAAAAGATTGTCTTCATGTCCGAAATCCCCCGGCTTGCGGCTGAAGACGCCGGGCAGGCCGCAGGACCAGTCGTCCGCCTTCATCAGCCTGGGCGTCATGTCGATGATCACGATTTTATCAATCGACGCGCAGGAATAGTTCCTGATGTATTCGAAAATGACCTGAGCGCCCATCGACCAGCCGACAAGCGACGCTTTGGAAATATGAAGCTCGGCGAGAAGCTGCTTCAAATCCTCGGCCAGGCGCGAAAGGGTCCAGTGGTCGCTTCCGGCTTCCGATTGGCCGTGGCCGCGCAAATCGAGCGCGATCACCGAAAAATGCCTGTTCAGTTCGGGAATCTGTTTTTGAAAAAAAAGAGAGTTGGCCGTCAATCCATGAATCAGCACAACCGGCTTTCCGCTGCCGCTTTTTTCATAATAAAGGCGAACCCCGTCATCCGCTGTAAAAAAAGCCATGGTGGCCTCCTGTACGTCTTGATGGACTGTTTTCCAAAGATACCCTCTTCGCTTGCCTGTGAGCGTTTTGTATAAATCTAAGGCTTGCGAAAGGCTTTGACAAAACTCGCCTTCGGCTCAAACAGTTGTCAAAGGCTGATCTTTCGCTTCGCCAAGATTGTATTACAAAACACTCCCAATGGCCGCTCAAAGGGATATCTTTGGGCAACCACCTATTGTCAGCTTTCCCCTACTCAGGCCATTCTTTTCATCGCGTCCACCAGCTCCCGAACCGCGGCGGCGGATTTCTCCAAGGCCTTTTGCTCTTCAGGCAGCAGACGCAGCGAAATAATTTCTTCGATGCCGTTTTTGCCCAGTTTTACCGGCACGCCGACAAACAAACCGGAAATGCCGTACTCCCCTTCCAGGTAAGCGGCGCAGGGAAGAATTTTCTTCTTGTCCCTGAGGATGGATTCCGCCATTTCGACGGCCGCCGAAGCCGGCGCGTAGTAGGCGCTGCCGGTTTTCAGGAGCCCGACGATTTCGGCCCCGCCGTTTCGCGTGCGCATGGCCAGGGCTTCAATGCGCTCCGGAGACATCAGCTCCGTAATGGGAATGCCCGCCACGGTGGAAAAGCGGGGCAGCGGAACCATGGTGTCTCCGTGGCCGCCCAGAACCATCGCATGAACGTTCTCCACGGAGACGCTGAGCTCCATGGCAATGAAAGCCCGGAAGCGGGCCGAATCCAGAACGCCGGCCATGCCGATCACGCGGTTTTTGGGAAAGCCGCTTTCCTCCATCGCCACGTGGCACATGGCGTCGAGCGGATTGCTGACGATAATGAGAATGGCGTCAGGAGAGTATCGAACCGCCTGGCGTACGACGTTTTTCATGATGCCCCGGTTGGTCGCCAGCAGATCGTCCCGGCTCATGCCCGGTTTGCGGGGAAGGCCCGCCGTGATGATCACGATGTCGGAACCGGTTGAAGCCTCGTAGGTGTTGGCGCCCGCAAGATGCGCGTCATGCTTTTCAATCGGCGCGGCCTGGGCCAGATCCAGGGACTTGCCCTGCGGTACGCCTTCCACGACATCGATCAATACCACATCGGCCAGTGCTTTCTCCGCCAGCCGCTGCGCCGCCGTCGCCCCGACATTGCCGGCTCCTACAACCGTAACTTTCTGGTTCATCTCTTATGCTCTCCCGATATTTTTTAATGCAAAATTCGTCGATGGATCGTTTTGCCCCTATAATAAAACCGAAAATTAAGCAACCTCGCGCCCCTGCTTATTTGATCACCATCGGAATTCCCGCGACCATCAGGATCACGCGCGCCGCTTTCTGCGCGAGGGCCTGGTTGGCGCGGCCCAGCGCATCGCGGTAGAGGCGCCCCAGCGGATAGGGAGGCACGAGCCCCAGGCCGACCTCGTTGGACACCACCAGCCACTGCCCGCCCAGCCTTGCCTGCGCGGCAATAAGCTCATCCATTTCGGCGCGGACTTTTTCCATGACGATATCTTCGGAGGTGTTTTCAGGAAGGGACAGCAGGATGTTGTTGACCAGGAGCGTGATGCAATCGACGATGATTACGCCGGCCGCGGTTGTTTGAAGGCTGCAGCCGATGTCCATCGGAAGTTCGAGCGTCTGCCACCCGGCCGGCCGCGAGGCCCGGTGCCGGCGGATCCTTTCAGCCATTTCCTCATCGCCCGCGCAGGCGGTGGCGATAAAAAGCACAGGCTTTCCCGACTCGCGGGCGGTTTGTTCGGCAAACGTGCTTTTCCCGCTGCGCGCGCCGCCCAGGATGAGCGTCATGCCCTTTTCCGGAATTTCAGCAATCATCATTACGACCTCGTAACAAGTCTAAAAAACGGCAAAGACGGCTTCGTAAAAAGTCAATTTCGCACTCTTTTCGTCATACCGGCGAAGGCCGGTATCCAGTAATTACAATGAGTTATGGACCCCGGCTTTCGCCGGGGTGACGGTGTGGGTTGCTTTTTACGAGGTCGTCATCATTTATTCCTCAAGAACGATGGCGCCTGTTGTCCGCGCCGGTTTTCGCCGTCTCCCGGTCGGGTTAGCGCAGGTTCGCATGCATCGCCGCGTCGATCGCCGCGCGGGAAGTCAAAAAATCAGCCTCGGAAAAAACTTCCATCGTCAATACGCCGCGGTAGTCGCTGCCGACCAGCTCGTCCAGGACGGCTTTCAGCTTCTCCCGCGGCGCTTTTGCCGCAGAGCGGTGATCGCGGTCCTCAATTCCGTGAATGTGAATCACGCGTGTGCGCGGCAGCGCTTTTTTTAGATACGCGACCGGATCGCAGCCGTCAAGCCACAAATGACCGACATCGACCGTCCGGCTGACGGAAATCCGATCCAGCACCGGATCGTAAAAATCCGGCGGATAGCCTTCCAGATTTTCCACGGCCAGACGCTGTGGGCCGCCCGCCCATTTGCCGACCAACTCAAGCGCAAGGACAGCCTGGTCCCGCCAGCGCTCCATACTCGCCGGCTCTGAGCGGTTCAAAACGTCTTTTCCGTCAAGGTGAAGAACGTAGGCCCAGGGATCGAGCGCCCGCGTGCGTTCGATGACACGTCGGGCCTTATCCAGGGAAGCGTGGCGCCGGAAACCGTCATCGGTCAGGCGCAAATCCAGCGGCAGATGGACCGTGTAGGTCAAATCACAACCGCGGGCGATGGCGACAAGCTCTGCAATCTCCGAATTTGCCGGCAGGTTGTTCGGGCCGTCATCGACTTCGAACAGCACCAGTTCCACGTCCCGCACTTTCCCGGCCAGATAGCGGACATTCGTCAGAATGTCCGCGGGGACGATGTAGGAGGTTGTGCCCAGTCGAAAAGGATAGGTCATGTTTCCCCTTTGGAACAAGGGGTCTTACCACCCGCAGGGGTGGCAACCTCTTGTTCTGTTGTGTGTATGCCGAGGATTTACAACGCACTACACGAGATCGTGAAAACCAATAGCACCGCTGTTTCGGTCACTTCAACCAGCGCGCCCAGGACGTCTCCGGTCACCCCGCCGATGCGCTTCCAGGCCAGTCCCAGGACCGCGGCGGCCGCGATCAGCGCGGCGAGGACAGCCATCCAGCCCTGCATTCCCAGCAGAAACGCAAGGCCGATCGGTAGAATCGCCGCGAAAAAAATCGAGCCCGTCTGAAGCCCTGCTGCAAAATCAGCGCCCATCCCGCCGGGGCGCGCCTGCGGCAGCCGTGAGACGGGCAGAAGAAGCCAGCGGCCAAGCGTCGCGGCAAGGACAATGGACAATCCGGAAGAAGGCGGCATCAGACCCAGCGCAGCAGCTTTCAGCATCAGCGCGAAGAACAGCCCGATGACGCCGAACGCGCCCAGGTGAGGGTCTTTCATGATCTCCAGACGGCGTTCCCGTGAAGCCGACCCCAAAAGGCCGTCGCAGCAATCCGCCAGTCCGTCCAGGTGCAGGCCGCCGGTCAGGCCAACCCAGACGGCAAGCGTAAGTACGGAGGCGACAAGCGCAGGAAAGATCAGGTTCAGTCCAAACCAGGCCAGCCAGACAAGACCGCCCACCGCAAGACCGACCACCGGATACCAGAAGGCGGCGCGACCGCTGTCGCCCGGCCGCCAGTTTTCCGGCACACCGACAGGCAGCGTGGTCAGCAATCCGAATGCCGTGCGCAAATTCCGCATACTGTTCCTCTTCCCCTTCAACCTTCGGTCTTCAGCCTTCGGTCTTCAGCCTTCAGCCTTTTTTATCACTCACTCCCGCTTCGTCAAACGTCGCCATCTCCCGCAGGAGACGGCAGGCCGCTTCCAGCAGGTGAAACGCCAGCACCGCCCCCGTCCCTTCACCGAGGCGCAAATTGAGATTCAGAAGCGGGGTAAGACCGAGATAGCGGTGCATAACCTGATGCCCGATCTCCACCGACCGGTGCGCGCCGAAAAGATAATGACGCACATCCGGCACAAGCCCGACGCCAATCATCGCGGCAGCCGTTGAAATGAAGCCATCCACCGCTACGGGGATGCGGCGGGCGGCGGCGGCGATCATCACACCGGCAAGACCGGCGATTTCCAGGCCGCCGACTTTGCAAAGCACGTCCATCGGGTCGTTCGGGTCTGGCTGGTTGACGGCAATGGCCTGTTGGATCACCTGTATCTTACGCAGGAGGCCGGCATCGTCGAGGCCCGTACCGCGTCCCGTTACTTTATCAACCGGTAATCCCGCCATTACGGCAACAATGGCCGCAGATGAGGTGGTGTTGCCGATGCCCATGTCGCCTGTGGCAATCACATCGAGGCCTTTTTCGGCAATTTCGGCCAGCACCTCCATACCGCAGGCAAGCGCCTGTTCGGCCTGGGCGCTTGTCATGGCCGGTTCCTTTGCCATATTGCGTGTTCCATAGGCAATTTTCCGCCGCCAGAGTCCGGGCAGGGACGGATCAAAATCGGAAGCGACGCCGATATCGACAATATGCGTCGCGGCGCCCGCCTGGCGCGCCAGCACATTGATGGCTGCGCCGCCGTGAAGAAAATTCAGCACCATTTGTTTTGTGACTTCGACCGGAAAGGCGCTGACGCCCTCCAGCGCCACGCCGTGGTCCGCGGCCATGACGATCACCGCTTTTCTGGAAACCTCCGGCATCGGGTCGGCCTTCATGCCCGCCAGTTGGATGGAAATCTCCTCCAGCCGGCCGAGGCTTCCCGGGGGTTTGGTCAGGCGGTTTTGCCTGACCTGTGCTTGTTTCGCGGCCTGTTTGTCAATCGGGGGAATCGTCGGATAATGCATATGGTATCCTTTTTTACTGTTTTGGCTCCGGATGGAACATGAACGAAAGAATTTCGACCGCGTCAAAAATACGCGGAGAAGCGCGATTGATCAGATTGGCGTCAATCGGATAAATCTTGCCGTTTTTTACCGCCGGGACTTCTCCGAACGCCCGCCAGAATTTGTAAACGGCCTCAAACGTTTTGTCATTGACCATCGGCGCAAACACGATGATGTCCGGCGACGCGCTGATGATGCCCTCCGCGCTGTAGCGCGGATAGTTGGCGACGTCGTTTCCGGCAACGTTCACCCCGCCGGCCCGTTCAATGACTTCATGGATCAGGGTTCCCCGGCCGGCGGTGATCATGGGCTCCATGCCCAGCTGGAAAAAAACGCGCGGCTTCTTTTTGCCGCGTGTCCGGACGGCAACAGAGCGTAATTTCTGCCGGAGTTTTTCAACCAGCGCGGCAGCCTCCTTTTCCCGGCCGGTGATGGCGCCGATATGCCCGATGCTTTTCAAAACGCCGGACGTGCTGGTCGGATTGGTGACATAGACGGGCAGCCCCAGTTTTTCCAGTTGCCTCACGGTTTCCTTCCGGTTGCCGTCGGCGGCGGCCAGAATCAAATCCGGCCGGAGCACGACAATCTTCTCTATGGAAGGATTTGTAAAACCGCCGATTTTCGTCTTGGCCTGGACGGCCGGAGGCCAGTCGCAAAAAGTGGTGACCCCGACGATTTTATCTTCCAGGCCCAGCGCGTAAAGCGTCTCCGAAATTCCGGGGGCGAGGGAAACAATCCTCTGCGGCGCAGGGACAAGCCGGACAAGACGGCCGGTTTCGTCCGTCGCGGCGCGGGCAAAAGAAGTTGCCACACAAGAGATCGCAAGAAGACCAGAGAACAGAAAAATCAAGAAAATATTTCTTGCAAGATTATTAGAATTCATAAGACACGCTGCCGAAAAATGATCTTCCCGCCCCCGGATATCCGCACATTGTCGTTTTGACTGTGGTTTGATCGGTAAAAGATTGCAGATGAGTGTCGTATTCCTGATCAAAAAGGTTATTTGCCGACAGCGACAGAATCCAATTTTTGTAAAGCCGCTGCTGGATTTTCAGATCCGCCGTCCAGTAGGAATTGATGGTGTATATAACGGTTTTTGTGTTGGGATAGGTGGTGGACTCCGTATTGTAAACAACCTGGTCGCTCACGTATCGCGCTGTCGCCGTCGCGGTGAGCCCGAAATTGCTTTTGTAGGTGAGGTCGCCCTTGAACTGATTCTCCGGTGTCATGGTTGCTCGCCGTTTGACCATACTGTATTGGAAATCCGGTGGAAGAAACGGAGGCCAGCCGTAATCCTGTTTTGTATATTCCCTGTTCTCTTCTTCCGCGTTTGTGTAAGTATAAGCCAGACTCAGAGAAAGATCATAAAAGGGACCAAGCTTAAGCCCCGCCTCAATGCCATCCGCCTTGTAGCCTGCCAGATTGATGGGACGCCACACGCCCTGGGAATCCGGTTCCCACTGGATTTTATTATCTACATTCCAGCGAAAATAAGACAGCGTTATGAATAACTTGTCCTTAAGCAAGGACTGTTCGAGTGTAACATCCGTGTGCCAGCCCTTTTCGGGCTCTAAATCAGGGTTCCCCCTGGTATAAGGATCAGCCGGCCAATAGAGATCGTTAAGGGTGGGCGCCAGAAAGTGCTTTCCGTGGCTGATCTTCAATGCTGTTGTTTCAAACGGATTGACGACGATGCCGAAGAGGGGCAGGTTTTCCGAACCGAACGCCGAATGTCTTTCATGCCGAAAACCAGCTAAAGCCTTCCCGTATTTAAACGGCCTGTATTCAGCCTCTGTAAAATAGCCCTGGGTAAACACATGAGCCTCTGCCGTCGAATCGGAACCGTCGCGGATACCCGTCGTGCTTAAACCATAACTTTGATTCTTCCAGGCAAAGTTTTTGTATTCACCGCCTAAAAGTATTTTGACCCCCTCAACAGGATGGATGTCCATATGTCCGTCTGTTCCCAGCACCTTGTTGGTTACCCAGTTTTCCGCTCCGGAGCCATCGAATGCATAACGCGCATGGTTGTAATTTTCCATGTTCGTGTAATGGCCTTTGATGTCATAACCAAACCATTCCATCGGGTTGCCCTTGACATTGAGGACAAGGCGACCGTCCTTGTCGCGGCTGTGATCCAGCAGGGATGCGGATTCACTGTTATAAAACTTTTCCGAGCCGACATAATAATCCATCGTTCCCCTGGGCGGTACGACTCCGGGCGCGCCATACTTTCTGTCGATGTAATCACCGTAGAGACTGATATTAATCGTTTCTTTCTTGTCCAGTAAAAGTTTCAGGGACACATCGTTTTGCCGAAGCCAGCTGTTGTCCCTGAAGCCGTCCGTTTCCATTCTGCCGGCCGTCAGATAATATCCAAAGTCGCCAACGACAAACATCCCGTTTTCCGCAGCTATTCGATAGGTGTTTTGCGTGCCGTAACCGGCGCCAATCTTCAGAGCCATTTTATCCTTTTTGGGCGCCTTAGTGATGATATTGACCGTTCCAGCCATTGCCCCTGATCCGTAAAGAAGAGAACCGGAACCTTTGACTATTTCAATCCGCTCAATGCTGTCGATGGGAATCTTTCCGACATCCGCAACGCCTAATGACGGGGAACCGACATTGACCCCGTTGACAAGCACTTGGGTCGCGTTACCCCGCATCCCGCGAATATGGATCTCCTGGGAGGCCCCGCCGTAATTGCCGTAGGTCTGCCAATCTATGCCCGGCTCATTCGCCAGCAGCTCCCCGATGCTTTTCGCGCCGGACGCCTGAATATCCTTTTTATCTTTGATAATAACGGCATTGGGAATGTCTTTTCGCTTCTCCGGAACTTTCGTGGCGGTTACAATGACCGCATCCATTCGTATCGCATCATCCGGAGAACCACCCTCCGGCGCCGAAAACGAAAAACGGACTGAACCCATGACTAAAAGGAATAAAACAAGAATGACAACTGATTTTGGAACGTGCTTCATGGAACTTTTCCTTTCCCCCTCGGGATAAAAGAAAGCAGATGGAATTGTCCATAAAGTCTCCTGGCTTGCGGCAGCCTACTCTCCACGCCTTCCCGACATTTTAATGTCCGTGGCCTTTTGTGGATTTCGTTCCGCTTACAGTTGCGGGGCAGCGCCGGACTCTCACCGGCTTCCTTTTTTGGACAACCTTTTTCAGGTAAACAATGTCACGCGGGGCAACCCGTTATGAGGATTCGAATCGATCCCCACGTCAACATCATAAACCTCCTTGATGTTTTTCGCGGTCAGAACATCCGCTGGAGTGCCTATAGCATATTTTTTCCCGTTGTAAAGCAAAAGAATGGCATCGGCGTTCTGCGCGGCCAGATTGACGTCATGAGTGACAAAAACAACCGTCAGATGCTGAACGCGGCTAAGCTCGCGCAGCATCGACAGAAATTGCGCCTGGTGCTTCAAATCCAGAAAAACGGTGCTCTCGTCCAGGAGCAGAACTTTCGGCTCCTGCGCCAGGGCCCGCGCAATCAGCACCCGCTGACGCTCCCCGGCGGAAAGCTCGTTGAAACGCCGGTGCGCATACGCCAGGCAATCGGTTTTTGCCATGGCCTCGCGGACAATCCGGAAATCTTTTTTACCTTCAAACGCGATGGAACCCAAATGGGGAAAACGTCCCATCAGGACGATTTCTTCCGCAAAGAAAGGAAAAACAGCCGGCGATTCCTGGGGAACCATCGCCATGGTCCGGGCAATCTCCCGGCGGGTCCACCGGCGCGTGTCCCTGCCGTCGAGAAGCATCTGCCCCTGATCGGGAAAGAGCGTGGCATTGAGCATTTTCAGCAGCGTGGTCTTGCCGGAGCCGTTGGGCCCGATCACCGCGAGAATCCGCGCCGCGTCCAGGGCAAAGGACACACCGTCCAAAACAGGCCGGTCCGTGTAGCGAAAGGATATATTCCGCGCGTCAAGGATCGGCATTATCCGCGCCCCTTTCTTCTCATCAGAAAAATAAAATAGGGGGCGCCGCAAAGGGCGGTGATCACACCGACCGGCAGTTCCGCGGGCGCAATCATCGTCCGCGCCAGCGTGTCGGCAACGACCAGGAAGGAAGCGCCGAAAAGCGCCGCGGCGGGCAAAAGCAGCCGGTGATCGGAGCCGAACACCAGGCGCATCATGTGCGGAACCATGATGCCGACAAAACCAATGATGCCCGCCAGCGATACGGCCACCGCCGTGACAAGCGATGTCACACCGAGCAGGATGTATTTTGTGGCCCGGACATTGACGCCCATCTGCAGAGCCGTTTCCTCGCCCTGCACCATCAGGTTGAGCTTGCGCGCCTGCGCGTAAAGAATGCCAAAACCAAAAAGCAGGCACAAAGCCGCCAGAATCATTTCTTTCCCGTCGGCGCCCGACAGATCGCCCATCAGCCAGAAGGTAATGCTGTGCAGTTCCATGCTGTTGACGACGGACAGGGCAAAGAGAATCGCGGCGGAAAAAAAAGCGTTGACCACGACGCCGGCCAAAAGCAGCGAGTTGTCCAGCAGGAGCCCCCGTGATCCCCCGGCCACGACAAACACCAGAAAAACGGTGACCAGAGCGCCGCAAAAAGCAAGAAACGGCACACCCAGGCAAAAGGCGCCCGCGCCCAGAACAATGCCGACAATCGCCCCCAGCGCCGATCCGCCGGAAATGCCCAGCACATAGGGATCGGCGAGCGGATTGCGCAAGAGCGCCTGAAAAACCACGCCGCCGGAAGACAAAGACGCACCGACGATGCCGGCAAACAATATCCGCGGCAGCCGCACATTCAGTAAAATGATCTGCTCCTCAGACGGAGAGGAGGGAGAAACGCCAAGCGCACCTGCGACGGCCGCCAGCAGATCCTTTGCGGGAATCGCAACGACGCCGATGCAAAGCGACGCCAGACAAACGGCTGCGAACAAAGCAAATAACAGCGCGCTGATGCTCAGAACTCTCGATAACGTAACCCGGCGGTAAATAGACAGGTCCTCCAAAAATATTTTCCGCCCCCTGAAGGGCCGGACGAAGGGGTGGAGTTTTTCAACTTTTACTTTTTAACAAAGTCCGTCATCTCTTTCCACAAGGAGGCATCCGCGTAATACGGCCAGTCGTTGTGTCCAGCGTTCGGGATCACCCACATGCGCTTTCTGCCTTCGGGCAAGCTTTGGTAGAGTTGATGCGCGTGCCGGATGGGAAGAATTTCATCGTGCTCCGCGCCGACCACGGAAATATTTCGGGGGAAATTTTTCAGATTTTCAATGCTGTCATACCGGTCGGTAAGGACCAGCTTCACCGGCAGAAAGGGAAAGAGCGACTTGGCCACGGACGCCAGCGTGTCCCACGGCGTAATCAAAATGAGCCCGGCAAGCGGCACGGATGTCTGTCGGGCGACGGCGGCGGCTACACCACAGCCCAGCGATTCCCCCAGAAGATAAACCGGCTCTCCGTAGTCTTCGTGGGCAAGGCGAAGTGTCTCCAGGCCGTCGGCGACGAAAGACTTTTCGCCCACCTTGCCCGGACGGCCGCCATACAGCGGATACTCGGCCAGAATGACCCGGAAACCGAGGTTCCCCAGCGGTTCCAGATAAAAACCGCGGTCAAAAGCCGTTCCGCCGTTGCCGTGAAACAAAACGATCGTTCCGGATGTCGCCGCTTCGTTCTCTTTGGAAATCAGCCCCCGGTAATCCTGACCCGCAGCCCGCCAAAAGGCCATATTTTCCGACGCCAGCATGGCTGCCGTCGGCCGGTCGTCATTGGGAAAATAAAGAAATCGGTTCTGCATGTCACAGCCTCCCAAAACCAGGATGATCATGAGAAGTAGCCACTGCTTCTTCATCAACCGGCCCCCTCTCTCGATGCCCCAAAAGGCCGTGGGGCAACCACCGGCTGAAACGTAGCACATCTGATGATTTTGTAAAGCCCTTCCGTGGCGCGATGGCGGGAATCCAGTAATTTAAAATGGTTATGGTTCCCCGCCCCCCGACTTCTCGAGGGCAGGCTTCGCGGAATGACAGGAATAATGACTTTTTACGAGTTCATCATTTTTTATGGCATTAAATTGCCGTTTCGGTTAAGTTGCGTCCCATGAACGCGAATTGGTTACTGGTGGACACCCCCGAAACCGTCCGGCGTGCGGCGGAACATCTGCGAAAAGCATCGGTATTGGGAATAGATACGGAGTATGATTCTTTCCGGTATTTCAGGGAAAAACTCTGCCTGATCCAGATTTATGCCCCTGAAACAACTTACGTTCTGGATGCAACGGCCGACCTGGATTTTTCATTTTTAGCCAAACCCCTGAAAAGCAAATCCGTGGTGAAGGTTCTCCACGCGGCAGACAACGATATTCGACTGCTCAAAAGAGATTATGGGTTTGAATTTCAAAACATTTTTGACACGCACCGGGCGGGGATGATCCTGGGATTCCAGCAACTGTCGCTGGATAAAATGATCCGGGAATTTCTGGGTGTGGAATTGAAAAAAAACAAAAAAATGCAGCGCTCCCGCTGGGACCAGCGTCCCCTGACTGCGGAACAGTTGGAATACGCGATCCAGGATGTGACGCTGCTGCCGGCGCTTTATGAAAAGCAAAAAGCCGCCCTGCGGGAAAAAGGGTTCGAGGCTTCGGCAAAAGAGGCCTTCGCGAAAATCGCTTCCGCCAGTTGGCAGGAAAGAGCTTTTGACCGTCGCGGCTACTCGAAAATCAAAGGATATTACGCGCTTGCGGGCGAACAGAAAGAATTGTTGAAAAAGCTCTACGTCTGGCGCTTTGAACGGGCCAGAGAAGCCAACTGCGCCGTCTTCATGTTCCTGTCCGATGAAAAGCTTGCGGAAATAGCACAAAATATCGATAACATTAAGGATATTTTATCGCCCGAAAAATATCAGCGATACGGAAATGACCTGAAACTGCTGCTTCAGGCCGGCGGGCGGCCTGTCTGATTTTCGGTTTGCCGCGGGTGATTATTACCAGATTTTCAGCTTATCCGTCAGGCTCTTCTTCTCTTTGAACAAATCCGCCATTTCCGTAATGATGTCGTCGAGCAGTTTGGATGCCGGCTCGGCTTCCGATTCTCTGTCGATCACGCTTAAAAGCTTTTTCTCTCCGACATTTTTGACGGTCTCGTAAAAAGTCTTTTTCGCGCTCTTTTCGTCATGCCGGCGAAGGCCGGTATCAAGTAATTACAATGAGTTATGGACCCCGGCGCTTGTGCCCTTCAGGGTATTCGCCGGGGTGACGACTTGAGTTACTTTTTACGAGTTCATCATTTTTGATGAACCCGTAAAAAATCACCACTGTCACCCTGAGCCCGTCGAAGGGTGAACGTAAGTACTCTATATCACGTCATGCTTCGACAGGCTCAGCATGACAAAAGAGGGACAAGATGACTTTTTACGAACTTGTCATTTTTCGCTTTTGATTTTTTCAGAATTTCAGCGGACCAGAGCACTTCGCCGGTTTCCACCTTCAGCAGTTTCGCGGTCACGGATTCAACTTTCCTGTTCGTTGACCGTGATGATCGGGAAAGAGGGTAGTGCCTGTGCGCCAGACACCCCTCTGTTGTTACAATGGTGCCGAAGACTGGATTTGAACCAGCACGGGCGTGGCCCACTACCCCCTCAAGATAGCGTGTCTACCAATTCCACCACTTCGGCAACCATGAAACATCCGATATGAAAGCCAACGCAAAACGGCTGGAGAATCACCTGTGCGGCCGGTTTGCTCACCTGAAAAAGAACCGTTATTTCGCCGCGGGCGCCGTTTGCGGTATATTCGCCGCGCCTGGCACAGTCGCGGGAACCGCCGGCAACTGCGCGGGTGTCGGCGCTGCGGGAACCGCTTGTCTTGTTACGGGAGCGGATGCGCCGTCCATTAAACCTGAGGTTTTTCTTGAAGCGGTATAGGTCAGCGTGATCGACGTCAGCATGAAAATGATGGCGACGGCCGCCGTCATTTTCCCCAAAAAGGTTCCCGCTCCGCTGGAGCCGAAAACCGTTTGGCTGGATCCGCCGAAAGCGGCGCCCATGCTGGCCCCTTTACCCGCCTGCAGCAAAACGATCAGAATCAGCGTAATACAGGCCACAACATGGATAATGGTCAATAATGTTGTCATATTTATACCCTTATTTTAATTGCCCTCAACTATCGCGTTCATATCACCCGCCGATGATTTATTCAACGCTTCTTTAAAACCTTTGCATACTGTCTCTTAGTCATTGCGGTGAACCGAAGCCCTGAGCAAAGCGAAGGGGAAGTGAAGCAATCTCATTAGCATTTGAAATTTGAAGAGATCGCCGCGTCGCTGCGCTCCTCGCGATGACAAAATAGCAGTTATGCACCTCTCTCTTTGCTTGCGCAGGATCAAAAAATGAATCAATAAAAACAACGGGTTGATGATCCAACGCTTTTGTCGATCCCGCGTGCTGCGTGCAAAAGCGCGCGGATCATATCTAAACGGCGGGAAATCGTCAACTTTTTTCTTTTCTCTGCCCGAACAGCTTTTATGATTTCGCTTCCCGGCTTTTTCGGATGCGTTCACAGTTGACGGTCTCTTAAAAAGTAATCCAAGCCGTCACCCCGGCGAATACCCTAACCACCTGACCACCCAAAGGTGGCGCGAGGGCACAACCGCCGGGGTCCAGACGTCGTCCCCGCGGCGCCTGCCCTCGAGAAGTCGGGGGGGCGGGGAACCAGTTCCTTTATACTGGATACCGACCTTCGTCGGTATGACGAAAAGGGTGCGACATTATCTTCTTACGAGTTCACCAAAGTGAAACGATGCGCCCGAGGGCTGTTGTTCAGGTGTTGTTTTATCGGCGTCAAACTCATCCTGAATAAACTATACCGCTTTCGCCTGCCGTTTCAGCCAGCCCCGGACATCCTCGATCAGGGATAACCGGAACTCTTCCGGTTCGAGGATGATCATATTGGGGATCCAGGATTTGAGGATATGGCGGATGGCGTCGTAGTATCCGACCCGAAAAGTGACGACCAGCGATCCGTCCGGCCTTTCCTCCAGGATTTCCTGCGTCGGAAACATCTTCCGCCGCTTGAAATAATCGCCGGCCTTGCTGTCGATCAGCACCTTCACTTCCAGGTTTTTTTCTCCGGAAAACCAGATATTGGCGCTTCCCTTGAGGACGGAGTCCAGATCCCCGGGGATGGACTTGAAATGTGACGTCAGCAACCGGAGATCCTTTATCTTATCCAGGGCATAGCGTTTGAGGATGCCCGTGGCCGGCTCATTGCCGATCAGGTACCAGAAACCGCCGTAATAAACGACCCGGTACGGTTCCAACTGGACGTCATGCGTCCTCCGGTTGCTTGAATAGCGGAATCCGACCTGCCTTTTCTCCCGGATGGCCTTCACCATCTTGTTGATGAAGGAACTGTCCAATGGAATGGC
>Ga0255340_1001539_pt1 | contig 30049 bp, 31 predicted proteins | sample wastewater_treat_7_FD_192417 | JGI IMG/M metagenome (GOLD analysis project Ga0255340, IMG submission 192417) | Wastewater microbial communities from Lulu Island WWTP, Vancouver, Canada - plant10 | ecosystem: Engineered > WWTP > Wastewater > Unclassified | place: Canada: Vancouver, British... | reverse complement strand
TAGCCAGGTTATTATATGCTACCGTCTCCAGATTGATGTTGCCCAGATACTCGGAGTAGTTGTCATTCAAGGACTTGATGACATTCTTCATCTCCTTCTTATCTGCGGCTGTAAGGGAGGTAGCAGAGCGCAGTTCCAATAACCTGGAAGCAAGCAGACTGAACTTCTCAGCTTCCACTGATACCTGACGCTCAGCATCCTTGATCTCGTTTTTCATGCTTCTCTGGGCAACACTAACTTCATCTGTCTTGGTGGATGCCGCAGCCAGTCCGAAGCCAAGTGCAGACAATGTCCCCACAGCTATGCCGATGATGCCAGCTACAGGGTTCATGGCTACCTGCAGAGCATGATAAGCCGCTGTCAGAGTGGTCACCGCTGTGGTGACAGTGCCGATAACCGGTATAGCAATAACGATCCCTGCTACGAAGCCCTTCATCACTGGAGACAGGCTGTTATAGGCATCCATGAGCAGCTTCAAACCCTTGAGCAATGGATTGATCATGGTGGTCAGCATGTCACCGACTGTCTCCCGAATATCACCCCAGGCATTGGCATTCTGTAGTCGCAGATCAGCCAAGGCAGTTGCGGTACCGCCATAGTCTTCGCCAAGCTTTTCGATCAGATAAGAGACACCCTCTGTCTTCAGACGGGTATCATCGAGTTCGATGCCATATCTGCCCAGCATCTCAGTATGCCCATTCAGAGCTCGACCCATCAGATCAAAGGCAGACTCCACGCTCATACCGGTGGCTTTGTTGGCTTCGGTGAAGTCCAACAATACCGGCACCAGTTGCTGTATCTCATCCTTGTTGAGTTTGAAGGTCTGGGAAAGTTTGGACATCAGAGATAGAAGCTTATCATCTTCAAAATTGGTCACAGACTGCATTGATGATGCAAAGTTACCCATCTCGCCAGCAGCTTCGCCAAAAGCTATCGAAGCCAGTGTCATGGACTGTCTCTGACCAAGGGAAGCATCGAGTAGACCGTTCATAGATCTGACCAGACCGCCCACCACCTGTAGGACACCGTCCACTGCGATCTTTACGTCACGAATTGTAGCCAGAGCTTGTTCCGCAGTAATCTTAACAGCAGCAGGCTTCTCCAACACAGACTGGGTGGACTCCGCCTCCTGCTTGACTTCCGCAAGCTTGAGACTGGCATCATTGGTGACGAGGACAAGCTTAAAGGTTAGATCGGGCAAATTAGACCTTGACAATCTGATAGATAGTGTATATTAAGAAAAAAAATCCAAATATTGATAGGAGTTATCATGCCGCAAACTGAAAAAAAAGGTTATGTTGTGATGCTCGATGTATTAGGATTCAAAGAATTCATTGCACGTCGAAAGGACTTTGATTTCTTTGAAAACTGGTCAAGCATCAAAACTAAGCTATTGGATGTTAAAAGCAAGTATGAAAGCATGTTCAATGACTATGAAATAAAAGCCAAAGCTGATGTTCTATGTTTATCTGACACCTTAATGTTTTGTCTATCCTTTGAAGATGAAAGCATACTGCCTGCTACGACGCTGATTAATTTATTGCCGGGCATTCTCGATAGGTTTATATACGACCAGTTTAAAGAAAGAGTTTTTTTTCGAGGTGCGATAAGTTTTGGGACATATATGTGCGATATGGACAATAACATTGCTATGGGAGAAGCCATAAACGAAGCTGCTGATTGGTATGAATCGACAGATTGGATGGGAATAATTCTAACACCAAGCGCTAAATATGCACTTGAGCAGCTATTACTCGACACGAACTTGATTAGTAATGAAGTAGAAACGCAGATTAATAATCGCTTTAGAGAGTACCCCATTCCTTTCAAGGGCACAGTAAGTTTCAATACAAGAGCTTTTATCTGGTTCACAGTAACCGAAGATCCTAAAACAAATTCTAAAACACTAGCTGAGATACTTAAGATTTTCTCTGAATGCCTTATTACCCAAGAAATCACTGCCAAGTACGAGAATACTATTAAATTCGTAGCTGATATTCTTGCTGTAGATATTAAAGATATAAGAAAACAATTAGCACTCAGAAAATTTCTGTTGTAGAGTAGCATTATAAGTCATTATGAATAAGCAGTTCCGTCTCAGTTTGGAACGCTCCAGACACTGTGTACTGTGTCTCGACTTCTTCAATGACACATCCATCGTATAGCTGCTTGATGTAAGGATCGTTGTTGTAGGATAGCAGGAACTTGCCCTTGATCTGTTTCAAGGCTTCCGCCAGCTCTTCATGCTGGTTGAAGGTATCTGCGTCCTCACGTTCGTAGATGTGCTCCTTGGTATAATAGGGAGGGTCCAGATAGAAGAACGTGTGGGGTTGGTCGAACCGGGCTACGATCTTCTCCCAAGGCTGCTTCTCGATGATCACATGACGGAGTCGTTCCGAGGCTTCTTTCACCTTGTCCAGATTGCGGAGGGGCATGTACTTGTAACCCTGATTGACGCAGAAGTTTTTACTGCGTGAGCCATAACTGCAGGCGAGGTTATAGTAGAACTTGATTGCTCTCTCCAACTCGGTCCTGGGCTCATGCTTTATAAAGTTATCGAACATCTCTCTGGATACTAAGCACTGGTTCAACTCAGTCACAAACGCTTCAGGATGCTGTTTTATGTATCTCCAGAAGTTCACCAGATCGCCATTGATATCGTTATAGACCTCAGTATAGCGGCTCTTCTTGGACAACTGCCAGTCTTCCTTGTTGGCACTCTTCCCGAATAGTATCCATGCTGCTCCACCAAATACTTCGCAGTAAATGTCATGTTTCGGAATGAGCGGTAGTATTTTCTTACGGAGGATGCGCTTGCCTCCTACCCAGGAGATGATGCTGTTCATGAAAGCCCCCTGATGTCTTTGCTTGTTTTAGTCTTGATCTTTGAGTTCTCCTGCTCGGATTCTACGAGATCGAAGTTGGCGATGATCACTTCATTGAACTCAGACTTCCCTTCCTTACGATTGATACCCTTAGTTCGGGTAACGTGCTTGATATCAAAGTCCTTGTATAGCTTCAGAACATCCGGATTATCATCATAGCTGAGGATGAAGCGTCCCTTGATACCCTTAAGCTTCTTGCAGAGTTCCTCATGACTGAACTGCTTGCTGTTCTCGTAGGTGTAGCCAAGCATGTAAGGTGGATCGCAGTAGAAGAAGTTGCTCTTGGTGTCGTACTTATCGATAACCTGCTCGTAAGAGAGGTTCTCAATGATCACCATATCCAAACGTCTGTGGAGTTCCTTGATGCGTTCCAGACGGTTATACATACTGGAGGTGCCACGCTTCTGAGAGGTGCCGAAGCTGTCACCTTTTGAGCCGAATGATCTGGTAATCAGAAAAATGAACCTGGCAGCCCGCTGTATCTCGGTTAATCCTTCCTGCTTGAGGATATCGCCAAAGAGCTTGCGGCTGGCTACTAACCAGTCCAGTTCTTTGATCAGCTCATCAGGATGATACTTCACCTGCAGGAAGAGATTGACCAGGCGGTTGTCGAGATCGTTATAGACTTCCAGATCTCCCCACTTCTCTTTGTAGAGGAGCATCCAAGCAGCACCACCAAAGGGCTCGATATACCCGGTGATGTCCTTAGGAACGTAGGGAGCGATTACTTTCCGAAGCAGGCGTTTACCGCCTATCCAGCCGATGATGGCATCCATTATGCGTCTCCTTTTGGATCAGTTAGACACAAGCGCAGGTATAGTTCCGGCAAGGTCAGGTTATTGAAGTCCTCGTTGGTGAAGCCCAGTTTACGCAGGATCATTTCGAACCTCTCGAAGGGGTATTTGGAGACGCCGTTACCGCCAATCCGAAACTCCCGAGCCAACCTGCGAACCTCTCTTTGTTGGCTCTGATATAGACGAAAAAAGCGGAGATATACTCCAGTGCTTCGAGGGCATCCATTTCGTCGGGTTCTCTTCCTGAGATGATTTTTATCAGCTCTTTATCGGCTTCCGATTGGCTGATCAGTTCCAGCAATTCCACCTCACTGACCTTGGCTGCCTGGCCGGAGAGGAAGTCCTCAAGCTTGGCTTTCAGGGTCGCATTGGAGATAGTGAGGCAGAGTATTTGCCGCAGTTGGCTATAGCTGAGTTTGGGTTCTCGCTTCATAGAATAGTCCTTTTTCAGTTGCCGAAGAACATCTTGAGGGCAATGCCCAACAGCAGGAAGAACTGGGAGGTGGAGACGCTCAGAAGTATCTTCATGTTTGTCTCTACTCTCGCCATTCTGGTTACCAGTGACTTGCTGCTGTCACCATTGCCGTAGATCTCCTCGTGCACTGAATCTATCTTTTCTTTGAGCACCCCACAGCCCGACAAGTCGTGCTGCGAGGACCCCGCGATTTCAGGTTTACACAGGCAATCCATCTTGGTTCCTTGTTTTAGAGTGTAGTTGCGAAGTGCTGTTAGATCAGACACCCGCAGGGATATCCTTGAGCAGGTATATCTTGTTGGAGGTTACTCCGGAGAACTCGGTGGAGATGACTACATTGAAGAGGCCGTCAGCCTCTCCCGACCAGTCAACCGTCCAGCGGAGTCCGGTAAAGATCACAGCTCTGTCATACTCTTTGGAGACCACTACGATGGTGGTGTCCTTGCTCATGAACAGAGTGCTCTCCAGGAAGTTCTTCTGCTTGGTGGATAAGCCGGAGATATTGAGTTCGACCGTGCTGGTGCGCTTGCCCGGGATGGTATAATTGCGGGTCTTGAGCTTGGACAGCTTAGAGTCCGTCTTACCGGGCTTCTCGGCTAGTTCCCCGAGCAGATCGAAGTTGGTGGTCAGTTCCGTCTTGACCGAGCCTTGAGTGGCATACAGCGTATCGATGGAGGTCTGATCATAGGTGCCGATCCCGAAATAGACGAGATCGGCAATCAAGACATCCATCAGCTTGCTGAAGCTGAGGTCACCCTCGGTCATAGGGGCGGGATAAGTGGGTGGTGTGATAGGGTTGGGCATCAGAACACCCCTTTGATCGCCTTGCCGATGCTAAAGAGCCATTTGCGGTTGTGGAACACGTATTCGATGGCTCCTCCGATAGTGCCGAAAACCTTGAGAATGACTTTAGTCTGCTTGGTTGGGAGGGACTTGGTAGCCCGCTCCACTGCCAATTGCTTCTTGGCATAATCATCCAGGTCTTTGGTGGCAGGGTTGATCTTGATGTCCTGGATGATGTCCAGGATGATAGCCAGAGCCGAGTTGACCTTGGCCTTGTCGATTACACTTCCGGTGGTTCTGGAGATGATCCAGACCACCAGAGCCGAGATCAGACCCAGGATAAACTCCTGATTGGCGAAGATGAAGTCCATAGGTACTCCTTTATTTGGATATTGCTTAGGTTGTGAGTTTGAACACTTTCACGAAGCCGGAAATGTAGGTGATACCGGGCCGGATACGGATGTACCAGTGATACTTCCAATCGCTTCCGTGGTGTTCGACTTTGAGTTCGGCATCAGTGCGATAGCCGACGATAATGAACTTGGGCAGACCGCCGATGATGTAATCGGCATCCATAAGACGAGGCTTTACAGGGATACCCGCAAAGGAGACGTTGCCGCCTTCAAGCAGCAGGCGGTCTCCGGCTCCGGTCTCACGCTTGGCGAGTTCGGCCCGGATGCGGATCAGGTCTTTATGACTGACATAGAACTTGAAGTTCTCCTGCTCTTCCAGCATCTCGTCGGAGAAGGCCAGTAGAGCGGCTTCGAAGCGCTTCGCCCAGTCGGTGTAGGTTGCCTTGGAGAGATTGGTAACATCAGTGGCAGTAGTTGCCAGTTTGATCACTCCATCCAGAGCCTTGATCTTGGCAGTGGCTGAGGCTCGATCACCCTTGAAGAGCAGCATGCGGATGGCTTTCTCGGTCTTCTTGGCGATGTGATTCTCTACATAGGCACCGAAGGCATCTTCACCGTACTTGTCCTTGTAGAACTCGACCACATCTCTCCCTAAGGTGAACTCGGCATTGAGTATCCCGGTGGGAACGGAAAGATCAGCAGTCGATACATTCTGAGCCGTCAGAGCTCCATCGAGGGAATTCTTGAAGACCAGGTCATCGATCAGGCCGACGTCGATCTTCTCGTCTTTGAGTAGCGGCAGCACCGAGATGTCCGAGAGGGTATCTCCGGGCTGGCTGCCAATCACCTCATCGATAAACAGAGAAGTTGTATTGGCACTCAGGATGTTCATGGCCTTGCCGGAGTCAACGTCGGAGATACCCTTGTAGATCTCACGATGGCTGGCTTTAACCATGATCTTGTTGCCATCGATTGTAACCTCTTTATCCACATTGGAATGGTTAGCATCTGGCTCTCCGGGTATCGATTTCGAGATGGCACGAGACATAGTCACAGAGAGGTCTTTGAGGCTCTTCTCGATGCTGTAGATGGCATCACCAATCTGGAGGTTGGGATTGCCCTTCTCCAACTCACTGATCTTCTCAGTGATAGCAGTAATGCCCTTCTGCAGCTCGGAGTTGTTGTTATGCTCCGCTACCTTACGCAGGTTGTTGAGCTCGTTCTTGATCTCAGATAAGCTGGCTTCGGTTCCGCTGTAGTCATCAGCTCTGCCATAGATGGAGACACCATTGAACTCGCCTTTCTCGACCTTCTGCCAGAGCTCAGAGTTGAGGTCTTCACACTTCAAGACCTGGACCCAGGCACCCACCTTGGTATCGGGGAAGTGTTCACGGTCACTGGTCTTGAGGATGTAGTTCTCGACTACGGTGAACTCAGGTACCGGCTGCATGTTGTGATTGACGTCACACTTGCCGACTAAGCCGTGTTTGGCGAAGTGATCGCAGGCCTTCTGAATCTCTTCCCGAGTGTAATAGTCACCCTGGGAATCGTGGATGTTGGGCTCCATCAGAGTGACATAAAGCCGTCCTTGAGTGCCACTCGTTTCACTTTTGAACTTGGTGGAGTTGATCTTGTGTTCAAAGCTTCTGCCATTGGCGTTCTTGACCACAAAGCCCTTTTGGTTGGCGGGAGTCATCTCATCGAAGAGAAGCGAGACCAGCTCAACTTCAACGTTGCGGAGTTCTCCTTTTTGGACGATCTTACTGTTTTTACTAAATGGGTACATTGTACCTCCTTATAATGTATTGACAAAATAGTCAGCATGAATTTTGAAGTTTAAATCGACTAATTAGGAGACGATGATGGAAAAGAATATTAACATTTTGAAGCAAAAGATTCTTGAAGGCCAAGAGCATAAGAGAATTAAAACAAAACTAACCCAATATGCTAATAGTATTGGATATACTAAAAAAGTAACATTTAAAAATGGAATGGAACCAGATGTGTTATTTCTAAATGTTGATGATGATAATTTGTTTATGGGTGATGCAAAAGATTCAGCGAACGAAACAGTTAGTAATAAAGATACTACTTCAAGAATAGCCGAGTACGTTAAGGAGTTTTCGGCTAAACTGAATGCACGAAAAATATGTGGGGGCATCATAGCCATTGCTACTAATGACAAAGATGCAGCATTGGATTGGAAAGAATGGTTAAACGAAACATGTGAGGAGTGCAATTTGCGCAATCCTGACTTCGAAATAGAATATACTGCAGATGATACTTTCATAGTATTATGGTTAATCAATTGATTCCATTCCTGCTGCTCATAAACAGCTTCTCATCATCCGATTGCAGAATCTCGGTTAAGTTACCGAAGTTGAAATCGGAAGGAGATACCTTCCAGTCGAACTCATAGTTGAACTCTATCGCCAGAGTGAGCGCAAGACGCTCCTGAAGCGGCTTTATCACGAAGTGGTAGAACATAGCCATATCACTGCGGTTATCGCCACCAAGCTGCCCAGGGATAAGCTGTGAGACAATCCTTGCCGGGACACGGTGATAAGCGAGGATTCCCTCCCTGAGGTCTTTCTTGAGGCCCAGGAAGCCGCCTTCCCGGTCTTGCTGTCTGAGTGGTTCTAGGCGTATCTTCACATCCCGGTTCTCACTCTCGATCAGGACTGTAGAGTGGCTTTTAGCATTGCCTTTCACTTCTGTGAGTGCTTTCTCGATCTCGGTATAGGCATCGGTCAGCACTTCATTGCCAGCTTCGTCAGTTACAGTTCCATCCCGTAGGGTACCGCCTTCCACGATCACGAAGTAGTCGATCATCAGGCCGTTCTTGAAGTTGTTGTAGTCGAAGGTCTTGATTTCACCCAAGATTTCGATGTTGATGGCTATGGGCAGGCAGGCCAGGCCCCAGGCGTTTGACCTGTGGGTGGACTTCTTTACGTGGATGATATCCTCGTAAGCCAAGTCCTTCTTCTGGTTGTTCTTCACCTGGATGTAGTTGGGCTTGAAGAAACCGAACTCGTCATAGTTCTCCACGATCTGCACTTCCGAGGGAAGCATGCGTTCCAGTCCCATCCACTGACCTTGAGCGTTCCGCATCTTGATCAGGAAGCCGTTACCGCAGGCAAGATAGAACTTCATCATCTCGCCTAAGATAGTTGTCTGATCTTCACAGGCAGGGAACTCCGCTGTTTCCATCCAGGACTTGACCTGGCTGTTCTTACACTCGAACTGCATAATGGTTGCCATCGTGAGGGCATCTATGCAGCCGGAGTGGTACTCATCGGTATCTAAGAGGTTGAGCAGATTGCTCATGGAGTAGGGCTGTGAGACCACTTTCTTGGTCTCGGCGGCTTTAGAGATCAGTTGCTTACCGATCCGGGTGCACTTGGATAAGTCAATCGGATCAGGTTTGTACTTGGTCTCTAAGAGATCAGTAGCAGAACTGATAGCCAGGTTATAAGCACCTAATCGCATCACTCTCATGAGCCAGCTCCGATGCCAGTTTTCAACAGATCTATCTTGGCGATCCTGACCAGGCGTGTGCCATCGATGCGGCTGGTATAATACTCCACACTGGGCAGGTCCCGGTTCATCAGCTTCTGATAGTAAGACCTGAACTTCTCCTTTAGCGAGTAAAGCTCAGAGTCCGGATCGGATACGTTTTGGGCATTGACGATCAGGAAGACTGTCCAGGCGATATCGGTATCCACATACTGCCGGGAGGTGCCATGCTTGCCTGTCTCGGAGTCGAGGATCAGAATGGCGCAGGGCAGGTTCTTGGGAATGTTGTCCTTGTTGTAGAGTATCTCAACTACTCCAGCCAGTTTCAATGACTCAGAGATGCGGCTGCGTTCGGCTTGGTATTTCTCAACTGCGGTCACAGGCTCACCTCGATATCGTTCAACTGCTGATAGATCCACTGCTCCCGGTTAGCTATGACAGTAGCAAACACATTACGGGCAGCAATGCCTTCCCGCTTGATCTTGCCCCGGATGAGATAAGCGATCTCGGCTACGGTCAACAGCTTGCCTGTCTCTTTATCAGTCCAGGACAGGTGCTTGCGTTCGACCCAAGCGATTAGAGGAGCGATCGGAGTCCAGGAAGGCACTTTACCGCCCAAAACGAATGGCTCGTGACGGACGTTGGATCCTACTCTCAGGATCATGGCATCAGGACTGGTCTCCACCAAATAGCCCGTATTGCCATAGAAGTCGCCTTTATCGTAAATCTGTTGTGCCAGTATCTCCTTGCGGGACTCGGCATCAATCACAGAACCAATCAGATGCAGTCGGCTCTCCAGAGCAGCATAGATAGCCAGGTAGATCTCCCGCATCATCTCATCCGGAGTGGTATCGCTATCCTGCATCAGATCACTCCCACCCGGATAGCACGCGGCTGTCTTGGCTTGAGTTCGTTCAGGCGATCCAGACCAGCAGGATTGAGGTAGGTATGCAGGATGGTGAGTGCCCTCAGCTCAAGGTTAGCTTTAAAGGCATCTATTTCGCTCCCTGTGAGCAATTCGGTCGCGGACTGGTCTAAACCTACAGTCTTGACTATGCCCTCGCCCAGGGTCTTCAAATTGAGAAACTCACAGGTACTGTGCAGCATCAGGAAACAGAACCCAAAACGAAAAGAAACTAGAAAAGGCTCTTCTTCCGGCAGATCATCGTGAGTTGCCCGGTCATAGTGCTCCCGCAGCACAATAGAGTGGATCATCTCCAAAACAAGTCCCTGATGCTCCTTGAAGATGCCATTGTTAAACATCTCCTTGGGGAGATTGAGGATGGCGAGCATAACATCAGTCTCGACCGGGATCGGTATCACTTACCTTTCCTCATCAGTTCGGATAATTCTATAGCTCTGCGACCTACTTGCTTAGCCCATTTGGAAGCAAGCATGCCATTGGCGGCTCGTTCCCAGTCACCGGCATCGATAAATGCCAAAGTGTTCTTGAACTCCAGCAGTCCTTTGATACCAAGGTTAAAACACATATTAAGCAGCACCGACTGGCGCACCTCATCGAGCTTATTGTACACTTCGGGTATCTCATTGAGCAATTGCTGTTCAAAGTCCAAGATATCCCTTTCTAACATAGCGTATGCTTCTTTCTGGGATATGCCTCGGTCCTCGAGATTGCGGCCGATACCTATAGTCAGTTTACCTGCAGTACAGCGGTAGGGCTTCAGCCGCAGACCTTCATGTCTGACTAACTGAGCTTTGATTCGGTTCATCAATGTTTCGGTCATGCTATCTCCTTGTTCCAGTTGTGATTATTGATCCGGAGCCAGGAAAGCACTACCCTTTATGCTGACAAATCAGGATGAGCAAGGATGACACAGAATTTGGACTTGACAGAAACAGATATTGCATATTCACTGAATCTTATGCGGAAAGTGATAGATAGATGTAAAGAATTATATCTATTATGAACCGAAGGAAAACGGATGAGTAAAGAAGCTAGTGCACGAATCAAGATTAATGATCTTTTGAAAGAAGCAGGTTGGAGGTTCTTTGATGAGAAGGGCAAACCAGCCAATATCTTGCTCGAAAACCAAACCAAGGTCACGCAAAAAATGATAGATGAATATGGCGCAGACTTTGAGAAAGTATCCAGGGGATTTATAGATTTCTTGCTTTTAGATGAGCATTCCCATCCCATTATTGTGCTGGAAGCAAAATCGGAAAAGCACAGCCCTTTGGTGGGGAAAGAACAAGCCAGAACCTATGCTCGTTCTCAAAACTGTAGGTTTATCTTACTATCTAATGGTAATCTACACTATTTCTGGGACACACAGCAGGGCAACCCCTACATTATCACAAAATTTCCCACCCCAGAATCTATGAAGGGCTACGAGCACTACAATCCCGATCCTGATGCATTGGTGAACGAGATCGTGACCTCTGGCTATATAGCGGTAACCCAAAAGCATGACTACGACCAAAGCCCTGATTTCTACAACGAGGATACTAGAGCAGAATATCTGAAGAAGCACAACCTCAGTTTACTGCGACCATATCAAGTAAAGGCTATAGAATCGATTCAAAACTCAGTCCGAAAGGGGAAAAACCGTTTCCTATTTGAGATGGCAACCGGGACAGGAAAGACACTTATCTCTGCTGTCGTAATAAAGCTCTTTCTTAAGACTGGGAACGCTCACCGAGTACTTTTCCTGGTAGATCGCCTGGAATTGGAAGACCAAGCCCAGCGTAATATGGTCAAGTATCTCAAGAATGATTTCACATCCTTGATCTACAAAGAAAACAAGGACGACTGGAGAAAAGCCGATATTGTCATAACGACGGTTCAGTCTCTCTTGTCAGCCGATAAATACCGCACCAAGTTCAGCCCCACCGATTTTGATCTGGTAATCTCTGACGAGGCTCATCGTTCCATCGGTGGCAACGCCAGAGCTGTGTTTGAGTACTTCGTAGGTTATAAGCTTGGTCTAACTGCAACGCCAAAAGACTATCTTAAAAACGCAAAACCCAACGAGAACAGCACCCGGGAGTATGAACGCAGATTACTTTTAGATACTTATGAGACCTTTGGTTGCAAGAGTGGCATACCCACATATCGCTATTCTTTGGTTGATGGTGTGAAAGATGGCTATCTTGTTAGCCCAACAGTGATCGATGCCCGTTCCCAAGTAACCACCCAGTTATTATCAGATCAGGGCTTTGCCTATGTGGAAAAGGACTTCCAAGGAGAGGAATCTATTACCTACTTTGAAGAAAGGGACTTTGAAAAGAGGTTCTTTTCGGAGAACACCAATGTCACCCTCTGCCGTGCTTTCTTGGAAAATGCCGCTTATGATCCCATCAGCGGCGAGATTGGTAAATCAATAGTGTTCGCGGTAAGCCAAAGGCATGCCACTAAACTTACCCAGATCCTCAATGAGATGGCTGATAAAATGTTCCCTGGCAAATACAATTCTGACTTTGCCATGCAGGTTACTTCTATCATACCTACGGCTCAGCAAATGTCCATCAACTTCTCCAACAACAACCTTTCCGGTAGAGGAAACTTCATATCTGATTACCGCACATCCAAAACCAGGGTATGCGTAACTGTCGGTATGATGACCACCGGCTACGATTGCACGGACATCCTCAACATAGCCTTGATGCGACCCATTTTCTCACCCTCAGAGTTCATCCAGATCAAAGGCAGAGGGACTCGGCTCCACAATTTCTACGAGCAATTTATTGATCCATCTCTCAAGGAACAGCATAAGGACAAGATCAAAACAGGCTATATCCTCTTTGATTTCTTCGCAGTATGCGAGTATTTTGAAGAAAAGTTCGACTACGACCAGGTCCTGGCGCTCCCTGTTTTAAATGAACAAACCACCTTCCCTGTTGGTGGGGAGCCCCCTCAACCTCAAGCAACAAGTGCAGAAATTCACACTCCCGATCCTCTGGCAAAGATTGATCGTAAGTCCATTGGAACAGAAGGTATGAAAATCGACCGCATGTACTTCCAAAAGTTCGAAGAGAAGATCAAGCAAGACCCAAAAGTCAAGCAAGGGGTCAACGACGGAAAATGGGATTATGTTTTGGATTATATCAATCAGAACATTATCGATAAACCAGAGGATTTCTTTACTTTGGAGAAGCTTAGACATTCTATCCAGCTTGATCGCCGCTTAACTCTCAGAGAGATCGTGGAAAAAGCATTTGGCCTCATCCCCGGTTTCAAATCCAAAGACGAGCTGATTAATGCAGAATTTGACAAGTTTATCTCCATTTTTAAACCCAATACCACAGATAACATACCTGCGCTCAAATACTATTTCAAGGCCTATGTTACAGATAATCGGTTAAGAGACATCATTGACAGCAGGGACTACGCGGAACTTTACACATATCCCCGTTTCGGTATGAACGACTTCAAGGCTGTCAAAGATAAGTGGCGCACTGCCATCCCGGAATACATCAAGGACTATGTAGTCCTTAATAAGTTTATGTAGGAGAACCATTTGTTAGATTCTATTACGAAAAAGAAGATAGACGACGCCAGGGATATCCTGGTCGGTAAAGTCCCCGTGCCCAGTTCCCAGGTTGAGCAGATAACCATAGCTCTGATCTATAAATTTATGTATGATATGGACAACGAATCCATAGAGCTTGGAGGCAAACCGAAGTATTTTACAGGTGATTATGCCAAATACGCATGGAACAGACTCTTTGACCAAAAGCTGAGTGGCGAGGGCAGGGTTATGCTTTATCAGGACGCATTGACAAAGATACCCAATAATGCTTCTATACCCACACTTTTCAGGGATATTTTCAAGAATGCCTTCCTACCCTACCGTGACCCGGAAACCTTGAAACTCTTTCTGAAATGCATAGACGAATTTACCTATGAGCATAGTGAAAAACTGGGTGACGCCTTTGAATACCTGCTTGCTGTGCTTGGCTCTCAGGGCGATGCCGGTCAGTTTAGAACTCCTCGCCACATTATAGACTTTATGGTGGAACTTATCGATCCCCAAAAGGAGGACAGCATTCTCGATCCCGCTTGCGGGACAGCCGGTTTCCTGATCTCTGCTTATAAACACATCATCAAAACGAATAGCTCAAATTATGATAAAGTAAATGACCCCCACACCTTTGCCATGCACAACACACCTCTGGATGAGCTGGTTATCCAAAATGGCAAAAAATACACAGGAGATCTGCTTACTCCGGATCAGCGGGCATTTCTGCATAAGAACATAAAGGGCTATGACATTGCCTTTGAGATGGTGCGCCTCTCTCTGGTCAATATGTACCTGCATGGCTTCAACACCCCCCAGATCTTTGAGTATGACACTCTCACCAGCACAGAACGCTGGAATGAATACGCTAATGTGATTCTCGCCAATCCTCCCTTTATGACTCCCAAGGGGGGTATCCGTCCCCATCATAAATTCACTATCCAGGCCAAACGCAGTGAAGTGCTCTTTGTGGACTATATGCTGGAACACCTCACTAACAATGGCAGAGCGGGAATCATCGTACCTGAAGGTATCATCTTCCAAAGTGGAAACGCCTATAAACAGCTTCGTAAGCTGCTGGTTGAAGAAAACTACCTTGTAGGAGTTATATCGCTTCCGGCAGGAGTATTCAATCCCTATTCTGGAGTAAAAACCTCTATTCTCTGGATCGATAAAGCCCTTGCCAAAAAAACTGATAAGATCATTTTCCTCAAGATCAACAACGATGGATTTGATTTGGGCGCTCAGAGAAGGCCTATTGAAGCCAATGACCTCCCTGCCGCCTTTGATAATGCGATGGCATACAAAGAATCTGTGCTTTCTGGTGAAGAGTATATAGCATCCGACAAAAATGTGAGCTTGGTCGAAAAGACAAGGTTGGCAGAGAATGGAGATTTTAATCTTAGCTGGGAGAGGTATATCTCTTCTACATCAAACAGTTATACATATGATACTGTTAGACTTGATGAAATCTGTGTCAAAAAGGCTCAATATGGGTCGGGAGCCGCAAAAACTGATTATGATGGAGAGACAAGGTATATCCGGATAACCGATATAGATGACGATGGCAACTTGAAAGATAACGATATAGTGTCTCCCTCAGTGATCAATGAAAAATATTTATTGAATGAAGATGACTTGCTTTTCGCTAGATCAGGGTCTGTTGGTAGGGTATATATTCACCGACAGAAAGGTAGGTTTATCTTTGCAGGATATCTAATCCGTTTTGTCCTTGATAAGAATAAAGCCTTACCAAGATTTATATTCTACCTTACTAAGTCTGAGTACTATGCAAATTGGATCATTAAACAATCAAAAACTGGCACAATATCCAACATCAATGCACAGCAGTATTCAAGTTTGCGGATCCCTCTCCCACCCCTTTCAGTCCAGGAAGAGATAGTTGCAGAATTGGATTCCTATCAGAAGATCATAGATGGCGCCAAGCAAGTTGTGGACAATTGGAAACCACATATTGATATTGATCCAAAATGGAGGTTACTACCCTTGAGTACTTTGGCAGATATTATATCAGGCGGAACTCCTGATTCTGGGAATGTCGATTATTGGAATGGAGATATTCCTTGGGTAACATTGGTCGACTTACCCCCATCAGATTATGTGTCACGAATCAGCGATACGCAAAGGAAAATAACACAAAAAGGACTAAGCACATCGTCAGCAAAAATGCTTCCTGCTGGTTCTGTATTAGTCAGTTCAAGAGCTACTATTGGTAGGGTCGCAATTAATGAAACTCCATTATCTACTAATCAAGGTTTCAAAAATTTGATAGTAAAAGATCCAAGCAAGATAAACAATATGTTTCTTGCACACGTTATGAGGTCATTAAAAGATAAACTTGATTCCTTGGGCACAGGCGGTACTTTTAAAGAAATTTCGAAAGCCGTTATTGGTGCTCTGGATATTCCTGTTCCACCAATTTCTGAACAGATACAAATAATTGACCGCATCGAGGATGAGCAGAAGCTAGTAGAAGCCAACCGTAAGTTAATTGCTCTATATGAGCAAAAGATACAAGATCGGATCAATAAACTCTGGAATGAATAAAAAGGAGGATTGGTGAGATTGTTCAAGTTATCTAAAAATGAAGCCTTGTACGAGATAAAAGAGGCCAAAATAGCGAAAGAAAAGACGCTTCAGAGCATAACGGAAAAAAACCTATCACTGCTCTTCGGATTGGAGTTTGTTTGCTCTGAATTCTCTGTGGGTTATTACCGGTTGGATACGCTAGCTTTCGACCCTGAAACTAGTTCTTTTGTGATCATAGAATACAAGCGGAGTGAAAATAGGAGCGTTATCGACCAGGGTTATGCGTACCTAGGTAAGATGTTGGACAGAAAAGCGGAATTCGTTCTCAAGTTCAGCAATGTAAAGAATAAACGCTATGATATCAATGACATAGATTGGGCTCAGTCCAGGATATACTTCGTTTCTACTGCCTTTAATAACTACCAACTTGGGTCGCTGATCTTCAATGATCTGCCAATTTCACTGTGGGAAGTCAAAACCTATCATGATGAGCACATCTCATTTCGACGCATCGACTATGGTAGTTCCAGCGCTAGCATCAAAAAAATAGCTCCCACGAACGCTATTGGCAAGGTGGCTAAAGAACTGGAGGTATATACCGAAGCTGACCATATTCAAAAGGCTAATGAAGATATACGCTCACTCTATGAAACAGTTAGGGATAGTATATTAACAAGATGGAACCTAACCTTGGTGCCCAGGAAACTCTATTTAGCATTTAAAGGCACTACGGACATTGTGGCTATTGAAATCCATAAAGCCCAACTGAAATTAACACTGAATGTTCCCAAGGGGAAACTGATGGATAATCTGAACATAGCTGAGGATGTCTCCAGTAAAGGGAAATGGGGCAATGGGGTCTATCAGATCATCATGAAAGACGAAACTCATCTATCACACATACTAAGCATGATAGAACAATCAGTGAAATTCCATTCGTAAGCTTATCTGTAGAGGAAGATGATGGATTTGCAGCAAAACATCTGTCCAATATGCCATAGAGAGTTAAGTGAAAACCTTAGAAAAAGCGATTATGGAAATATAGTTCATGTTGTATGTTCATACTGCGGTAACTTCAAGATAACTAGTCATGTATTACTTCGTGTGTTGAGTGAGAGACAGCAAAAAAATGATCCAGACATGGACATGAGTATTGCCCTCAGACATCTATCATCTGGGGCAGCAGACGAGATAGATATAAAGGGTGAAAACTACGAAAAGATTAAAGGTAGTATTCGAATTCCTTCCGATCCATTGGAAGTTCTTGATCTTCTTATGCTTTATTGTGGGAGAAAGGCTACCAGGTTCAATGTAGGTATTACAGTTCCGAAATCCGATATTCCATTATTGTATGTGCACGATGACAACGAAATGCAGGCAGTACTTATGATGGCTCAGGAATTGGAGTATATTGGTCAGTATCATTCAGAACAGAAAAACTATGTGTTCACACTTCAAGTCAAGGGTTGGGAGAAAATAATCTTGCTTCGTAAGGTTAGGCCAGAATCGAAACAAGTGTTCATTGCTATGAAGTTTGGTGATCCAGTTCTAGATGAAATCTGCAAGGAAGCTATTGTGCCCGCAGTTGAGCAATGTGGATACTATGCTTTCCGAATAGATCAAATTCAACATAATGACAAGATTTGCGATAGAATCATCTCTGAAATCAAGCAGTCTGCCTTTGTAATTGCGGATTTCACAATGCATAGGGGTGGTGTTTATTTTGAAGCTGGATTCGCTAAGGGCTTAGGAATTCCTGTCATTTGGACTTGTAGAGACGATGATTTCGATAATCTTCATTTCGATACACGGCAATATAATCATATAAAATGGAGATCAGCTGAAGAATTGAAGCAGAATCTCATCAATCGAATTAAAGCGACTATCGATGATGGTAAATGGAATTGAAAGTGTGTCCAAAAGACTCAATTTCAAATCACTATTTAGTTCAGAGTTAAATAACACGGAGGGGTAATGAATAGCGCTATTACGACACTATCATTGTTGGCTTCTATGGATGGAGCGAAGAGCACTATATTCGAAAACTACATACCATTAATCAAGTACGTAGCTATAACACACAACATGACCTTCTATGATGAGAGTTTGTTTCACAATCTGTTTATGAGCGAGTTTCAGTTAGATCTCCCTTCTTATGTCCTGCAGTACATTCTGACAAAATCGATGAATAAAGGAATGATTAAAAAAGACAAAGGCAGATATCGATTCACGGATAAAGCGTTGAAAGATGATCGTGTGGTTCCAGCAATTAACAATCATAGAAGGGATTTTGCCAGCAATATCACTGAACTTACAGGATTGTTCAACGAATTCTCCAAGGCATTCAAAGACTACAATAAAGTCCTAGTTACAGATGATTTTGAAAAAATCGTATATGCTAATACTGAGTATACATATTATCATGCTTTCCGAGACAAGATTGTCCGCCAAAATAGCGTTAAAAAACTAAGTTCTCAAGTCGAAGATGATTACATGTATGCAAGGTTTATAGAACATTTATCGAAAACAAACACTTATATGTTTAATACCATCATTGACATCAGCTTCGGATACTCGGTTTCTGAATTACTGTTCTGCCCAGAGTTTGATAACCATGTAGATTTCAAAGGTCTCGATTGTTACTTTGACACAAGAATAATGTTATATTTACTTGGCGCAGAAGGTAGCTATTATCATGATTCAATGAATAAGCTTTTATCAGCTCTGCATAAGACTGGAGCTAGATTACACATCTTCAAGCATACATATGAAGAGATTTTAGATATTTTGCAGATTTGCCTAAAACATTGGGATGATTACGATCCTTATATTGCACCTTCGACACTAGTCTATTTCAAAAGAAACAGAAAGCCGAAAACTGATCTTGAGATCATTCTTCTATCAGTAGAAAATGCCTTAAATAGGCATAATATCGATATAGTGGCAGCAAAATTTTCCGATGAATATGACGATCTTAAAACCAAAATCACGCAGTCGCTGATTAAAAGAAGAAATTCTCGTCATCTGTTCGAGGAGAGTTCAGCCGAAAGGGATGCGAGATCGATAATATCTATTCTGATCGATAGAGACAAGTTAAAACCCAAGTTTTTAAAAGATGCTAAGTCGATATTTATCACGTCAAGCATCACTTTGATTGAGTGTCTCACTCAGTTGGAATATGTTGAAGATAGACATATAGCTCCTTGCCACAGTGATATGTTTATTGGATCGCTATTGTGGTTATTGAACCGTGGGAAATATGAGCAGATAAACAAATCACTCTTTGCAGCAATAGCGACTAGTATTAACTCTCTGAATAAATCGCTGTTAGAGCGCTTTACGGTTATGTTCAAAGACATCTGTCAAAAAGAGAATGTAGATGAGGCCTTAATTCAATCTTTTCTACAAGATATAGTCCTTCACGACATACTGGAAAATCATACCTTAAACAACATTGATCGTCTAACGGCAGAAGAAGTAGAGAGAATTAAAGATGAATATATAAAACAATTGAAAGACGAAGAGATAAAAAAAACCGAACAGGTAACTCAAGAAAGAGACGAATTTCGAGGCAAATACGAAAACAGCAACGATAAGATGAATAAAATTCGTAGTTTCCGAGAAGGAAAAGAAATCGAATACAAGCGAAAGGCCTCAGTTTTATCAAAAGTGATTATTTGCATATTGAGACCTTTTGTGTTCATTATGGATTTCTTAGTATCATGGTTAGCAGCTTACTTTCTTGAAAAAATCGTTGGAAACATCGCTTATCTAATTGCTGTTGCATTGCTATTTATAATCGGTTATTTACTAAACCATATTGTATGGATGACGTTGCATGCAAAAATAAGAGCGCTAATTTTTAAGGAAAAGATCAAGAGACTTAATAAAACTATTCCTGCAGATCTTCTCAAATAATGTTCGCGTATTGTGCTAGTCATTGGATTATTGTCGTTGTCCTGCACTTCCAATGAAAGGGCGGAAACGGAGTATGCGCTCCGGATACCCCAACCGGGTTCATCTCTGAGTCGTATTCGATCTGATCGTCTTTGATCCACGGTGCGAGGGCTTTGATGTATTCTCTGGCATCATCCAGGCTGTTGGATTTGGTATCCAGAGCCATCAGGTTATCCATCACTTCCAATGCATCGTTAAGAGGATAAATTTTATCTTGGGCAGATAGAGCACGGCAGATGTCACTGGTACGATCATCCAGGATCACCACAAGCTTGTAGTATCTGGCTTTGGCTTTCTTGTGGCCCTGCAGCCTTCCAAACTCTCTTATGCGGAGAGCAGTATGCTCTGCCAGACCCTGCCAGTAGTGGGATGATCTGTTGGCGAGGTCATTGAACTGATCTTTGAGGGTATCTGCCAGCATCTCTTTGGTGTAACCCTGCTCGATTGCTTTAGAGAGGGTGTCTGCGAAGTTTTGTCTGACATCAGCTTCAAAGTGATTGCCGATCCAGAACAACTGCTGCTTTTGGATAGTAGAGGAGAGATGCTGATCTTCGATGCCCCAGAGCCCAATACTGGTCTTTGTGGGGGCTTGCACTTGGGTGTCCCTCAGTCCGAGCCGCACACAGCGGTCTATTATCGCTTTGGTAGGATCATTGACCAGGGCTGCGAAGTCATCTCCCAATTGAGTATTGATGATGTCCATAAGCTTATCTATTGAGCTCTGGTTGAGTTTCTCAGCTCTCGGCATATCACTCAGCATCTGGATGGCAAGCTTGGCAGCATCCTTGATCTCGGTCTTCCAGGCATTGTTGAGGACCCGGTAGTACTCAAGCATGAGCTTATCGTAAAAGTTCATCTCGGATGTTACTTCCAGATCTGTCCTTCAAAGACTATGAGTGGCATCTTAACTGCTTCCTGTAAGCTCTTTTGGAAAGCAAGATACATAGAGTAATCATCAATCCTGCTCCATGCAACACTACCGATGTGCTCGGAGAATAGGCGCTTCACCGTTTGGTGTTGAAGCACAATGTTATCGATGGGTAAATGGAAATGCCTATAGTTGTGTTTTAGGATATCAATGCCGGTTTTGCTGACATCAAGAAGGTCAGCTAAATAGAGCAAATAGACATACTTGAAGCTCATGTTTATCCATTTCTGTGCTTGACCGATGAAGAATGCCGTTTGGTTCTCCGAATATACTTTCTTGATCGCTTTGCATGCTGAGCCATGCAGTTTATCGAACTCGGCTTGGGTCAAGCTGGCCTTCAACACCTTCCCTATCATTCGTCTGATGATTTCCGAGGCTTCTGATCTCATAGCTTCGTTGCGATTATTGCTCATAATACCATGCATGGTTCTACAGAAATCACGATAAGCCGTATTAATGCACGCATCTATACTTAGATATCCTCCCATGGTCATCAGGGCGTAAAATCTAAGTGCGTCTTCTTTGCGCAGCTCTTTTCTCATAACTACCTCCACAAGTCAGCTTTCTGAGTTTCTTCTTTCTGTCAATATCATCAAAAACTGAATCTCCGGACTTTCACTCTGTTCCTGCCAATATCATATTCGGAGAAGCGCTCCAGACAGCCTGCTAATGCATCACAGCCATCGATATAACCATCAGGATAAGTGAGGAACTGGGAGATCAGAGTAGGGGTATCCTGTCCTTCCGGGAAGAGCACCTTGGCTGTCTCGATGATGGTCTCAGTTCTCTCGATGCGGAGGTTCTTGTTGTCTTTGTTATCAATACGCTTGATTCTGTGACTTATGGGTGGCAGATGGTTGTCCTGTGCCCACCGATCGAAGTCCGCCAGGATACGAGCCTGTCCGTAGGTTGTTTCACAGGCTGCTCTGGCTTTCACTCGGTAAGTGCGATCAAGCTCCTGATAGGCATCATAGTAGTATCTGAAGAACTTCGTATTCTCAGTCTGACGTATCCAGACATGGATCACATAGAAGCGATTACCATCATAGCCAATGGAGATGATGGCTTTGAAACAGCCCTTCTCTCCCCAGGCCGGATCGGCATAGAGCCAAACCCGCTTCATCTGGGATGGTTCAGGTAGAGATCTATACTTGGTGAACCAGTGGTTCTTGAAGATATTTCCTTCGATTACCGGCTGACCAAGCATCTCCCTTTGATAACCTGTCATCCCGAATTTAGCACGTAAGTTTGGCAGAGTGGTAGTAGGGTATTGATCCTCCCAGGTGGACTTACCATGCTGATCTTCGAGAGAGAAACGCAAAATCGCTTTTTGGTGCGTTTTCAGCACCGACTGGTATCCCAAGTCCAAATCAGGATTATCAGCCCGCATTTCGCCTAATATGAGCTCCTGAAACTGGCAGATCGCATAGTTGGGATGTACCAGGTTACCGAGCCAGATGATCTTGCCATTCCCCTCAGGTGAAAGTGCTCCGGCAAGCTCCTGGGTGATCTTCTCCATGCGTCTTTTACCAATGGACTGGTTGCCCATGTTCTCTTCTTTATCAATATCATCACAGACGATCAGTCCGGGCCGCTTGGCAGTCTTGGGATTGATAGTTCCCCGGTGAGATTGCTTGATGCTTCTGGCTCTGATCCTGGCTTTATTCTTGAGATAGAAGTCCAGATCAAAGCTATCCATTGGCTGCATCTCCGGATAGTCGATGATGAGCCGCTTGTTGTTCTGCAGTTCATGTAAGGTGAAGGCAGTGCGCTCCTGAGCCAGATCTATGTCTGCGGCGGTATGGATCACGTAGCGTTCCCCTTTGATGATCATCCAAATAGGATAGACCACTCCCATGATTACCGTTTTGCCCAGCCCCCGAAAACCGGTAATGGCGATGATGCCTGAGTCATTATCAGTCTCATCGAACATAGTCTCATGCGCTGGGCAAAAAGGTAGGGGGAAGATATGCGGGAAATAGGTATGGCAGAAGAACGAGAAAGCATCCCAACCCTCACCAGTGGTGCGCCTTATTCTCTCTGCTTTAGCTTCAGGATTATCGTCTATAAAAGGCAAGACGGAGATCGTCTTGGATGCGATCTCCGCCAGTGCTTTGTTATGCCGCTGAATGAACTTCTTGGACATAACCGGGTAACCCCCCGACGCCCAGGGGGACGGGCGTCGGGGACCCGGAGGTCGGAGGACTGACCATGTCGGGCTGTTGGCTTGGAGGGTATGCAGGGTAGGAAGGTTGATCTGTAGGCTTAGGCTGGGGAGGCCTTATATAGGATGCAGGAAGGCTAACCATTTCTCACTCTTAGGTAATCTGCCAAATCGTGCAGAATGCTTTGGAACTGCTTAAGCAAGGTCTCATGCCCTTTCTCGATCATAAAATCAGTCACCTGATCCAGGAACTTGACGATGTAGTCGTTTAGTTCTTTGGAGGGCTGCCGATCCTTCTGATCCTGCTTCATCATGCTCACCAGGCTTTGGATGGCTGTGTCGGCAGGATTCTTGGCATATTCCCGGAGCGCTTGAATTAGTGCCTTCTTGCGGGCGATGGCGATCTCGTGGTCGAGTTGGTTCTCTTCTTTGAAGAGCTCGTCCCACTTGCCGCTCTTGATCCACTTACGGACGGTGATATCGGAAACTCCGAAGATCACCGCCAGCTCAGTGGGATCGGTCTTGCCGTTCAGATATGCTTCTTTGCAGTTGTCCCGCTTGATGCGGAACTCACGGCTATTACTCATACTCAGGGCGAACTTTGTATTTATCTAAGTAGGCGTTAAGGTCTTTGCCCTTGCAGCGCAGTTGACCATTCTCTTTAGTACGGAAAGCAGGCAGAGGGTTCTCTATGTCCCGTATCCAGCGATATACGCTGGAGCGGTCAACCCGGAGGATATCGGCTATCTCATCCGTGCGGTAGTTGCGTTCATCATTGAAGATACTCATTGTCTCTACAACCTCTGTAGTTTTGGTATTCATATATGCCATTATTCATTCTCCTGTACTTTTATCAAATTGAGATGCATTACCTTGCCACTGTTTCTTACAGAGAAGGGAAGTTAAGGACGATCTGGCGGAACTGGCCTGATTCGTCACGTTCATAGAAGTTGATGTACTGCTTGGTAGCAACTACCTGGATGGCCTGGTCGATCAGTTCCATAGCTTCCTTCCAGGTTTGATCTTTGATGTTGTAGCGGCGCAGGCGCAGGATACGATATTTGGCGATTTCGCCTTTCTTATCGACCTGAAATGCCTCGCTGATGATGGCTCGGAGGTTGACGTTGGAGTCGGCTGACCAGGCTTTGATGCACTCATCGATCTTCTGCTTGGCAAGTTGGAGTTCGATGCCGAACTGGATGCGTTCCTTGAATCTGATCTCAACTCTATATTTGCCGTCAAAGCTGTTGAGGACGGCATTGCCCTTCCAATCCAGTCCGTTCTTCTCGGCTACCTGCTGGAGATAGAGTTCCACATCTTCAAAGAACTGATTCTTGTCTGCTACTATGCGGTCATGCAGTTTGATCGCCCGGTTGATGGTCTTGGTTACGATAGAGTCCTGCTTGAGGATCTCCGGCCTGATGATCGAGACCGGAATGCTCTGTCCGTTAGCGTCAACTCTGGTGGGAATGGGCTTCTTAGCCTTGGGGGTTTTGGGTGTGTCCATTAGATGTCTCCTTCTTGGTTGTATTTTTGGCTTTCTTTTCATTCTGTTTGATGTAGTTCTGCAGCATTGCGATCACCGCTCTGCGTTCCTTCTTGTTGAGTAGGTTCCAGTGGCTTTTGGAATAGTGTTGGATGGTAAATGCCCGTAGCTGGGACTCGGTCCATCCCGCAGTCTTCATGAGATAGAACATATACTTGCCCTGACGGTCGAAAGTAAAGATTTGGGGTCTGCCATGCTTACGGTACTTGAGCAGAAGTGCTTTCAATTCAGTTAAGCGATCCTCCGGCAAAGCCCTAAGTGATTCGCCATAGCCCAAGCCCTTGATGATGAACTTGAAGTCATTTAGGGTCCAGTGAAACTTCTTGACCCGCAGGCCATGTATCTCTTGGCGTAGTTTTCGTTCTCGTTGTTCCTGAGTCATAGAATGCCCTCGCTCTTTACTTGTGGTTAGTAGTTTTAGTAGTTTTCTTACGGCGTCTCTGAGGCTGGATGCCGCACTCGGCCCGCTTCTCGCTAATGATGCCTTTCTTGATCACCGAGCCGACTTTGCAGATCATGCTTATGTCCTTGGTATAATAACCTGACTTACATATACCCACCGCATCAACTGAGATCAGTGCTTCCAGGTAGAGATAAGCCCACTGACGGCTGCGCTGCATCTTGGAGGCCAATTGTCGGATGCTCTTTATTTGGCTCTTTTCAAGCAGGAAGCAGATATCCTGGCAGGCTTTAAGGTCGAATGCCCAGTTGCCGCAGTAAATGGTTGCTACATTGATATTATAGCGGCCCCGGTTAGTTACATAGATATCCTCGTATTTGGATACCTTGCGGATCACATTGCCTGTAAGGAGTTGGTTAAGGCGCTCCTGAACCACATCCCGGTCTACTCCGGTGCACTCACAGATCAGATCTAAGTTGAAGTAGCTGACGAAGCGGTCTACGAAGCGGTCGATTATAATGCTTTGCTCGTTCATAATGCCCCTAAATATGGTTCATGGCTGGGATAGGATTGATTTTACTTCTGACTTCAAGCATGTGCATGATCTTGATGGCTTTCCTAAGGTTCCCGGCTGCGTTGAAGTGGATGTAATTGACCAGGGACTCCGGGCAGGGAATATTCATCAGTTCGGTGCCCAACATTCTAATATCATCCTTGCTTACCGCTTCGAACTCGTAGAAGTAGTTACAGCGGTCAAAGTAGTAAGCATTGATCTGGTTAAGCCTATCCATGGCGTTCTGCATGCCCACCAGGATCACCACTGCGAATGTCTCATCCACCAGATCTCTGACCGATCCGAGTAACTGGGGATAGCGGAAGGCGTAGTCGATCTCATCAATGATGATGACGGTATCCTCATTATCGAGAAGCAGTTGGATACATTGCTTGTAGATGTTGTTGGTAGTACCCACGGGGAGATAATCACCCATACCCAGGCTTCTGTATAGATTCTGAAGCAGTTCCTTGGCGAAGGTTTTGGGAGTGGTCGTGGCTTCCAGTCTGATATACACGTAGCCACGAGCATAGGCAGCACGGCTGGCATAGGTGGTTTTGCCGAGGCCGGGTCTGCCATACAGCATGCCCAGTCCCACCATCTCCAGGCGGGGACGCTTAAGCAGGAAGTCGATGCACTCATCGGCTTTCTGGACATTGTGGATCGGGACAAGTTTACCTTGCTTCATCTATTTCTCCTTATTTGATTCCGATCGTCTTGAGCATTTTCTTGAACTCCTCATTGTCGAAGGGATCGAACTCGGTTGATCCTTCGGCAACAGCTTGATTTTGATCGTTGTGGGTCTGTTCAGGTTGGCTGGAGGCTATTGCTTTCTTCTGTTCGATTACTATCTGTTCCAGCCTGGCAATCTCCTCTTCCGGACCCGGGGCGGGAGCCTCGATCATGGGAGCTTGCAGGAAGATAGGATTGTTCTCAGCTGGAATCTCGTTCATATAGCTCTTGAGCAGCTTATCCACCGATTCCTGATTGCTGCGCACGAAGCTCTGAGTCCGCTGTTCAGTCAGCCGCTGCAGCTTCTTGATCTGGGTATATTCCTGGCGGTATTCCTTATGCGATTTGCTGTTCTGCAGATCGGCCTGGATGAACGGATGCTGAGCCTGGCGCAGGGAAGCCTGGCAGATAAAGACATCCGCCTCGTCATAGACCAGTACCCATCTCGCATCAGCCAGATCGTATCTGATTATTACCGGTTTACCCATGTGAAAGACCAGGGCAGGATGCCAGTATTTCAACTTGTTCAGCACAATGCCCTCGTTGCGGATTGCTTTACGTTCTACGCTCAGCATCATGAAGTTGAGCTGAGAGGGATTGACCAGCCTGTCCTGAGGTTTGGGAGCCGAGTTGAACACCTCCCAGGGTTTGCGGTTATCCAATCCCCGGTGAGGGGTGATGCCATATACATATCTGATATAGTAGCCGATCATCTGCATCGCTTCTTCAGTGGTGGGCGGCTCGCAGGTATAGAGCTTCTTGATCCACTTCTCGTTACGCATCAGAGTGGCAGGTTTATCGGCTATATTGGCTCCCCGGAAGCTGCTGATGAAGCGTTCAAACTGCTCCTGGAAGGTCCGGAAGAACCGCTCGATGATCTTGGCTTTGGCATTGTAGCTTTCGGCGAACTGGGCTTTGATCCCTAACTTGGGAAAGATGCCACCCAGTTCCTTAGCCAGGTCATGCCCTTCCCACTGTTCGTGGAACAGCTTGCTCTTGAAGGCCTTACCATTATCGAGATAGACATACTGAGGCAGGGCTCCCCAGTTGAGGAAGCCATTGCGGAAGGCAGCCTGGATGTGCTGACTGTCCTCGGTGAAGGCAAGCGTGGCACCCACCGGGTATCGGGATGCCCAGTCGAAGACCATGATCATGGTCATGCGTTGCGCTTTCCCGGTCTTGGGATTGAGGATATCGAAGGCCAGAGTGTGCCCATCGGCTACCCAAACTTCGCCCACGCTCAATAGTCTGCTATCCCGGTGGATAGTCTTGATGATGTGTTCAGCTACGAACTTGCTGCCCTGCCTGGCCTGCTCCCAGATCGCCAGATTGTCATCCCGCCACTCTTCGACCCAGCGTCTAAGCGTTGGTACTGAACTAGGTGAGTCGATCAGTCCGGACTCGGCTTTGGCTTTCAGGAACTTGAGAGCGCTGCCGATGCTGATCCGGTTGGGATGCAGTAGGATCGCCAACAGCACCTTGCCTTCCAGTTCGGTGATCTTGCGTTGCCGTTTCTGATAGCGGTTGCCATGCAGGAGGGCATACATATCCTGTTTGCTCTGTTCATAGCGTTCCAGCCAGAGGCGTAAGGCCCGTTCGGTGCGCTTTCCTTTCAAAGCATAGAGTTCCGGAGCCAGGCTACCGTTATTGTATTCCTTGGTGAGCAGTTCCCACTCCCGGCCTTTGGACTCGCTATGCTGGAGCCGCTCCAGCACCGTGGTGCAGAAGTAGCCCAGCAGCTTGGCTTCGTGATCGTATTTGACTGGCACCCGCTCTTGAGGAGTAAAGTCGATGTACTCCTCCTCAGGATCGCTGGGAGCGCTTGGCTCATCTTCCAGAACGATACTGTCGTCAAGTATGTTGCTATCAGCCTCTGTGACAATCGGAACTGGCTTGGGAGTCGGCTTAGGTTTGATCTCCTGGCCTTTCCCAATCTGGTTAAGCAAATCCTGCTTACCCTTCCAATCAGGATAGATGCTCTGATAGAGCTCCGCGTAGGCCAGAGGATCAATCTCATCATAGATGCTCATGCTTGTCCTCCTCGCTGTATTTGTAGATCAAAGCGCTGTGCAGGTCTTTGCCATCCACCTTGAGAGTGATCTCAATAAATCCGGCAGGCACCAGGTTTCTGGCTTGGCAGTCTGCCATCTCCTTGATATATAAGGAAGGCTCGGTCAGCAGGAAGGTCTTCCTAACCTTGTAGCCATCCTGCTCGACCAGATGCTTGTGCACTTCGATTCGGTTGCGCTTGATATAGCGCCATACGGTGCGGGTGGAGCAGCTCATCAGTTCCGCCGCCCGCTCCACGGTCAGCCAGACTGACCTGATCTTGTTCTTGCTCATGTTCAGCCTCTGCCAATAATTCTCTGGTACCGGTAAGACCACTGTGACACTTCCACTCCGGTGGCGTGTCACAGAGGTCGGATAATCTGTCACAGTGGTAGCCTTTTTCTGTCCTGGCGATCTGTCACAGCGTTCAACATATCTACTGATCAGCATCGGCGGCTTTTTTCTCTGATTGGAAGGGTGTGTGACACGTGTCACAGAGGTCAGTGTGTCACAGAGGTCATCCTTGACCCAAGTCTCTCCGGGCTTGTAAGTAGTCGCTTTCATAAGCGCCTCCCCTTAGTTATTGTTGGGTGCTATATAACTGCATCGCAATAACTTGGGAAGTCATTTCTGCGCTTTCCAGCGACTACTGAAAACTATCTGATACGAGCGGAAAAATCCGCCACCGAAACACAACTATATAAATAAGCATTGACAAAAAGATTAGACAATTTATCTTGTCTACGGATGCATAATCTTACCCATACGGCAAAAGGTCAAGCAGAAAATGACCTTTTAGGAGGAATAATGGACACTAACGATATCGGCAGCAGGCTGGGAATGCTGATTAAAGCAATGAAATTGAAGCAGTACCAGTTTACCGAAAAGTTTGGCATCTCTGCCAATTCTCTGGACCGTTACAAGAACAATGAGCGGTTTCCCGACCCTCAATTCTTGGCCAGATTGATCGATTCCGGAGTGAATGTGAACTGGCTGTTAAGAGGTGAAGGCAGTATGTTCATCCTGGCTCCCTGGGAGCTTGGAGATGATATCAGGACTACCAAGAAAGTCCAGATTGTGGATGGTAAACCGGTCTTAGTGAATGATTTTGATACCACTTACGTGCGTACCTCAATCTTCCCGATCGTAGCGGAAATATCCGCTGGATCACCCATGGAAGTTCCCGAGGATATGGAGCCGGCGGAATCAGTCGAAGTCCCCACTCGCTATATTCCCTTCGGTACGGATAACTACGTGGCCTTCCGAATCAATGGACAAAGCATGGAGCCGCAGATCCTGCACGGGGATATTGTCCTCATCAAAAAGCAGATCACCTGGGATGGTTTGGACGGGAAAATCTGTGCTGTCAGATACGAGACAGGCATTACTCTGAAAAGGATACAGTATGATGAGGCCCGCAGAGGAGTTGCCCTCCAACCTCTCAATAAAGACTACCGGATCGAGTTTATAGACGCTGATCAGAGTCAGTGGTTAACGATGATCGGCCCCCTGGCACTTCAGTTACGGTTCTATTAAATTTGTAAACTATTTCAAAAAATTTGATGTTCTGAAAATACCTTAAATTGAGGGCAAAATTGAAAGAATCGTGATATCGAAACGTCCAAAAACGTCCAAAGACCACTGTGACACAGTCTAAAGCCAGTCCTATCTATCTCTCCACCCTATAAACAGTTAAGACCTCTGTGACAAGTGATATCGATTTGAAAATTTGGGTGAGAATTTATAGTGTTCAGCCAGGCGCTGGCGTCGAGCGAGGAACTGGAATCGATGGCAACAAAGATATATGGCCCCGATGTATCCAAGCTGTAGTCGAACAAGGAAAGAGGTGTTACGGGGAACACCTTTACAAGTATCGGCGGATCGAG
>Ga0255340_1001508_pt1 | contig 30371 bp, 22 predicted proteins | sample wastewater_treat_7_FD_192417 | JGI IMG/M metagenome (GOLD analysis project Ga0255340, IMG submission 192417) | Wastewater microbial communities from Lulu Island WWTP, Vancouver, Canada - plant10 | ecosystem: Engineered > WWTP > Wastewater > Unclassified | place: Canada: Vancouver, British... | reverse complement strand
GTAAGCTATTACGACTATTATCAGCCGGAGGCCTATCTCCCCATTACCGACACCTATATCGAGAAAGACCTCAGCATCAACGACCAAATAGAAAAACTCCGTCTCAGCGCCGCAAGCGCACTTATGTCGGGGCGGCGCGATGTGGTTGTAATATCTTCCGTATCTTGCATTTACGGCATAGGCAACCCAGATGACTGGCACCAGCAGACCATTACCGTCCGCAAAGGCGAAACCCGCACTCTAACCTCTTTCCTCTATAAACTTGTGGATGCCCTTTACTCTCGCACCGAGCTTGATTTCCAGCGCGGCACCTTCAGGGTGAGAGGCGATACTGTGGATGTGTTTTTAGGCGGAGCGGATGAGGCCGTGCGTATAGAATTCTTCGGCAATGAGGTGGATGCAGTTTCGCTGGTAGACCCCGTAACGGGAGCAATATTGGAGGAGCTTGAAAGCGTGGAGGTGTACCCCGCAAACAACTTCGTCACCACGCGTGAGCGCTCCAATGCCGCAATTGTCAATATTCAAAAGGACCTTAAAGCGCAGGTAGAATATTTTGAAAGCATAGGAAAGCCATTGGAAGCCAAGCGTTTGCAGCAAAGGGTAGAGTATGATATGGAGATGATGAGAGAGATGGGCTATTGCCCCGGAATCGAAAACTACTCCCGTTATCTCGACGGCCGAAAACCCGGCCAGCGCCCTTTCTGCCTTATAGATTATTTCCCGAAAGACTTCATCACTTTTATAGACGAGAGCCACGTCACTCTTCCGCAAATCCACGCCATGTACGGCGGCGACTACTCCCGCAAGAGCGTGCTCATCGAATACGGATTCCGCCTTCCGGCGGCAGCTGACAATCGTCCGCTTAAATTCCATGAATTCGAGGCGATTACCGGCCAAAAAGTATATGTGAGCGCAACCCCTGCAAATTATGAATTGGAAAAATCGGAAGGGCTTGTGGTGGAGCAGCTTGTAAGGCCTACCGGACTCTTGGACCCGCCCATAGAGGTTCGGCCCATAGAAAATCAGGTGGACGACCTTGTGGAAGAAATACACAAGAGAGCCGAAAGGGATGAGAGGGTGCTTGTAACCACGCTCACCAAGCGGATGGCGGAAGAGCTTGACGGGTATCTGCGTAAAATCGGAATCCGCGTGCGCTATATCCATTCCGACATAGATACCACAGAAAGGGTGGAAATTATAGAGGATTTCAAAAACGGGCTTTTCGATGTGCTTGTAGGCGTCAACCTGCTGAGGGAGGGTCTCGACCTGCCGAGCGTTTCCTTGGTAGCGATACTCGATGCCGACAAAGAGGGCTTCCTCCGCACTTCCAGGGCGCTTACTCAAACCGCAGGCAGAGCCGCACGCAATATTAACGGACTGGTGCTCATGTATGCAGACAAAATCACGCCCTCTATGGAGCAAACCATACGGGAAACCCGTCGCAGGCGCGAAAAACAATTGGCCTATAATAAATTGCACAATATTACCCCTCGTCAGGTCGAAACCCATAGCAACGAAGACCTTGTGACTTCTCTCCGCTCCAAGCCTATGAATCCCAGGATAGCAGGGGGCACTACCGGCAGGGTAAGCGCAGCCACTTCTTACGATGACCCTGTTTACATACCCAACCCCTCAGATCTGGGGCGCGGCAATGTAAAAGTGGGATTCGGCCATGATTCTAAAAGGGAGGCGGGAGCAGCTTTTGCAGATGGCCGCATCAGAGCAGACCTCGCAGCGGTGCTGCAGGATCCGGTAATCCGCTCTATGTCCCGCAAGCAGATAGAAAAGCTTATAGAAGAAGACAGAGCCCGGATGAAGAGTTCCGCAGAGAGTCTTGACTTCAGCGAGGCCGCCCGTTACCGCGACGAAATGTGGGCCTTGCAGGAATATCTTAAGGTTTGGAACGACTGAGCGCCTTTTGGAATTCTCGGGCATTCCGCGCATGCTCGGCATAGCTGCGTGCAAAGCGGTGCGTGCCGTCAAAAGATGGCGAGGCGCAGAAATAAAGATAATTTTCCGAAACAGAAGGATTCAGCACAGCCTCCAAATAGGCCTTATCGGGTATGCAAATCGGCCCCGGTGGCAGGCCTGCATGTTTATAGGTATTGTACGGGGAATCTACCAGCAAATGTTTTTTAAGAATACGATTGGGGGTATAATCGAAGCAGAAAGCAATGGTGGGGTCTGCCTGAAGACGCATCCCCCTGCGCAAACGGTTCAAATAAACTCCTGCGATTTTGGAAAACTCACTCTGCACCTTAGACTCCCCTTTCACTATTGAGGCAAGTATCGACACCTCCATGGGGCTCAGCCCCAAGCCGCGGGCCTTCGCAATATTCTCCTCAGTCCAAAAAGAATCATATGCCGCTTTTTGCTCATCCAAAATATCTTTCATAGAGGCTGTCCAATAAATTTCGTAGGTATCCGGAATAAACAGGGCAAATACCGTGGCGGGCGTAAAACCGTATTCTTTCAATAGAGCTGCATCCTGCAAGGCATCCGCCACAGAGGCGGAGTCGAGCAGCATTTGGGCGGAAATTTTACGGGCAATTTCGCCTTTGAGCCTTAAAGAGCCCGATAGGGTAAGGTTTACGGGGGTCTGCCAAGCGTTGTTGAGCGACCTCACAATGAATACGCTGCTTGCATTCCTGTCAAAGCTGTAATGCCCGACTTGCAGATACTCGGCAAGCCTCTTTTTCTTGAACATGCGATTGAGGCTCTTGGGGCGGCGGACATTTGCGGATAATTGCGAAAGCACATCTTCGGGAGTGGAGTCGGGATAAACATATACTTCGGTAGGCTCGGTAAGGTTGCCTGCCTTATTGTCCATGTACCAGCGTATGCCCTTTATTCCAAAGAATACAATAAGAGCCGCTGCAATTATGGTAAAAAGCTTTTTCATTTTAACTTGCGAAGCATTATTTTATCCCCTTCTTGCGGAACATAGCCTTCCGGCAATTCATTCAATTTGATTATGCTCTTTTCCTGCACGGCAAAACGCTGGCAAACATCACGCAGATTCTCCCCTTCCGAAAAAACATACATCTCCATTCCGGGAGAGGCAAACCTCTTTTTACGCTGCAGATAAACAACGCTGCCCTTTTCGAGGACCTGTTCCGCGGAAAGGTCGTTGAAACGGAGTATTTCTTTAAGGAAAAGATTATATGCCCCGGCAATGGAGGAATAGGTTTCGCCGGGCTGCGAATATACAAAACGAACTCCGTTGCGATTATATAACGGACGGGAAAGACTGTAGGAATAGTGCTCGCCCTTGACTACCCTGTGCTCGCTTTTCTTTTCAATAAGCAATGGCGCTTCCGGCACGCTCACCTTTTCCCCGGCGGAACCGATGTCAAAACGGTGAAGATTGTAATCCTCAATTATCTTTATGAGTTTGTCGGCATATTTCGGGTCGGTGGCATAGCCCGCTTCTTTAAGCCCGCAAGCCCAGCCTTTATAATCGGTGGGAGCGAGTTCGAAAAGAGGCTTGTAGCGGTCGCGGTAACGCAGGAAGTCCGAATGGTCCCGGAAGCTCTGGGCATCGTTTGCATAAACCCTAAAACACTCTTGGGAGGCATCATCATCGTGATACATCTTCTTGCCTTTCCAGTCGCTGTGGCACTTAATGCCAAAATGATTATGACCTTCTACGGCCAATTTAGAGAGCCCGTAGCGGCTTTCCAACATGCCCTGTGCGAGAGTTATACTGGCAGGCACGCCGGTGCGCCGCATTTCCTTGACCGCTATGCCGGAGTATTTGGCGATGTAGCTCTCTTGAGGAGTGCTGTCAGAAGCAGTCGAAAACAGAATTGCGAAAGCGGTAAATATCAGTGTCAGAGTCCTTTTCATCTTTCCATAGGGATTTCAAAAATGTCCCCGTCATCAGCCGCTACTGTATTTGCAAAAATCGTACGGCATTCATTCACGAAAATTGACAAATCCTTGATGCGGGAAGAATAGTGGCCGATTATAAGCGTGCCAGCCTCCGCTTCGGCAGCGCAGCGAGCGGCATCTATGGAGGTGGAATGGTAGTATTGCTGTGCTTTATGGGCAAGGTCCTGAGGATAAGTAGCTTCGTGATACAGCATATCCACGCCCTTAATCCAATTCGGCAATTCGGGAAACGGAGCGGTGTCGGAGCAATAGGCATAAGTGCGGGGTTTCCAGGCATTACGGCGCGGTCCAACCTCTTCGGTGCAAAGGAAACCATAGCATGGGGTGTTGTGATTGAGCGGGAAAGCCGACACATGCAAATCGCCATCTGAGAAAATTTCCTCCGGCTCCTCCATCGTAAGCGGTGTGAAGACAAGTTCAAAGCCAAGTTGGGTGCCGAATGTATTAAGGAAGAAATCCAGCACGGGAGCAAGGTTGGAAGGTCCGAAGATGGAGAGAGGCGCAGTGCGGTGAAAGAGCGACATGGTATTCAAAAGGCCGAAGAGGCCGAAAAGATGGTCGCCATGGATATGGGAGATGAAAATAGCCTGTATCTTCACAAAAGAAAGATGCTCTTGGCGCAGGCGCTGCTGCGTGCCCTCTCCGCAATCCAAAAGGTATAAGCGCCCGTGCACTGAAAGTGCCTGGGCGCTTGGATTTCTGTCAGAGAAGGGTACGGCCGAAGCGGTACCCAACATGGTAACAGAGAAATTCATTACTTCCCTTTTGCCTCGAGCTTGTCCTTAAGGGCGGCAAGAGCGTCAATATCGCCGAGAGTTGCTTTCTCGATATTGGCATTGACACGTTTAACAGCCTTCTTGGTGCTCTCGGTTTCAGCGGCTGCGGCACGAGCCTTTGTCTCCTGATAAGTGCGCAGGTGGCTGAGGAGGATACGGCGGGTGCTGCGGCGAAGCTCTACAACCTTGAATGAAAGTGTTTCTCCTGCAACTGCCTGTTTGCCGTCTTCCTTGATAAGCTCGCGGTTGAATGCGAAGCCGGGAACCTCAGCGCCCAATTCAACATTGGCGCCCTTGTCGGTGGTGGAAGTAATGGTGCCCTCTACAGTACTGCCTACGGGGAATTCAGCTTCTATGGCATCCCAAGGATTGGGAGTGAGCTGCTTGTGACCGAGGCTGAGTTTATGACCAACTTCGTCGAGGTCCAAAATCTGAACATCTATAATATCACCTACGGCAACAACCTCTGAAGGATGCTTGATTTTGTTCCAGCTGAGGTCGCTGATGTGCACAAGACCTTCCACGCCGTCTTCCAATTCGGCAAATACGCCGAAATTGGTAATGTTGCGGATTGTGGCCTTGTGTGCGCTGCCGTTGGGATATTTTTCTGAAATATTCTCCCAGGGATTGGCTGTGAGTTGTTTGAGGCCGAGACTCATCTTGCGGTTTTCGCGGTCGATGCTGAGTATCTGGGCATCCACCTCGTCTCCTACCTTAAGGAAGTCCTGAGCGCTGTGAAGCCTTGGGCTCCAAGACATTTCGCTTACATGTATGAGGCCTTCCACGCCCGGCTCAATCTCTACGAATGCGCCATAGTCGGCAATGAGGATAACCTTGCCCTTAACCTTGTCTCCGACATTGAGGTTGGCGTCGAGATTATCCCAGGGATGAGCAGTAAGTTGTTTGAGACCGAGTGCGATGCGCTTTTGCTCGGAGTTAAAGTCAAGAACTACAACTTTTATCTTGCTGTCGAGTTCCACCAATTCTTCGGGATGATTTACGCGGCCCCAAGAAAGGTCGGTTATATGAACAAGACCGTCTACTCCGCCGAGGTCTACGAATACACCATAATTGGTGATATTCTTGACAGTACCCTCGAGTACCTGGCCTTTTTCAAGCTTGGAAATGAGTTCCGCACGCTTGGCTTCCTGCTCGGCCTCGAGAAGAGCCTTATGGGAAACAACCACATTGCGGTACTCCTGATTTATCTTTACTATCTTGAAATCAATGGTCTGACCTACATACTGGTCGTAGTCGCGGATAGGCTTGATGTCGATTTGGCTGCCGGGCAGAAATGCCTCTATGCCGAACACATCCACAATCATACCGCCCTTAGTGCGGGTTTTTATGAAGCCCTTCACAATCTCGTCATTCTCGTATGCTTCGTTTACACGATCCCAGCTCTTGAGAGCGCGTGCCTTGCGATGGCTGAGAACCAACTGCCCATGCCTGTCTTCTGCACTTTCTACAAATACTTCCACCTTATCGCCGGCTTTGAGCTCGGGATTATAGCGGAATTCAGTGGTAGAGATTACGCCTTCGCTCTTGCCGCCGATTGTGACGGTTATTTCGCGCTTGCCTACTGAAGTAACTTCGCCTTCCACAACCTCTCCTTCCACAACTTTGGAAAGAGTTGCATTGTAGGCTTCCTGAATTTTTTCCTGATCTGCTCCACCGTAGAACTCGTCGTCGCTCTCGAAGGCATCCCAGTCAAAGTCTTTTGAGTGTACGGATGCATTGAGCCGCCTTTTGGGTTTTTCCACTACGGGTGCTGCAGGCGCTTCCGCTACAGGTGCTACCTCTGCAGGTGTCTCCTGTACGGGAGTTTCAGCAACCGGCACTTCTTCTGCGGGAGCTTCTGTTACGGGAGCCTCTTGCACTGTTGCAGTTTCTGCCGGAGTTTCTTTTACGGGTGCTTCAGCAACGGGCGCTACCTCTGCAGGCGTCTCCTGTGCGGGAGCTTCTACAGGGGTTTCTTCGGTAACTGGTGCTTCTACCGGAACTTCCTGCTTGATTTCTTGATTTTCTGTCATGATTGTAATTTAAAAACAAACTAGTAGTTTAACTTTATATTTATGCTTCGACCGGGCATACCGATACAAAAAGCCTGCAAAGTTAAAAAAAATTTCCTTACCTTTGCAAACTTTTGCATTGAAAGTATGATACTTACGACATTATTAGCATTTTTATCAAGTCCCGGATTTCTGAAAGCCTGCGAATTTTTTTCGCTGATTACATTCGCCGTATTTCTGGTATTGCAGATTCTCCACCACAAACTGATGTGGTATGTATATATTCCAAGCTGCATAGCAGCCGCATACGTGTTCTTCTCCTCCCAAACCTGGGCGATGGGCGTGCTGAATATCTATTATATTGTGATGGGATTCGTAGGGATAGTAACTTGGAAGAAAGAACGCGAACAACGCGACCCCTCCGACAAAAGCATCCCCCTGAACAGAATGAGCCGGAAAGTGGCCGTCATCAGCCTTATAATTGCCGTCATCGGCATCCCTCTTCTATACTTTATTCTCCGTGCTCTTGCCGACCCCAATCCTCTCCTCGACTCCATAACCACCACCTTAAGCATTATAGGGACCTGGTGGCTTACCCTATCTTACATTCATCAATGGTATATGTGGATAGTTGCAGATGTTTTTGCAATAGCGCTCAATCTTAATCTCGGCAAGTATTTTTTAGTCATCCAATTCGCAATATGCATCATTGCCAGCATAATAGGATTGTGGAACTGGACTAAGAACGGTAAATATCTAACGGAATAGCTTCCAAAAGGCTATAAGCAACAAAACCAAGCCGCCGAATAATTTGGCGGTTTTTCCGTATTTGGCACCGAGGGCGCTTCCTCCGAGAATGCCAAGACATACAGACAGGGCGGTAAGTATAAAAAGCGTTATGAAAAGCGGCAGAAACTCTCCGGATACATTCTCCATAGACTTGGCGGCTCCCACTGCTGCTGCATCAATGCTGGTGGCTATGCCTGCTATAAGCACCTTCTTGACAGAATTCAGCTCGCGCATCTCCACCTTTTTCGAAAATGCCTCATAGATCAGACTTGTGGAAACATACAGCAGGAGTGCAAAGGCGATTATATTGGCTGCCTTTCCCACCACTCCCAAAAGAATATCCCCCAATCCCCATCCCACAGCAAGCATTCCCGATTGAATTATTGCAAAGGCCGATGCTATTACGCAGGCATTCTTCCATTTAATCTTTTTTATTGTTACGCTGCAACAGAGACTCACTGCAAAACAGTCCGCACACAGGGCAAGCGAGAGGAGAACGGGCTCCAGAATCATGGCTTGAAAATCTGACGGTTGAGAATGGAGCGGCCCAAAGTGATGGAATCGGCATATTCGAGGTCATCTCCGAAGCCGAGCCCGCGTGCGAGGGTGGAAACCTTGGGGCCTAAGGCCTCTATCTGCCGGTAAATATAAAAAGATGTGGTTTCCCCTTCAACATCACCGCTAAGCGCCAAAATCACCTCAACATCTCCCTTAGCCTCCTTTACTCTTTCCACCAAACTTGCGATTGTCAAATCCGAAGGCCCTATGCCGTCTATCGGGGAAATAATTCCCCCTAACACATGGTACACACCCTTATATTGGCCCGTAGCTTCTATGCTCATGACATCCCTAACGCTTTCCACTACACAAATCGTAGAATGGTCGCGTGAAGAATCGGCGCAGATGCTGCAGATATCGCCATCCGAAACCATGCTGCATACACTGCAATAATGTATATCGTCTGCAAGAGCGGCTATCGCCTCGGAAAAATGATGAATCTGCTCTTTTGGCTGGCGGAGCAGATGAAGAGCAAGACGGAGTGCGCTTCGAGCCCCCACTCCGGGCAGTGAACTGATGGCCTCAACAGCCATCTGCAAAGTCTTTGAGGGAAAATCGTTCATTCAAGACGACAAATTTAAGGAAAAATACTGACTTGACCGCATCAAGTCGGCCCTTTTATTTCTTCAACTTGCCCGCTTCTGAAATATAGCCGGCAAGTTCCTCATCACTCAAAGCGTAATCCCTCATCTCCCCTGCCAAATACATGTCATATGCGCTCATATCTACCAAGCCATGCCCGGACAGATTGAACAAAATTGTCTTTTCCTCCCCTGTTTCCTTGCACTTTAGAGCCTCCTTGATGGTGCATGCAATCGCGTGGCAGGATTCCGGTGCAGGAATAATGCCTTCCGTGCGGGCGAACAGAACCCCTGCCTCAAAGGTCTCTGTCTGCACAAAATCCTGAGCCTCAATATAACCGTCTTTCATCAGCTGGGATATAATTACACCGGCTCCATGGTAACGCAGCCCTCCTGCATGTATGGACGCAGGCTTGAATCCGTGACCTACCGTAAACATTGGCAGCAGGGGCGTCAAGCCGGCTTCATCAGCGAAGTCATAGGTAAAATTACCGCGCGTCAGCTTCGGACAGCTGGACGGCTCTGCAGCTATAAAGCGTGTCTTTTTGCCATTGAGAATATTATGCCTCATGAAAGGAAATGCTATGCCACTGAAATTAGAGCCTCCGCCGAAGCAGGCAATCACAATATCGGGATATTCTCCGGTCATTTCCATCTGTTTCTCCGCCTCCAAGCCTATCACAGTCTGATGCAGGCAGACATGATTCAATACCGAGCCAAGTGTGTATTTGCAATTAGGCGTGGATAGAGCGAGTTCGATTGCCTCGGAAATCGCACCGCCGAGAGTTCCGTGATCGTTCGGATTTATCGTCAGGATATCCTTGCCGGCACGTGTGGACATGGATGGAGACGGGGTAATGGCGGACCCGTAAGTCTGCATGATTGAGCGCCTGTAAGGCTTTTGGTTGTAGCTTGCCTTTACCATATAGACGGCGCATTCGAGACCGAATTTTTTAGCGGCATAAGCCAAAGCGCCTCCCCACTGCCCTGCTCCCGTTTCAGTAGTCACGTTGGTAACGCCCTGTATCTTTGCATAATAGGCCTGGGCTAATGCAGAATTGAGTTTGTGGGAGCCTGCCGGGGAAACACTCTCGTTTTTGTAATAAATATGAGCTGGAGTGCCAAGGGCCTCTTCAAGTTCGTAGGCGCGTATGAGCGGTGTACATCTGTATGATGCATACTGCCGGCGGACGGGTTCCGGAATTGGTATCCATTCGTTCTCCCTGTCGAATTCCTGCCTTGAACATTCTTCGGAAAATATGGGAAAAAGGTCTTCCGCCTTAAGAACCTCACGGGTTGCCGGATTTAGAATCGGCAGCGGCTTGTTGGGCATAATCGCCTGAATATTAAACCATTGCTTGGGAATCTCAGAGTCAGGAAGAAGGAATTTTTTTTGTTTCATTTTTTAATTTTTTAAATAAAAAAACAGCTGTCCGAATTCGAACAGCACTTGTATAATATATTAAGTCTATTATTCTATACACCTAAAAACCGCTGTCCGAATCAAAGGATAGCTGCCACCACCAAAAGAAGGATATGCGTTTTTGCTTCATTTATGCAAATATATTTATTATTTTGTTATAATGAATAATTTTTAAGGAATTATTCGTATTTTTGCAGGCTGACTTGTCCGTGACGTCAGCTAGGCCCAAAGTTAAACCTCTAAGGAAGAATAATATGATCAGCATTTTCTACAGGCAGGGAGCTGACATACTTGTAAGCCAATTCGAAACGGAATTTGCCCACATCGGCAAAGAAAGTGTACTTTGGATTGACCTGCTCGCCCCCACAGGCGAAGAAAAAAAAGCCACCGAGGCCTTCCTCGGAACAGAGATACAAAGCCGAGCTACTGCGGAGGAGATTGAAAGCTCATCCAGGTTTTTCGAAAGTGAAGCGGCAATCTTTGCAAATACCAACTTCTTATCCCCTTCCGGTGACGAATTGTCGGAGGACCCGGTGTCGTTTACCATTGTCGGAGGAATACTCGCCACTCTGCGCGATATACCCCTCCTTTCATTCGACCAATTGCAGCGACGCATACAGGCCCGTCCCGCTTCGTACGAAAACGGATGGTCTATCTTCGCTTCCATAATGGACCAGCGTATAGACTTGGATGCCGATATTATCGAGCTTATGAGCAAGGAGACCTCCCTGTTCAGCAAGCGCATCAACCAAAAAGAAGATATCAATGAGGATTTCCTCTTGGACATCAACCAATTGCAGGAAAACTCCATGACAGTGCGCCAGAATATTGTGGATAAACAAAGACTTATAACGAATATTCTCAAAAGCGACCGCTATCCCGACAGTTTGAAAGCTAAATTAGAGGTGCTGTTGCAGGATATCTCATCTCTTATAAAACACAGCAACTTCAACTTCGAAAGGCTGGAATATCTGCAGAATACCGTAATAGGTCTGATTAATTTAGAGCAGAACAGCATCATGAAGATTTTCACGCTCATAAGCGTGCTGCTGATGCCGGCAACTCTTATTGCAAGCTTCTACGGCATGAACGTAAAACTCCCGTTCGCCGAGCTGCCCCTTGCATGGTTGGGACTTTTTACGCTGATGGCAATCGTAGTGCTGGCGGTAATTATTATCTTCCGCAAAAAGAAACTCTTGTAATCGATTGCTTGTGTAATCTATTGCTTACTTCGGCGCCAATCTTGCACCCTACATAAGCCACTCCGAAACATCCAGGCCTTTAGCCTCGGCGTTTCTGATTTCACTTGAAGATATATCTACGAGAGGCGCATCTATCAGATGTACGCCCCTGCAGTGGACATGTTTTTCGCTGCACCATTGCAGAAGTTCCTCAAGCAGTTTCGGAGAATCAAAGCCTCGCCGCGGATAAACCATCACTTCATAGCCGCTGAGTATCTTCCTTACCTGGCGCCATCTGCTGAAGCCGGCCAAATTGTCAGCCCCTATAATAAGAGTGAAATCGTTTTCGGGCTCGCGTTCCTTTAGGGCATCCAAAGTCTTGATGGTATAATTCGGCGGCGGAATATTAAGTTCTATATCATCCACCCAGACACGAAGTTCGGGATGACGCTTTACTGCAGCAATGGCATCGTTTAAACGTTTAAACGCATTGGCCGCCTTGGATGGGTCTTTGAAGGGGTTTTGGGGAGATATTACAAGGTATACCCAGTCGAATGCCTGCTCGCCTGTAAGATATTCCATAATGGCGAGATGTCCGACGTGAAGCGGGTCGAAAGAACCCGGGTATACGGCTATTTTCATTTTTTCAAGAAATCAGATACTAAGTTTTCCGCTTCTTCCAAGGCCTTTTGCAAATCGTCATTGAGCAGCAGGACATCAAACTGATGAGCATAACTCATCTCTTCGGATGCCTTTGCAAGGCGTTTTTCTATATCTGCTGCACTGTCTGTGCCGCGGCTTTCCAATCTTTGGCGCAGGACCTCAAGCGATGGGGCCTGAATGAATACCGACAAGGCATCATCTCCAAAATAGCTCTTCAGATTTATCCCTCCTTTCACATCTACATCGAAAACAATCACATGACCCTCCGCCCAAATGCGCTCAACCTCTTTTTTAAGGGTGCCATAAAAACGGCCGGCATACACCTCTTCATACTCCACAAAACCATCTTCGGCTATAAGGCGGCGGAATTCATCTTCGGACAAAAAATAATAATCCACGCCGTCCTGCTCCTCACCTCGAGGTTCACGTGATGTGGCGGATATTGAAAATTCCATTTCGGGATGAAGCTCTAAGATATGACGAACTATGGTACTTTTACCCGAACCCGAAGGCGCAGAAAAAATTAAAGCTTTATGGCTCATTAAAAATTGATAAAAATAGTTTTCTTCCACAAAAATAATTAATTTTGTAGATGTATTGAGTAAATATCTATTTAATTCTAAAATAATACAATGATACACTTCAAAGATTTAGGCCTGGTGAACACCCGAGAGATGTTCGCAAAGGCCATAAAGGGTGGTTATGCCATCCCCGCTTTCAACTTCAATAATTTAGAGCAGCTTCAAGCCATTATCCAGGCTGCTGCAGAAACCAAGTCCCCTGTTATTATCCAGGTAAGCAAAGGAGCCCGCAATTATGCAAATCAAACTCTTCTTCGCTATATGGCGGAAGGCGCTGTGGAATATGCCAAAGAACTTGGCTGGGAAAAGCCTCAGATTGCTCTCCATTTAGATCACGGCGACTCTTTCGAGGTTTGCAAGAGCTGCGTGGATATGGGTTTCTCCAGCGTTATGATAGATGGCTCCGCTCTTCCGTATGAAGAGAACATTGCGCTTTCCAAGCAGGTTGCCGATTATGCGCACAAGTACGATGTTACCGTAGAAGCCGAACTTGGAGTTCTTGCCGGAGTAGAAGATGAGGTTTCATCTGAGGAATCGCACTACACCCGCCCCGAAGAGGTGGTGGACTTCAGCAAGCGTACCGGTTGCGACAGTCTTGCAATTTCCGTCGGCACCAGCCACGGCGCCTACAAATTCAAGCCCGAGCAATGCACAGTAGACCCTGAAACCGGCCGCCTGGTACCTCCCCCGTTAGCTTTTGATATACTTCACGAAATCGAGAAAAGGCTCCCCGGCTTCCCCATAGTGCTCCACGGCTCCTCCAGCGTACCGCAGGAATATGTTGATATAATCAACACCCATGGCGGAAAACTGCCCAATGCAGTAGGTATTCCCGAAGAGCAGCTTCGCAGGGCCGCAAAAAGTTCCGTATGCAAAATCAATATCGACTCCGACAGCCGCCTTGCCCTGACCGCCACCGTGCGCCGCGTCTTGGCTGAAAAGCCCGGAGAATTCGACCCGCGCAAATATCTCGGCCCCGCACGCGACGAAATGAAGAAACTCTACATTCACAAAATCGTCAACGTTCTCGGTTCCGACGGCAAAGCGTAGTGGTTTTTTGCAAATTAAGCGAAAGACAAGACTACATTAAAAAACACGAGCGGCAAAATCACTTGCCCGCTCGTGTCTTTTTAATATAATCTGTCGGTGACATGCCATATTCTTTTTGGAAGCACTTGGAAAAGTACGATGGGGTATTGAAGCCGACCGCATAGCAGACTTCATTCACTCTTACTCCACCTTTTTTGAAGGCTTGCGCAGCCGCATCCAGACGTTTTTTTCGTATGTAGTTGTTGGGAGTCGTTCCGAGTAGTCTCTTGGTCTTTTCATTAAGAGGATTATGGCTCATTGCAAGAGCAACCTCGATATCTTTTACAGAGAAATCGTAATTCGCAATATTTTCAAGAATAATCTTGTTAAATTCACGAATAAAGGCCTCATCCGAGTTTTCTAACTTCAAATCAATAGCTTTTATTTCTTTTCTAGGATTGGAACTCTTCCTGCTCTTATGAACAAAAAATACGACTGTGCCAGAAATAATAATCAGAAATGCCGCAAATAGTATCCATAAACCGGCACCTTTCTTCCCTTTCTCAGACACAAGTAATTTGAAGTTTTTCTGGGCATCCAGCAGCTCAGCAGGATTGAATATGACTATTCCGTCGTTAGTGCCAAATGCCAACATATCATTCTTCGAATGTAGGCATGCCTTTCCGAATTTGTTATTAATCAGCCCATCAACCTCTGTAAAGGAGTAAAAACTTTTGTCCTTGGGGTTAAAGCAGATAAGACCTTTGTCTGTACCCACCCATAAAAACCCTCGCGAATCAGATATAGCTGAGAAGTAAATTTCTGTACCTGTTCCTATATAATTTTTCTTGTCAACCCTCTCAAAGCCAATTTTCATCTTCCGGAACAAACCAGATTTGTACCCAAGCACCCAAAGATTATCATCAGAGTCCACACAGAGAGAAGAAATCAAGTTTGAAGGAACTGAACCAGTGAGTGATGGATACATATTGACCTTTCCGTCAGATGGTTGATAACATACTACCCCATGGGCATACGTAGCCATCCAGATTTCATCCTCTCTTATCTGACGCATATCGCCCACGTTTACACCGGTCATTGATTCTATGCCGTAGAATCTATCTTCCTCTCTATTGTAAACACACAATCCTATTGTTGCCCCGGCATACAAAGTTCCGTCATTGGAAACGAAAAGGCTGATGATACGATTGTCAAAATTGCCTCCCCTATCTAATTCATTATAGTGAGCAACAGCGCCATCTTCAAGACTCATGCGAAAAACCCCATCAGAGGAACCGAGCCATAAACAACCTTTATAAATACACATCGCATTAATACAGACAGGTATAGAATTATTTATGGTATATTTTGATAATATTTGGCTTTCAGGATCAAAACGGAGCAATCCCATATGTTCCGTTCCCACCCAAATTATACCGGAGTCATCTTGTACAAATGAAGTCACCATAGAACCAATAATGAATTCTCCGGAATTCAAACTCGTGAGTCTATGAATTATCTTAGATATCGGACTACTATAATTTATACCAACACTGGTTGCTACCCAAAGGCCATCACAAGAATCCATACACGCATCTGAAACATATTTTGAGGATAGAGAATGCGGATCAGTATAACTGCTGGTAATGTATTCTGAAGTTCCATCTGATGTGTCATATATCAGGAGACCTTCTGATGTGGTAACGAGAAGAGAGTTCCCGCTGATTCTAAGATTGTTAGGTCTACCGGTTCCAAAGTCAAGGATGGCCTCACTCTGACACGTGGACAAGTTTACTCTGCACAAACCATACTTTTTTGATGCCACATATACGAATGTAGTGTCCATAACTGCAATGCCACCAATATAGTCACCTTTAAACAAATCAGCACAAAGCGGAACAAAGCCTTTTCCATCACTTATATAAAGATTGTCGCAATAATTAGCAAGAATAATTCTGCCATCGGGAACGACATCCAATTTAAATACATTATTCAGGGGCGTGGCGGTTATAAGCTTCCAGGATTTGTCTAAAACACTCCTTTTATACACTCCTGAATTACGAACAGATACAAACATATCTCCAATAGGAGCCTTGACTATTGAAAAAACCCTTTCAGAAGGTATCACATTGCTTGAGAAAGGAACAAAATTATTTTTACCATAGCGATATACCGTAACACCGCTATCCGTGCCTATCCATATGTTACCATTGGAATCTTCTGCAATAGAATTGATGTAATCATTTCTGCAACCTATCTCTTCCGCATTAAAGTTCTGCATGAAAGAGCCGTTAAATCTACATAAGCCGTTATGTGTGCCTATCCATACATACCCTCTGCTATCAGAAAAAACAGTTTTTACCGAATTATAAGGCAAAGCTGAATTAGACTGATCAAAGTGAGTGAAATGATAGCTGTCCTTTGAGAGCAAAGGATTGACCATAAACGCAGAAAGCAGTATTATGACCACAAAACGCATAGCCCAAATATAAAAACAATCCGAAAGAATTTCAACTCTTCCAAATTGCTGTAAATAAGGGGAAGCTATTACAACAGACTAGCTCCAATTACATCACAAACCCATCCACGGTAGCGCATCCATGCATTGTAGCCCGTATCACTTGGATATGAACGGTTAGCATTAAGAACAACGCACATATCGTTTTCAAAATCAAGCATTATCATTGTTCCACAATAACCTGTATGAAAAATGGCATTGTGAGAAGTGAATGACCCTTTCTCAAAGCCCGATGACGTAAGACAATCCCATCCAAGAGTTCGGCCAAAACAAACCACGGTCGCCATCTCCTGCACAGTTGCTTCATTGAGTATTCTTTGCCCATCGAGGATGCCGCCATTAAGAAGCATCTTGCCAAAAGTCAGGCAATCCTCAACTGACGAAAACAAGCCTGCATTTCCTGCATTACCCTTACATACAATCTTGGCAAGTGCATCATAAACCCTTCCAACAGCAGATAAATTGCTGGATGTAGGTGCAATTTTTGCTTTATAAGACGCGTCAATCGGCTCGTCTATAATAAGATACCTAGTATCATTCATTCCAAGCGGAATATAGATATTTTCGGTAGCATAATCGCACAAGCGCTCTCCCGTTATCCTCTCCACAATTTGCTGCAGAATAAAAAAATTAGTGCAAGAATACTGATAATGCGTTCCCGGCTGATATGGGCGCTCATAGCCAGCGGCAAGGTTAAGATAACCCTGAACATCATAGGATGAGTAATCCGATGTTATTCTCGATGGAAATCCGCTTGCATGAATCAAAAGTTGTTTCACCGTCAATGGATCATCAGAGGGAAACTCAGAAAGATATGTTGATACTTTTTCATTAAGAGATAGTTTTCCCTGCTCATACAGTTGCATTATAGCCACTGTCGTACTCATAACCTTGGTCACAGACATCATGTCGAACACCACATCCGTTGTCATAGGCACATCCGCATTTTTATTTCCGTATGCTTTCAAATATTTGGTTTCTCCATTTTTATATATTCCAAGCACTGCCCCGGGAATCGTTCCGTCCTTGATTGCTCTTTCTATTACATTATCAACATCCCACAGATTGACCTGGGCCGGCTCATATATAAGTTTAAGTGTACCTATTACATGAGTGTACTGGCTATATAACCAGTATCTCTGATCGGGAACAGTGTTTGCAAGGTCAAAGGAAACAGAGGTCTCACCCAAGGGCAGAATAGTTTGAGTGCTTCTATTAGTTATGATAGGGCGGGCGTACTCGTCGGAATTAACCGACACATAACGCTTCGCTTTTACATTACCGAGAGCCATCCTAACACCTGTTAGCTTATAACCATCGATAACGGGCAATCCAAGATAGCCTTCCTTACCTATAACAAGATATTTTACATTAACTGAGGAACCGCCACCGTATGTGCCGCTTGTGTTATAGCAATTATTATAAATAAAGTCGTACTTCTGATCAACAGTGCTGGTAACGGCAAATGTTTGATTTTCTGCAACAGCTATAGGGCATAGATTAAAGTTTTCATCCTGAGCAAAATCAAAAGTCAGTATTTTTCCTGTCCAAGATGCGGCAGCATCCAGATTGTTCACCACCTTATTGGTGTTACGCTTAAAGGAATATTCACCTATTTCATATACAGCAGACTCATTGTCCTTTTCTAAGGACAAGACATAGTTATCGCTCTGACCAGGAAGTACTGAAATATAGTAATATTTATTAACTTGGAACTCTCCCTCTGCAGGGACTAGGCTTACAACGTTTTCTCCAGCCGATATCGATGATAACACAGGAGAACTTTCCCTCCATTCAAAAGTAGCTTTACCAGCAGAATATTCCCTTGGTGAGCGCAAAATCACTTTCTTTATTCCGCTTGTAGATAATTTGAACTTTAGTGCGCCACAAGCATTCCTGAACGTCATCTCCTCATTGGCATAAGAAGCAATTCTGATATTATTGGAATAGGATCCTGCAGCTGCTGTCTGTACAGATGGCAAAATAGTAGTAACACCGAAGTGCACCGCAGAAGCGGTATTGTGATAGGGATAAACTCCCCAAAGTTTGCTTCCTTCCGAGTACGCGATTTCTCCGGAAAATGTAGTAGAGATTCCAGGAGCATCCGTAGAAAACTTAGCCATTTTACCATTGCAAATCACGCTAATTTCATCTCCCACATCCCAGCAACTTTTACCCTCAGAATCAAAAGACACCTTTGTCTGACTAACATTGACTTTAATTTTTGTAAGCAGTTGCTGCTCCCCTGTCGGAATTGCTTCCTTTGAACATCCATTCAGTACAGCCAAAGCAAATATTGCAATAATTGTCAAATTATTATTCATCAATAGGTTCTTCTAATTGTGAATCAATATTCAAGCCTGTCACTTCTTGAGAAGTAATTTTTCGACAACGAACGCCAAGCGCAGCTGCGCGACCATATTTAACATCAGTATCTAACTTCACCGCGGAGGATATACAGAACAAACGTATTGTGTAGTTCATATTGCCTGATGCGCTCCAAATATATAGTCTGTAAGCTCTAAAGCCATATGTAGATGCGTTTATGATATCATTGCCGTTGGGGAGGTAGCCACAAGGAGCCCAATAATTGGTGTTAGTACCATCATAATTCATATCATATCCAGACGCTGAATTAAATATGGCATTTTGATCTTTCACAAAATACAGGTATTTTGCTTCGGGAACACGATATCCTTCAGGACATGGATCGTATACAGTCTTTGGTGCGTCCTCTTCTTTATTAAACTCTTCTATAGTGTAAGTTGAAGTTTTTCTGGTGCAACCCCAAAAAGGCAAATCCTCACCACTTGCATCGGTTGTAGCTATATACCAGTGATACTTGGCTGTTGCATTCAGAAGCCTAGTACCGGGATGCTGAATAGTGTAGGCAATATTGCCATTTATTTCGTTCACATTCTCGCTATTATACAGGGGAACATTGTACTCTTTTAAACTGCAGGCAAAAGGATCCTTTCTGCCGTTCTGATAAAGCAGACCGAGACAATCATAGTTTGGAGATTCTGTGGATCTGTCTACGACAAGAGTATTGGTTGCACCAAGATGCCTGTCTTGAAACACACCTCCATTTACGTTGGTATACGAATGATCTTCAGGAGTATCTGTCACCCACACATGGAAAGACCATAGAATTGTGCCGTTTTTGTCTTTAAGTGCAACCACAGCATTACCTTTCACATCTTTGGCTGTTACATATATTTTTCCATCCTCATAATAACATGATTGAAGTACCGATCCGCTTGCATAAGTTCCAGCCTTAGCCGCCAATTCCCACAAAGGCTCGGCAACAGCCTCTGAATAAAAATAATCTACACCTCCTTCTCCTTTAACCCTACAATTCTCATAACTATAATCATTACTAAAAGTATAGTAAGGTGTTGCATCAATTACTGCAGACTCCCCTGGCTCTACCATAACACTATTGGCTTGGCCAAAATATGTAGTAATGCACAGTTGAGACATTTTCTTAGCACGACCGGGGTTGACTTTCACCACAGAATTGACCGTCTTCGAAAAAACGCGCCCCTGGTCATCTGTGATATTGAACGTAAGGTCCCCTGCTGGATATTCGATAGCAGGTAGCGTAATGTAAAAGCACTCTATCTGAGTGGTTGTACTGGCAGGAGTTGAACAAATCAACTTGCCTTCAGGATATGACATCTTTATGCTCTTCTGAGCATCAGTCCCGCTGAGGGTAAGTTCTCCAGTAGCTGTATCCAGCGTGGCTCTTCCTGAAATAGACATTGAAGCAGAGACTATTTCTACGGATGTTATTTTCATCCCGAAACCCTGGTAATCGTTCAGTCTCAAAGAAAGACCGCCGCAAATATTATTGAACTGAAAATAACCTTCTTCAACATTACTTTCCCTAGCCCATAAGGGGAAAAGAGTAACGTTTGTCGCATTGCCTGCAAGATCGTCACTGTAACTCTGATTGGATAGTCCGCTCAGATCTATTACAGGATTGCCACTATCATCCAAACCAAGATCTGCTGATGAAGGATAAATAGCAAGTCTGGAATTACCACTAACCGGTGAAGATGAACTGAAGATACCCTCGCTCTCTCCTATCCCGGAAACAAGAGTGTATTCAGATGACACGAGTCCATCTGTAGAATGTACTTGAACCGCATCTCCTGCAGACCATACCACAGAGAATATACCTTCCTCAGCTAATCCATATGTGGTCTTTGACTGTATTCCAGGACAACAAATGATGCTCCCTGACTGAATAATTTGAGGAGATTGAGGTTGATTTGAATTTAAAAATTGTGGTGCCTCTTTACTACATGAAAACAGAACTGCAAAGAGACAAGCAGATAAAAAATAAAGATGCTTTTTCATAATCTACCAGCTTTGATTTGGGTCGGTGTCATACTGCCAACCAGGCAGTCCCTTATTATTTTGATTGCTACTACATAGCGGCTCATTGGCTGGTAAAGGTATAACCTTTGTCACTGGTCGCTCATAATGAGGTTGTTTTGCATAAAACATAATCTTTTCGTTTTAAGAGTATCGCAAAGAAAAGTATTTTTTAACTGCCCTAATAGAAGAAAATAACTGGAAGTTACAACATTTTTCCTTTGAAGTTTATAGCAAAATATACTACCCTCATCTTTTCAATAAAAAAATCTTAAGCGCTAGTGATATAAACACCTTCTCTTTGTTTATTGAGCAGAGTCATTTTTCCCATACATAACCGGAATTAGACAGGTCTCCCGAAACAAGTTACCGATAACTATAATCATCCACGTCAGTGAAGTCTAAGAGCTACTCGATCATGTTTGTTTCTTGTCTTTTTCATAACAAAACCCTCTGAGTTTTTTGTCTAACTTTTGGGGTTCATGCCATCGTAAGAGGGGGAACCATGAAACGAAGCGGAATGGTGGGGTCGAGCTTAGCGAGACGGTCTTCGGAGGAGACAGCCAGCGCCGCAGTAAACGACGGGAGGAGCCCGCCGGAGACAAGTGGTAGAAGACCACGCAGGAAACGGTGGGAGTGGCCGGAGCGAACAAAGTGAGCGGAGTTCTCTCAGGGGCAAGCTGCCGGCAGCGAGAAAAACTTATCGCTGGCTTTGACTATCGCTTGGCTATCGATGTTTGACGAAAAGAGCGAAAAAACTTATCGCTGGTTTTGGTTGACTATCAGTTGACTTTCATGGTATGACAAAAAAGGCCGATTACGTCGTAGCCCCTCCATTTTTTCCAGGGGGCTATGACGAAAAGGGCCAAAAATGCTTTATCATGAAGCGAAAATAAGGACTGCGAAGGAGCAGAAAGGTGAGGGTTAAGCGAAAAGGGTCAAAAATGCTTTATCATGAAGCGAAAATAAGGACTGCGAAGGAGCAGAAAGGTGAGGGTTAAGCGAAAAGGGCGAAAAATGCTTGACCATGAAGCAGAAAAGAGGGCTGAGAAGGTGTGAAGGGCCGGGTCTCGAGCTAAAACCAATCATGCAACAAAAAAATGTCCGAAATTCTTAATGAAAATCGGACATTCGGAGTTAAAATCTTGCTATAGTTTAATTATTGACCATGAAAATTCAAGGAATGAAAATTCAAGAAATTGAATTGAATTGAATGCAATGAAATGAAATGAAATGAAACCAATAATTAAAAACAGCGGCATGTGTTGTCAAAGCAGATTACTGCTCTTCGGGTTTTTCGTTACCGTAGTCGGGACCGGGGCCTGATTGCGGACCTTGAGGACCGCCTTGCGGACCGCCATGTGGACTGGACTGCTGGCCTGCCTGCGGGCCTTGCTGGGCATTCATCGATTCCGATGCTGCGTGCCAGGCCTCCTCAAGCTGCTTCTGATACTTATCTATATCTTCTAAATTCTGATTCTTTACCGCCTCCTTCAAAGGATTGAGAGCAGCCTCAATGGCGGACTTGTTATCGGCGGAAATCTTGTCGCCATAGTCCTTGAGATTCTTTTCGGTCTGGAATACAAGGGCATCGGCATTGTTGATCTTATCCACTCTTTCTTTGGCGATTCTATCAGCCTCTTCATTGGCCTTGGCCTCATCGCGCATACGCTTGATTTCATCTTCGCTCAAACCGCTTGATGCCTCTATGCGAATGCTTTGCTCCTTGCCTGTGGCTTTGTCTTTCGCCGAAACGCTGAGTATGCCGTTGGCGTCGATGTCGAACGAAACCTCAATCTGAGGGATTCCGCGCGGTGCCGGAGCAATGCCGTCCAAATGGAATACACCTATTTGCTTATTGTCTTTTGCCATGGGACGCTCGCCCTGAAGCACACGGATTTCTACAGAAGGCTGATTGTCGGCCGCAGTGCTGAACACCTGCTCCTTATGTACAGGAATGGTGGTATTGCTTTCGATAAGCTTGGTCATCACGCCGCCGAGGGTCTCTATACCGAGAGAAAGCGGGGTAACGTCGAGCAAAAGCACATCTTTAACATCGCCTGAAAGCACACCGCCTTGGATGCTGGCTCCGATAGCTACAACCTCATCGGGATTCACACTGCGGTTGGGCTCTTTTCCGAAGAACAACTGTACCAGCTCCTGAATCTTGGGGATACGTGTACTGCCGCCCACCAACAAGATTTCATCTATCTGGCTTGCAGAGAGATTTGCATCTGCAAGGGCCTTGCGGCAAGGCTCAATAGTGCGCTGGAAAAGAGGGTCACAGAGAGCTTCGAACTTGGCTCTTGTAAGAGTTTTTACAAGGTGCTTGGGACCTGTCGAATCCGCTGTGATATAAGGCAGATTGATTTCGGTGCTTGTCAGATTGGAAAGCTCTATCTTGGCCTTTTCGGCAGCCTCTTTGAGGCGTTGGAGAGCCATCGGGTCTTTCTTGAGGTCGAAGCCGCCATTATCGGAGGCAAACTCCTGAGCAAGCCAATCGATTATCATTTGGTCGAAGTCGTCGCCGCCCAAATGAGTGTCGCCGTTGGTGCTCTTTACCTCGAACACGCCGTCTCCGAGTTCCAATATGCTTATATCAAAGGTACCGCCGCCAAGGTCGTATACTGCAACCTTCATATTCTTATGCTTCTTATCCAAACCATAAGCAAGGGCGGCTGCCGTAGGCTCATTGATGATGCGCTTTACATCGAGTCCTGCAATTCTGCCGGCTTCCTTGGTAGCCTGACGCTGAGAGTCACTGAAGTATGCCGGAACCGTTATAACCGCTCCGGTAACATCCTGACGCAAATAGTCTTCTGCCGTCTTCTTCATTTTTTGAAGAATGATGGCTGATATTTCCTGCGGAGAATACATGCGGCCATCAATATCCACGCGCGGGGTATTATTTTCGCCGCGTACCACTTTATATGGCATACGCGACACTTCCTTGCTTACCCTATCATAAGTTTCACCCATGAAGCGCTTGATGCTGGACACAGTATTTTGAGGATTGGTGATGGCTTGACGCTTCGCGGGAGCACCCACCTTGCGCTCGCCTTCCTTAGTAAATGCCACGATAGACGGAGTAGTGCGCTCGCCTTCGTTATTGATGATGATGGTCGGCTGATTGCCTTCCATTACTGCCACGCAACTATTGGTAGTTCCGAGGTCTATTCCTATAATTTTTCCCATAATATATTGTTTTATCTGTTTTCGTTTTCTGCGCTTCTTTTGATGCGCAACGCTTATACCTTCATCCAATCGCGTGCCATTGCTTATTTTCTGACATTTTGTCATTATATTTGCCGTATGATTTACAGGCAACTCCCAAAAGCAGAATTCGAAGACTTGCAGGCACGCATACTCTACGAAGACAATCACCTGCTCATATTCAACAAACGGGCAGGCGAAATAGTACAGGGAGACAAGACCAGAGATGAGGCCCTAAGCGAAACCCTGAAAGCATTTATAGCACAAAGAGACGGGAAACCCGGACAAGTGTTCATGGGAGTCCCACACCGTCTCGACCGCCCTGTAAGCGGCATTGTGATTTTCGCCAAAACCTCCAAGGCTTTGGAGCGTATGGCAGAGCTGTTCCGCAAGGGCGAAGTTCAAAAAAACTATCTTGCCCTATGTTGTGGCATGCCTCCCGCAAAAGAAGGTCTGTTGGAAAACCTGCTGGTTCGTAATGAAAAGCAGAATAAAAGCTATGTTGTAAAAAGAGCCGGCGGAAACGCCAAACTTGCACAGCTCAAATACCGGTGGCTTCAAGACACCGACCGTTATCATCTGCTTGAGGTCGAACTCCTTACAGGCAGGCATCACCAGATACGCTGTCAGCTTTCGAACATCGGCTGCATCATTAAGGGCGACCTGAAATACGGTGCTCCGCGCTCCAACCCCGATAAGGGTATTTGTCTGCACAGCTATATGACAAGCTTTGTGCATCCGGTAAAAAAGACAGAAATATCCATATCCGCCCCTGTTCCTGATAGTTGGAAAGGTGTTGAAATTTAAACCAGCGCAGGCTCCGGAAGCCCGAACTTCGCCCCCTGTTTCGAAACAGCCTTTTCATTTGCCGCAAGCACTCCGTAATAAGCTCCGGGCGTCATATTCATATATAATTTGAAAGCCATATTAAAGGTGACTAAGGAACGAAAACCGCACATCATGGCAAGTTCCGTAACCTTCAGACGGCGGTCTTTTTTCATAATACCCGTTGCATACATAATGCGGTAATAATTTACAAACTGCCTGAAATTGCGGCCGGAATAATAATTTATTGCCTTTGACAAATACACCTTGTTGGTAAAAACGGCTTTCGCAAGGTCATCCAAACAAAAATTCTCATCAAGAAAAGGCTTTTTGCTCTCCATAAACCTCAACACTTTTCCATAAATTGCATTCATATGCTCGTCCGGACCTCCGTATTCCGGAGTCCCGCGCAGATTGCCCTCGATTATACGCTTCATTTCCTTTTCTTTTTCGGCACCGATAAGCATTGTCTTGCCGGTATACGCTTTATAATAATTGACGCTGAAAAAGGCTGCGAGCATCATCACCAGCAAACCAAACAACCATGACGGAGCTTCGTAACGGGAAGCAGTAAGAGCGGCTGCCCCCAAGATGCCGAAAAGAAACACGTAAAACATACGGGAAAAATTTTCCGTGGCGCACAACACTGCATCTGTCCTGAATAAGGTGCGGATATTTCCATACCTTTCCACCGCCCTGAAAATAGTATAGCATAAAACGCCCGAAAAGGCTACAGAAGTAAAAATCATACATTCACGTGTGCGGAAAAAGGGACTTAGCGCAAGTATAATATAAATAGCAGCCAGCCCCAACACATGAGGCAGGGATTTCCCTGGGTCCTCAAAGCTGAGGGGAAAGAGAAGCAGGAGAGAAGATGCGGCAAGCATATCGGCACATAAGACCTCCAAACTGAAGGTCTTCGATAAAAGTTGCACTATGCAGAGTGCCACAAGCAAAAATAGGGATACACTCCTGACAAGTCGAGTTTTAGAATAGAACCTTTTCATATCTTACAGTATTTTTAAAAACCAATTTGGGGGCTGTAAGATATGTTTTATCCCTAAGTTTTCAAGGAGTGCAAGAGGGGGTAAAAGTTAAAAATAACTTTTTGAAATTTTATTGGGATTTGCTTTTGGTTTTACCTCGCACAATACCCTTTGTTCCTTTCGGGGACTTGAATTGCTCGAATCCCCTGCCATAGACGCCTGCCACCAAGGAAACGGAAACAAAAGCATCGGGGTCTATGCTCTTTACGCTTCTGAGCAGCATATTGGAATCCGCCTTGCGTGTAAGCACCATCAACACATTGGTATCCTGCTTGGTGTACCAGCCCTTACCGTTAAGCACCGTAACGCCGCGATGGAATTCATTTGTAATTTCATCGGCAATCTCGGCATAGTGTTTTGAGGTGATGAATATCTGAACGCTCTGTTTGGAGCCGGCAATGGTCCAATCGAGGGCGAGAGCAAACACCGCAACAAGCAGATAACCATAAATCACCACCATTACCTTGTCTATCAAGGGCATCAGTGTTCCATTAGGCATATAAGAAGGAATAAGCAGCGAAGAAGCTATAATCACCACATCCAACCAAAGTATTACCTGTCCGGGAGAAAAACCATACTTTTTATTCAATAAAAGAGCTATTATGTCGGTTCCGCCGGTACTCCCGCCTTGGGACATTGTAAGCCCTATTCCAAAACCCGAAAGCATGCCGCCTATAATAACGCACAACAGTTTTCCGTTGTCCAAAGCCAAAGCCTGAATAAAACCCTGTGGAATTATATCTGAGCCGAGACTAAGGATGACGGATGCCACAATAATGGCATACACTGTTTTGATTCCGAAGCTTTTACCCAAAGAAGACAGGCCGATTATAAGCAGAATTGCATTTACAACAAAATAGGTATAGCCCATCTTGATGGTCCCATTCGTGGCATATTGTACAATGGAAGACAAACCGGTCACTCCTCCTCCGACTAAATTATTGGGAATCAGAAATATATTCCACGACAGGGCATAGAGGATTATTCCTATCGTTATGATTGCGTACTCCCTGAGCACGACACCAAAATTACGCTTTACCGCCATGGCCTCTATTTTTCTTTATTTTAATTTTTCCTGTTTTTATCTCTTCGAAGCCTTCGCCATACACTTCAGAAGTTTCGCTGATGCTGATGAAAGCCTTTGGATCTATTAAATTCACTTGTCTGCTCAAAGTGGATATTTCCTGACGGGTAAGCAGCACCATCACCACATTTTTATCTTTCTTGGTGAACCAGCCTTTGGCCTTGAGTATGGTAACTCCCCTCTCCATCTCATCACAGATGTAATCGGCAACCTGCTCAAACTTTTCGGTAAAGATGAGAAGCTGCATCTTTTTCCTTCCTCCAACGGTAAACATATTGATGGTGAGAGCGAATGCAACAATCTCCAACACACCGTAAATCACATCGTTGAAGGTTTTGGGGTCACCTGCATAAGAGCCGAAGCCGGGCCTTAAAAGCAGCTGGGACATCACTATTATAAAATCGGTAACGAAAAATACTCCGGCAAGGGAAATCGGCCAGAACTTATTGACTATAAGCGCTACAATGTCTGTCCCTCCCGTACTGCCCCCTTGTCGCAAACAAAGACCTACACCGAAAGCTTCGAAAACACCTGCGATTATGGGTACAAGCACTTTTTCCTCTACATAAAAGAAATTGCCCGGTATGGAATGCAGCCAGCTCCAATCATCCACCAACCACAAGAATACCGAAGACATCAATATGCAATAAATTGTCTTGAATCCGAAACCAATCCCGAAAATCAGCACTGCAATCAGAATAAGGAAAGCGTTCAATACAAAAAACGAATAAGAAGCTTTGATTACTCCGTTGGATGCATACTCGATGATAGTACATACGCCCATAAAGCCGCCGGCAGACATCTGATTCGGTATCATGAATGCCTCCCAGGCAACAGTAAAAACGAAAGTAGCGAAAGTCAGTAACGCATACTCCTTTACGGTTTTAAGGACTTTGCTTGTCATTTCAGTACAATGTTTACTATTCTACCCGGGACAACTATCACCTTAACAATGGTCTTGTCCCCTACAAATTTGGCGGTATCGGGCAATTCCCTTACCGTCTTTTCCACCTCCGCGGGAGAAGCATCCTTGGGCAGGTCTACAAGAAAACGGGTTTTACCGTTAAAGGATATAGGATATTTCACGCTGTCCTCAATAGTGAATGCTTCATTGTATTCGGGGAACTCGGCGTAGACCACGCTGTCGGAATGACCGAGAGCGGTATGCCAGAGTTCTTCTGCCATATGCGGAGCAAAGGGAGAAAGAAGCACCACCAAGGGCTCCAAAATCTTCTTTGAAGAAGTTTTAAGCTCGGTAAGTTCGTTTACTGCAATCATAAAGGCGGAGATGTTGGTATTGAAAGAAAAAGACTCAATATCCTCCTCTTCTTTGCCTATAAGAGTATGCAGAACTTTGAGTTCGGCGGGGCTTGGCTCGTCATCACTCACTAAAACAGTATCCTGATGAAAGAAGAGACGCCAGAGTTTTTTAAGAAAACGATGAACCCCGTCTATTCCATTGGTGTCCCATGGCTTGCTTTGCTCCAAAGGACCGAGGAACATTTCATACAGTCTCAAAGTGTCAGCCCCATAGCTGTCGCAGATTTCATCGGGGTTCACAACATTATACATGCTCTTGCTCATCTTTTCCACAGCCCATCCGCATATATATTCCCCGTCTTCCAACTCAAACTCGGCATCGGCAAACTCGGGACGCCATTTTTTAAAGGCCTCCAAATCCAAGCGGTCATTATGAACGATATTTACATCCACATGAATTTCGGTGGTCTTATACTTGTCTTTCAGGCCAAGACTTACAAATGTATTGGTACCTGCTTTGCGATATACAAAGTTGCTGCGCCCCTGAATCATTCCTTGATTTATGAGCTTCTTGAATGGCTCTTCCTCACACACATAGCCATGGTCGTAGAGGAATTTGTTCCAAAAGCGCGAGTAGATGAGATGGCCGACGGCATGTTCGGTACCTCCAACGTAAAGGTCTACATTGCGCCAGTATTTATTGGCCTCCGCACTCACAAGTTCTTCATTATTGTGCGGATCCATATACCGCAGATAATAGGCGCTGCTGCCGGCAAAGCCCGGCATTGTGCTGGTTTCGAGAGGATAGCCCTTATAAGTCCAATTTTTTGCTCTTTTGAGCGGGGCCTCGCCATGGACAGGCTTGAAACTGTCTATTTCGGGAAGACGGAGCGGAAGCTCGCTTTCGGGAAGAGGAGTGGGTATGCCATCTTTATAATAGATTGGGAAAGGCTCGCCCCAATAGCGCTGGCGGCTGAAAATGGCATCGCGAAGACGATAATTGGTTTTTCTATGCCCCAACTTGTTTTCCTCGACATACACCTTGGCCGCCTCGATGGCCGTATTGACATCCATCCCGTTCATAAAGCCGGAATTCATCATTATGCCTTCCGTAGCATCAAAGCTCGCTTCCGACACATCAGCGCCCTCAATCAGGGGAATGATGGGAAGATTGAACTTCTTTGCAAAGGCATAGTCCCTGCTGTCGTGAGCCGGCACGCCCATAATGGCGCCTGTGCCGTAGCCCGACAATACATATTCTGAAATCCAGATGGGAATCTTTTCCTCTGTAAAAGGATTGATGCCATAAGAGCCTGTAAATACGCCGGTTATATTTTTAGTTTCGGCCTGACGCTCTCGCTCGGTCTTTTTGGCGGCATAGGCAAGATATTCCTCCACCGCCTTCTTTTGCGAAGCGGCGGTAAGTTGGGGAACGAGTTCGCTTTCGGGGGCAAGCACCATAAAAGTGACACCGAAAACGGTATCGGCCCTGGTGGTGAATATTGTAATTGGAAGATGAACCCCATCGCACTCGGTGTCAAACACCATTTCTGTCCCCTCGCTCTTTCCTATCCAATTACGCTGCATATCTTTAAGCGAATCCGTCCATTCAAGATTATCCAAGCTTTTCAACAGCCTTTCCGCATAAGCGGAAACCCTCAGCTGCCACTGAGCCATCTTCTTTTGCACTACAGGAAAACCTCCGCGAATGCTTACTCCATCTTTTACCTCATCATTGGCGAGCACGGTGCCGAGTCCTTCACACCAATTCACATTGGTTTCTCCCAAATAGGCGATGCGATAGCGCATGAGCACATCACTCTTTTCCTTTTCGCTGTAAGCTTTCCACTCTTCAGAGGAAATGCCGTCGTAGCCTTTGGTTTCAAAACGGGAGACAAGCTCTGTAATGGGACGGGCTTTGTCAAGGTCAGGATCATACCAGCTCTTGAACATTTTTATAAATGCCCATTGAGTCCATTTGTAATAGGATGGATCACAGGTGCGGAAAGACCTGTCCCAGTCGAAGGAAAAACCTATCCTGTCGAGCTGGCTGCGATAACGGGCGATATTTTCGTCTGTGGTCTTTTCGGGATGACGTCCGGTTTGAATGGCATACTGTTCTGCAGGCAATCCGAAGGCGTCATAGCCCATGGGATGCAGCACATTAAAGCCCTTGAGCCTTTTATAACGGGAATAAATATCGCTCGCTATATAGCCGAGGGGATGTCCCACATGAAGTCCCGCTCCGGAAGGATACGGGAACATATCCAACACGTAATATTTGGGTTTAGAATCATCGACAGAAACTCTGTATGTCTTGTCTGCAGCCCATTTTTCCTGCCATTTCTGTTCGATTTTCTTAAAATCGTAATCCATTTTATTTCTTTTTCAATCTGAATTCCACATAAAGGCTTATTGCGCAAGGCACTTTCTTGCCGCGCACGCGGGCAGGCTTCCAATCAGGTGAAGCCGATACCACTTTTACAGCCTCGTCATCAAGCGAAGGGTGAACGCCCTTGAGCACCTTCACATCCCCCACCTTACCCTTTTCATCT
>Ga0255340_1001498_pt1 | contig 30477 bp, 24 predicted proteins | sample wastewater_treat_7_FD_192417 | JGI IMG/M metagenome (GOLD analysis project Ga0255340, IMG submission 192417) | Wastewater microbial communities from Lulu Island WWTP, Vancouver, Canada - plant10 | ecosystem: Engineered > WWTP > Wastewater > Unclassified | place: Canada: Vancouver, British... | reverse complement strand
GGGGGCATTCTGGGCCGATGGGCATGAGCGCGTCGCGGATTTCGCCGACGTATAGCTCCTGTCGAAGGCCTCTTGGAGGTAGCTCGCCGCGCTTCTCGCTAATTGAGAGCGAGAGCGCGGCGAGCTTCTCTTCACCTGGCCGGAGGCAGGCGACAGGTGACTGGGAATAGGCGGGCGGAAGCGATGCTGGCAGCACGGGTCTCAACCCCTTGATACTGTAACTTTAGGTACATACTACCATATCGCCTGGGAGTCGTCAACCATGAATTGGGACAGCCGAGACGGAATTCGCGAAAGGAGTAGACGCTGCGTGATCTATCCCCGTCTTGCGCACATGTACCACAAGGGGCTATAATGGGCATGATAATTGAAAGTGATTTTCATTTACGGCTGGGGGGGCTCAGGTGCAGGCTGACTGCTTCGATGACGCTCTCAGGAAGCTCCGTGAACGCGGGTTCAAGCTGACGCCGCAGCGCAGGGCGGTGCTCGAGCTCTTCTGCTCCGATGGCGCTCAGCATCTCACTGCTCAACAAGCTCACGACGCGATTCGAGCGCGTGAACCGGGCATCGGCCTGGTGACTGTGTATCGCTGTCTGGAGCTGTTCACGAGTGTAGGGATCCTAGACAAGATCAAGTTCAACGACGGTTTTGACCGGTACGAGCGGCGCCCGGATTCCGCGGGTCATCATCATCATCTGGTGTGCACTGGATGCGGTCAGGTGGTCGAGTTCGGCGACTGCCTGATCAAATCGATAGAGCGCGAATTGGAGAGAATGAGCGGTTTCTGTATTGAGGGACATTGGCTGGAGCTGATTGGCCAGTGCCCTAAGTGTCGCGACCATGCAAAGGAGGACAACTGATTTATGTCGCATCTTCACATCCCAGATGGGCTAATCCCATTGCCCTGGATCCTGGCGGGGATAGGCCTCACGGTGCTCCTTGTCTATGTTGCGCTTCGGGCTCTTAGCGGGCGAGATCGCGCCAGGGTCGTCCCGCGGATCGCCACTCTCTCCGCGCTCATGCTGCTGGCTATGGGTCTTCCCATACCAGTGCTGGGCTACCACCTGAACCTTACGGTCCTCACGGGCATGATCGCCGGGCCCGCGGAGGGGTTCATCGCCGCGCTGGTCGTCAACTTGATCCTGGCGCTCACCGCGCACGGCGGCATCACCGTTGTTGGGCTAAATACGCTTGTTGGAGGGCTTGAAGTCTGCCTTGGCTGGTTGCTTTGGAGATCTCTCCGGCGAGCGCTTAAGCGGCCATTCGCCGCGGCAGCAATCGCCACAGTCGTCGCCCTTTTGATATCGACTACAGCGATGCTCGGCATCGTAGTGGGAACGAGAATCGACCCCGATCTGGCGCTACACCACCACGATCACGAGGAACTCGCCGATCATGGGCATGCCGCGGGCAGCGACTTTGGATCGCTGAAAGCCTTTGCCGCAATTGTCTACTCTGCCGGAGCAGTGGGATGGGCTGTTGAGGCCCTGGTAGTGGGCTCGGTTGCCGAGTTCATCACTAGATCCAGGCCGGACATGCTGGATTCAGGCTCAGGTAGGAGGGCTTGAGCTCATGGATGTGCAGTTCATTGACGAGCTGGCGGCCAATGGCCGCACACCGCTGCATGACGCACTGCCCTGGGCGAAGATAGCAGCCTCGGCTGCGCTGCTCGCGGCATCGATAGCGGCCCGCACTCCCCTGGCGGCCGCGGCTGCGGCGGCGGCCGTGGTCATGTTCGCGTCGGCGTCGGGTAACCAACTGCGCCATGCAGTGGCAATGGCGCTCTACCCGGTGCTTTTCGCGGGCCTGTTCGCCTCGGGCTGGATTCGCTCCAGCCCTCTCTTCGCGCTGACGGTAGTGATCCGGGCCTTTTCGGCCGGCCTAGTCGCCGCCACGTTGATCACTACGACGCCTTTCGTCGACGTCTTCGCCGCTGTGTCCCGGGTGACGCCGGCGATAGTATCGGATGCGCTTTTCATGGCTTACCGCTCGTTCTTCATTCTTGTCGACCAACTACAAGACCTGCTGCGCGCGGTGCGTCTGCGCGGGGGCGCAGGACGCAGTCTTGTGGAGCAGTTGCGCACGTACGGCCAGGTTCTAGGTGTAGTGATACTGCATTCGGCCGACATGACCGAGCGGATGTACCGGGTCATGATAGTCCGCGGATACTCGCAGCGAATCGAATCAGCGCGCGAATGGCCTCCGCCTAGGCCCCTCGATTACCTGCTGATTGCATATGCAGCCACCGTGCTCGGCCTGGTGTTGGCGTTACGGTAAGCACGGAGGCCACCTGGGGAAAACGATTTTGGAGGAAACAGCATTGGAGCACACGACCCTTACAGAACCCGGCGAGATAATAGCGCAGGTGAACTGCCTCAGGCACGTATACCCAGACCAGACAACCGTCGACCTGTGCGGCCTGGACTTCACGGTCCGTCGCGGCCAGCGAGTAGCCATCCTTGGGGCCAACGGCAGCGGGAAGTCCACGCTCATCTTCCACCTTCTCGGGCTTCTCTCCCCCGTTGACGGGCAGGTCACCGTGTTGGGGGTGAACCCGGCGAAGCAGTTCCGCGACATACGTCACCGCGTGGGCGTGCTGTTGCAGAACGTGGACGACCAGATCATCGGCCCCACTGTATGGGATGACATCACTTTCACCCCGCGCGCCCTGGGCTGGCCGCGCATCGAGGTGGAAGCCCGGGCCGAAGCCATCTGCCACCGCCTGGAGATATCGCACCTTAAGACCAGGATTCCGCATTACCTGAGCGGCGGCGAGAAGCGCAAGGTGGCGCTCGCGGGAGCGCTCGTGACCGAACCTGAACTGCTCATAATGGACGAGCCTTTCACCGGCCTCGACCCAAGGTCGCGTTCGGAACTGGTCCGGCTGATGAACCAGATCCATTCGGAGTACGGCGTCACGTATGTGATCTCCACGCACGAGATCGACTTCGTGCCGCACATAGCCAACTGGGTCTACGTCCTCGGGGGCCAGCACGGTATCGCCCTGTCGGGCACGCCCGAGCAGGTGTTTTCCCAGCCGGAAGCGCTCCGCGCGGTGAGCATCGACCTTCCCGCGCTGGGAGAGCTATTCGAGTCGCTGCAAGAAAAAGGGTGGGACGTTTCCGTCCCACTCACTGTAGATCAGGCCGTCGCCGAACTGGAAAAGTGCAGGGCCGACGCTGCCGCGCCTACCCTACCTCGGGAATCTTGATCCCATGCTCGCGCGCGAACTTCTGGGCTTCCTCATAGCCCGCGTCCGCGTGGCGCACTACGCCTGTGCCGGGGTCGCCCGTGAGCACGCGTTCGAGGCGCCGCGCCGCCGCTTCAGTGCCGTCGGCTACTATGACCATGCCGGCGTGGAGTGAGTAACCGATGCCGACCCCGCCGCCGTGGTGGAATGACACCCAGGTCGCGCCGTTGACCGCGTTGAGCATCGCGTTGAGCACCGGCCAGTCGGCGATGGCATCGGAACCATCTTTCATGCCCTCGGTCTCACGGTTAGGCGACGCCACCGACCCGCAGTCAAGGTGGTCGCGGCCTATCACGATGGGCGCGCTGATCCTGCCCTCCGCCACCAGGTCGTTGATGATCCGCCCGAACCTGGCCCGCTCGCCGTAGCCCAGCCAGCATATGCGGGACGGCAGCCCCTGGAATGCTACCTTGTCGTGAGCCATGTGGATCCATTTCACGAGGTGCTCGTCGTATGCGAACTCCTTCAGGATGACCTCATCTGTGGCCCAAATGTCCTTGGGGTCTCCCGAAAGAGCCGCCCACCTGAAGGGGCCCTTCCCTTCGCAGAACAACGGACGCACGTAGGCCGGAACGAATCCGGGGTAATCGAACGCGTTCGTCACGCCCTCGTCGAATGCAACCTGACGCAGGTTGTTGCCGTAGTCAAACGCCACCGCGCCCCGCTCAATCATGTCGAGTATGGACCTGACGTGAGTGGCCATGGAGGCCCGGGCCCTTCGCACGTACTGGTCAGGGTCGGACTTGCGCAGCTCGGCAGCTTGCTCCAGCGTGAGCCCGGCAGGTACATACCCATTGAGCGGGTCATGTGCAGAGGTCTGGTCGGTCACCAGGTCCGGTATCACACCGCGCCGCACGAATTCAGGGTGCGTCTCGGCCGCATTGCCCACCAGCGCGATGGATCTCGGTATTCTCTTCTCCTGAGCTTCGCGTGCCAGCGCTATGGCTTCATCGATGCTGTCGGTGACCATCTCACAGTACTTCGTGGCAATTCTGCGGTCGATCCTGGACCTATCCACTTCGACAGCTATCATCACCGCATCATTGAATGTTGCCGCGAGGGGTTGGGCGCCGCCCATTCCTCCAAGCCCCGCCGTCAGCACCAGCCTGCCCTTGAGACTGCCTCCGAAGTGCTTGCGCGCCGCCGCAGCGAAGGTTTCATATGTTCCCTGCAGTATCCCTTGGGTGCCGATGTAGATCCAGCTGCCCGCGGTCATCTGCCCGTACATCGTCAGGCCCATCGCTTCGAGTTCCCAAAACTTCTCCCAGGTAGCCCAGTGCGGCACGAGCATGGCGTTGGAAATCAGGACGCGCGGCGCGTCCTTGTGTGATCGGAATACCGCAACCGGCTTACCTGACTGCACAAGCAGTGTCTCGTCGGATTCGAGGTCTCGGAGCGCTCGAACGATGGCATCGAACGCCTCCCAGTTGCGCGCGGCCTTCCCCCGACCTCCGTACACCACCAGTTCATCCGGTTTCTCAGCCACATCAGGGTCGAGGTTGTTCATGAGCATCCTGAGCGCCGCTTCCTGCTGCCACCCCTTGCACGAGATCTCAGTCCCGCGCGGAGCCCTTATGACTCTTGACATCCGCTGATCCCCCCAGCCGTACATTCATATCTATGCTTACGCTCATACCGTCCAGCGCAGCTCATTCCAGCTGACCCGCGGCGTGTTCCACTGCCCGAAGCAAAGCCTCGCCCCAAACCAGCTCCCGGATACGGGCTATGTCAGGTGCGAGCACCCTGTCGTAATCCAGATGCGGTACCTGGGCCCTGATAGCCTCATGCGCCGCCAGAACGCCGGCGCCCGGCTCAAGCGGGGCCAGGAAGTCGATGCCCTGCGCCGCACACATTACCTCAATGGAGAGCACGTTCGCAACATTCACAGCGATCTGCCGGGCCTTGCGCGCGGCGATAGTGCCCATGCTCACATGGTCCTCTTGGTTACCCGAAGTCGGTATGGAGTCGACTACCGCAGGCGATGCCAGTATCTTGTTCTCCGATACCAGTGCGGCCGCGGTGTACTGGGCTATCATCATGCCCGAATTCAGCCCGCCGTGCTCAGTCAAAAACGGCGGCAACCCTGACAGCTGCGGGTTGACCATTCTCTCAGTACGGCGCTCGGATATGGAGGCAAGCTCGGACGCTGCAATGCCCAGAAAGTCCATGGCCATAGCCACCGGCTCCCCATGGAAGTTGCCCCCTGAGATCACATCGCCGTCTTCGGGGAAGACCAGAGGGTTGTCGGTGGCCGAGTTCATCTCCCGCTCCACGACGTGCCTGGCGTACTCTATGGCGTCGCGTGCGGCTCCATGCACCTGCGGCGCGCACCGGAGCGAATAGGCGTCTTGCACCTTCGGGCAATTCCTGTGCGACTCTCGGATGCCGCTTCCCTCCATCAGCCGGAGCAGGTTTCGGGCCGACGCCGCCTGCCCCGGATGTGGTCGCGCCGCCTGAACCCTCGGGTCGAAGGCGGATGTCGTCCCGCGCAGAGCCTCGGTGGTCATTGCAGCCGCGATATCCGCGACCTGCGCGAGAATCGACACATCGTGCACCGCTAGTGAACCTATGGCCGTCATGACCTGGGTGCCGTTTATCAGGGCCAGTCCTTCCTTAGCGCGCAAGGCCACCACAGGGATCCCCGCGCGCGCCATGGCCTCTGCTCCCGGTAAAACCTCGCCCTTGTAGCGCGCCGTGCCCTCGCCTATCGCCACCAGCATGGTATGGGCAAGTGGCGCCAGATCGCCGCTTGAACCCACCGAACCCTGCGACGGCACTTGCGGGTGCACGCCGCGGTTGAGCATGGCGATTAGAGTGTCGACGACCTCGGCCCTGGCGCCTGAGTATCCGCACGACAGCGCGTTTGCCCGAAGCAGCAGGATCGCCCGTACCACTTCGTCGGGCAGCAGTTCGCCGACGCCAGACGCATGCGACAGCAACAGGTTTCGCTGCAGGGTCGCAGAGTCGTCAGGCGAGATGACAACATCGGCAAACCTGCCGAACCCGGTTGTCACTCCATACACGGGCCTTTCGCGCCTGAGCAGTGTATCCACGTACGCCGAGGCCCGGTCTATTCGTCTCCTTGCGTCAGGGGAAAGCGACACCGGCGCGCCGCGCCTGGCCACCCGAACGACATCGGGTATGGATAGGCTCGCGCCGTCAATACATACACCCATTACAGCAGCTTCAGTCCCTTCGTCTGCTCTACGCCTCCGCAATCCTCCGCGCGACATCACATGTCCAGTCAGTAAGCCTGTCAAGCTGGATGCTGCTGAAGCCTATAACATCAGTATCGAGGCGACCGGCGATAGGTTCCTTCCACCTTGCAGGGATGGCGCGCTCACCTATGAGGGCTCCGACCGTGGCCCCCACCTGCCCAGTACTACAGTCGCAGTCCCAGCCGCAACTGGCCGCCATAGATACGCTCTTGCTGAAGTCGCCGCCTCCCAAAAGCAAGCTCATCACCACAATGGCAGCGTTCGGGAACGTGTGTATCCAGTGCAGGTCGCCATAGGCCTGATCGATCCAGTCGAGCACATCCTCCCATCGGCCGTACTCCTTGCATTTAGCTACAGTCGATCGGACAACCGACGCGAAATCGCTGTTCGCAGGGACATACCCGAGTGCCCGGTTGACGATCTCGCCGACATCGTCGGTCACAAACGCCAGACTGACCATGACAGAGTTAAAGACTTCTCCGTACACGCCTTCCTTTACGTGCGACACGATAGCGTCTTTGTATGCCAGTTCAGCCGCGAGTTCAGGTTTGCCGGGGGCGATGAGTCCGTGCACCTCGCCGCGCATCTGAGCTCCGATCCAGTCGCTGAATGGGTTGTTCTCACGCGCTGAATACGGCGGTATGAGGCCTCTGTGCAAGTTCTCCAGCGCCTGTCTCTCGGCGGTGTAGGTCTGGTCCAGTTCCAAATGCTGTACCCATTCGTACCCAAGATCCCTGCTGGTAAAGCCGGGTCCATGCTCATCTATGCAGTGCAACACGATGATCTGGTAGTTGATGTCATCGTTCCTAGTGTCCGGCTTCTGCAGATAGTCGCCTACCCAACCACGCTCGGCGCGCACTTTTGCACTGGGCCATCCGGCGGATGGGTCGCCTAGGGCACAACCTATGCACTTGCCGTACCACGCGCCATATACTTTGTCACGGTAGGTCCGATCTCCTTCATCCAAGCAGCAAGTTCTGGCTTGCTCCACAGCAGTCCAGCTTCTCTTGAGTTCTTCCCATGTGTCGGGCTTATGGTCGTCGCTTGCCATTCTGGGGGCACGCCGCAGCGCCTCCCAGATCATGGCGATCACTTTCTGAAGCGCCCAGTAGTCGCCGGAGTTGTACGCCTCCCACCCCGCTGGGATCAACTGCCTTGCCTCCGACACATCGTAACCCCGCTTCTCGAGGGCGTCCACGCACTCGATCATCCGGTTCTCCACAGTGCGGCTGTAGGTCATTATGTCCTGCCACATCTGGGCCGCCTGTCGCTCAGCATGCGTCATAATGGTATTCCTCCCTTGGCGAGACTTGATAGCCCGTTAGCCTTTGATACTGCCCGCCGTCATTCCCTCAATGAACCGCCGCTGAAGCAGCAGGTACAGCACTACTATCGGCAGCACGCTGATTACCGCTCCTGCCCCGGTTACGGCAAAGTCAGCCACGAATCTGGCGCTGAACTGCAGATATCGGGCTGTGACCGTCTGAAACCGCGGTTCCTGAAGGAATGTCATGGCGAAAGTGAACTCGTTCCATATCCACTTGGCGTTGATCAGAGTCAGGGTGACCAGCGCAGGACGGGATATGGGGACTATGACTTTGGTAAGTGTACCCATATATGAGCAGCCGTCGATCTCGGCGGCCTCCATTATTTCCTTTGGAATCGACGCAAATTGCGAGTTCAGAAAGAGAACCGAGAACGGAACGTAGACTGCTGCATATAATAAGATGATCCCTAGCGGGTTGTTGACAAGGCCCAATCGTTTCCACATCACAAAGAGCGGCACAATGTACATGTGCAGCGGTACCTGCATGGCCAGCATGAGCAGGGCAGACCACACAGGTGTGGACCGAACGCCCAAGAATACCATTCCGTATGACATCATGCACGATACGACCGCGAGGACTATGGTGGAGACCGCCACTACCAACACGGTGTTGAGCATGGCCTCGGCAAGGCCCCCAGTAGTCCAGGCTTTCCTGTAGTTTTCCATGGTGGGAGCCGAGGGCAACGCAAACGGCGATAGGATCACTTCATAGTTGTCCTTGAAGGAATTTATGACCAAGTAAAACAGCGGCACCAGCACCACAAGACAGGCGACTATCAATATTGCGTGCAGCAGTGCCTGATGCCGCACGTCATCTCTGTGCTCGGATCTTGCTGCCATCAGGCATCCCTCCTGACTGCCGAGAAGAACAAGATTACCAGGAGCGAGAAGGCCAACAGAAGCACCGACATGGCGCTTGCATAGCCTACTCTGAAATTCAGGATACCTTGTTTGTATATCCATGTAGACATCATCTCGGTAGCATGCCCGGGCCCGCCCTGCGTCATGATGTAGCTGAAGTCGAAAGCAGATAGCGACCACACTGCAGTGAGCAGGAGGATGAAGTTGAGAGTCGGCCTTATCAGCGGGATCGTGATGTAACGGAACTTCTGTGCGGTACTCGCGCCGTCGATCACTGCCGCTTCATAGTACGCCGGATCTATCTGCTGTATTGCGGCGAGGAAGATCACCATCACAAACCCCCACCAAGTCCAGTTATCCACAAAAGCCAGCGAGTACAGGGCGATGCGCGGATTCCCCAGCCACGACTGGCAGAGCGCCGTCCAACCCAGCTTCTCAAACAGCGTGTTGATGCCGAAGAACGGGTTGAAGACCCATCCCCACAGGCGCGCTACAACCACCCGCGACAGCACCACCGGAATGAAGAGGATAGTCATGTACACCAGGCGCATCCTCTTAATTGACGCAAGCGCGAACGCGACCACGAGCCCGAGAAGGATTGGCACTACCATGAAGATGACAGTCCATTTCAGGTTGTTCACAAGACCTATCCTGAATTCCTTGTCCCGAAGTAGAATGTCTGAGAAGTTCCGAAGCCCCACAAAGGCCGGCTTGCTCAGGCCATCCCACTCGAACAAAGACATTGCCAAGCTGGAAACTGAAGGTATGGCGATGACGACGATCACCAAAGCGGCGGCCGGAAGACAGAACAGAGCCGCCATGGCCCGCTTGCCAAGTCTGCATTTTCTCATCCGAAGATAACTCCTTCGCTTGCGCCGTAGGCGCGGCGGCGATGTATGGTCGACCCCAACGGTCGGTCGCCGCCGCGCCCTTCAAACTGCAGCTATTGGTAGAGTCAGTCCTCCTACTTAGCGGGCGCCGGTACAGGCGGAACCTTCCCCGCCGCGAGTTCCTGTGTGAAGATGGACTGAGCTTCCTTCAAGTAGTCCTCGATGGACATGAGCCCCAGGAGCACGCGAGGTAGCTTCTCATACATGTACAGCTGCGTTCCGGGCGACCAGAAGGTCCAGGTAGCGTAGCCGTACTTCCCACTGGACTGAGCTTCGTATATGGTTCTGTACATGTCGGCAGTCTTCGGAGCGGTCGTTGCCGGCAGATAATCCGGAACGGCCTTCTTCAGAGGCAGCCAGAACTCGAGATTGGAGTTGATCCCGTATTCCACGGCCGTCTTGGGGTTCTCGGTAAGCCAATTCAGGAACTTCGCGACGGCGTCGGGATGCTTGGTCTTCGCGTTGACTCCGACCGAAAAGCCCAGCGCCAGCGGGAGAGTGGGGTTCGCGGCGCCCATGGCCGGGAACGGCGCAAGTGCCCACTCGAAACCTCTGGCGTAAGTCGGCGCGTACTTGACGCCCCAGCTTCCGTCCATCATCATCAGGGCCTTCTGAGTTCCCCACACGGCGATGGCGTCATCACTGGTCACGTCGTACATCTGCTTGTTCATGATCCAGCCCTTGTCCCACATGTACTTCAGCTTGGCTATGGAATCCACGAAGGGCTGGGCCGTCCAGGGTATCTGACCAGTGAGAGCCTTATACACGTTCTCCGGGCCCGCAGCGCTGTTGAACACCACCGACAGCCACCACTCGTTCGCGGGAGTAAAGCCGCGAACGCCGAACGCGATCGGGATCCGTCCGATCTTCTGGATGTTCTCGCATGTCGCGCACAGCTCTTCCCACGTGGTCGGGACTCGCCACCCGCGCTTGTCGAACTCGGTCTTGTTATAGTACAGGAGAAGAGTCTCGGGGTTGGCCGGGAAGGCCATCAGCTTACCCCTGTAGCTGTGGCTTTCCAGGGCATAGCTGAAGAATCTGTCCTTCCAGTTGTACTTGGCCGCGTATGGAGTGAGGTCGAGAAGGAGGCCCGCATCCGCGAACGGCGGCATCGTGCTGGGCCCGAATAGCCTCCACATGCCGATATCGGAACCGGAAGCAAGGGCGGCCCTCACAGATTGCAGGTACTCATCGCCTTCGCCTGCCGACCTGATCTCCACGCGCACCTCGTTCTGACTCGCGTTGAACAAATCGAACCATTCGGTCATCTTCTGCATCGCTATGTCCTGTGTCTGTTCAATCCAGAACTTGATCTTCACCGGAGCGCTTGCCGCTTGCGCGGCGATCGGCGCCAGGGCCATGGCCGAGAGGGCAACTACACAGAGAGCTGTTCTGAGCCACGTCTTCTTGATCATCATTTCTGCATTCAAACCTCCCGTTTGCCAGGATTACGTGGTGGATGCATTGACAAATCCGTCGCCTTAACACTCGGACCCAATGGATCTGTAACATGCCGGCTGGTGATCCCGATATCTCCTCCCTAGCTGCGTGCGCCGCGGACGCCCTGGACGCCTCTCGCGGTACGCAGTAATCTCCCGACGTTTTGTTTAGAAAGGGCAGGCGACTGTGCTCCAATCGTCTCGGTGACTATGGCTCCGACCGCGCACGCATACTGCAGACTGTGCCATGGGTCCGGCTGCGTGAGCCAGGCCACTGCGAATCCTGCAACAAAAGCGTCGCCTGCACCAGTTGTATCTACACTTTTGACGTTGAATGCGGGGCAGTGAAAACCGCCCTCGGGCCCCGCATATATCGCTCCGTTCTCGCCGAGGGTGATGACTACCCTGTCCACCCCGCGCGATCGAATACTCTCAGCGGCCTGCATCGCGCTGGGGATATCCCGGACGGGCACGTCCGACATCATGGACGCCTCTACCTCGTTGGGTATGAGGATGTCCACGCGAGCAAGCAAGCCGGAATCCACGCGCCGGGCAGGTGCTGGGTTGCATACTGTCAACACATTGTGCTGCCTGGCGATCCTGAGCGCCTCCTCAACGCCGGCCATGGGCGTCTCGAACTGGACAATGAGCGCGTGTGCCTCGGAGATTACGCCCTCCGCCTCCCTCACCCGATCAGCAGAGAGTGCATCATTGGCCGCGGGCCACACCACTATCGAGTTCTGGCCGGCCTCGTCTACCACTATGACGGCCATTCCCGTCGTCGACTCCGCTTCGCGCGCGATCCAATCCACGCACACATCGGCTTCCCTGAGATTGCTGACAAGCTCATCTCCTTGAGTATCCGCCCCTACTCTGCCAACCATAGACACATGCGCTCCCAGCTGAGCGGCGGCCAGCGCCTGATTCGCGCCCTTTCCGCCGGGCGAGAACCGGGCTCGGAGCGCTGTCGTGGTCTCACCCTGCCTGGGAAGACGCGTCACGCCAAGGCTCATGTCCATGTTAAGGCTGCCTACGACTACAATCCTGGGTTGCATACTGACCCCTCGCACTTCATCATTGCAGCAGATTCCCTCAGCACCAACTGGGGCCTGAGCATCACGGTTTGGTACGGATCGCCCGGCGCACGCAGGCGGTCAATCAGCATCCTGCATGCGATAGCGCCCATCTCATACTTGGGCTGGGCGATGGTGGTAAGGCGTGGTCGGGCCACAGACGCCACTGTGATGTCATCGTAACCGACCACGGAGACATCGCCCGGAACTTGCAGTTCCGACTCCTCGAGCGCATGGAGTGCACCTACAGCCATCAGATCGTTGCAGGCAAATATGGCTGTGGGCGGATCAGATAGCTTGATGAGCTCCATGGCCCCGTCGTAGCCACTTCTTTCGCGGTAGTCGCCCTCACGGATCAGATCTGGGCTCGAGGCAATGCCCAGCTCACTCAGAGCGCGCCTGTAGCCTTCGATTCTATCCTGGCTGGTTGCAACTCCCATTGGCCCAGTAATGATGCCGATTCTGGCATGCCCGAGACCCAGTAGATGGCGTGTGGCCTGGAATGCCCCTTCTACGTTGTCGGCTGAGACTATGTCGCACTCAAGATCCATACGTCTATCTGCCAGCACTACAGGTATTCCCGATTTCATTAGTGTCTTGACATTCCTGGAGCTGACCTGCGATGTGGTGAATATCACTCCATCAGCCTGCCGGCTGCGCAGGACATCTATGTAATCGTTTTCCTTCCTCAGGCTCCCATCGGTGTTGCACAGCAGTACATTGTACCCTCTCTCATTGGCAGCGTCCTCCACTCCTCTGGCAACAGCGGGGAAGAACGGGTTACATATGTCGGGCACGATAAGTCCGAGTATGTGGCTTTGCCGGGTGACCAGGCCACGGGCAAACGAATTCGGTTGATAATCCATTGCCTTCGCTACCTGCAGAATCTGTTCTCGGAGCTCTTTGCGCACATACCCGCCGCCGGAGAGAGCCCTAGACACCGTAGCAGTGGAAACGCCCACTTTGCTGGCAATCTCGTATATGGTGGCTATTGCTGTGCACCTCGCAATCGCGCCGCGCCTCTGTCGCCTCAAGAGGATGCATGTAAGCGCTTACATATGATAGCGGTTACACATATTCTCCGTGAATTCAATAGTTCCTCCTTGTGTGAACCAAGTTCTGAGCTCCCTCACCCCCGAAATGCGGCAGCCGCGCCGGCTGGCCTCTCAAGACCAGGCACCGACGCGGCTGTATGCAAATTCAGGCTTGGCTCTAGGCCGGCGCTCCCTCCGGGCTAGGTTCGCGCTTTCCGCCTGACTTCAGCCTCTCCTCGATGGCAGCCAGGGCCCCCCTAGCATCAACGGCCGAGGGAGTTTGGGCTTCAGGCCCCGCAGCCCGAACAGGCGGTTGCGCGCCCTTCGCTTCATCGCAGCCCTGGCCGATAGCGCCCGCAAGCAGGCTCTCGAGTTCCTCTCCCTCTACAGTCTCCTGCTCTTTCAGGGTTCCGGCCAGCTTGTGCAGCTTATCGACATTGTCGCACAGTATCTGCCTTGCGGTGTCGTGGGCAGCTGTCACGATCTTATGGACCTCTTCGTCGATTTTCGCCGCCACTTCTTCACTGTAGTTTCGGTCGCGGGAGATATCGCGCCCCAGGAAGACCTGTTCCTCCTGGCTGCGTCCGAACGTCATCGGGCCGAGGTCGCTCATGCCGTACTCGGTGACCATCTTGCGAGCGGTCTTGCTCACGCGCTCCAAGTCATTGCCGGCGCCGGTGCTGATCTCTCCCAGCACCAGCTCTTCGGCGACCCGACCGCCCAGGCCCACTATGATATCGTTCATTATCTCAGATTTAGTGGCGTACCGGTATCTCCTGTCGTCCTCCGGTATCATCAGGGTGTAGCCTCCGGCCCGCCCTCGGCCCACTATCGATACCTTGACAACCGGGTCGGCGCCGGGCAGGAGGTGGGCCAGCACCGCATGGCCCGATTCATGGTAAGCCACTAGATCCTTCTCGCGCTCGCTCATGATCCGGCCCTTCTTGGCGGGGCCTGCCACTATCCGCTCTATAGCCTCTGACATCTCAGCCATTGACACTTTCTTCTTGTTACCCCTGGCCGCCAGCAGCGCCGCTTCGTTCAGCAGGTTCGCCAGGTCGGCGCCGGTAAAGCCGGGAGTGCGCTTTGACAGCGCTTTGAGGTCAATGTCGGCCTCAAGAGGCTTGTTCTTGGCATGGATCTTCAGTATCTCCTCCCGACCGCGCTGGTCGGGCGCATCCACTACTATGTGGCGGTCGAATCTGCCCGCACGCAGTAGCGCGGGGTCAAGAACATCGGGCCTGTTGGTCGCGGCCAAGATGATGATCCCGGAATTGGGGTCAAATCCGTCCATCTCAAAGAGCAGCTGGTTGAGGGTCTGCTCACGCTCGTCGTGTCCGCCGCCCAGCCCTGCGCCTCTCTGCCGCCCCACAGCGTCGATTTCGTCTATGAACACTATGCACGGAGCGTTCCGTTTTGCCTGGTCGAACATATCGCGCACGCGGCTTGCGCCTACGCCCACGAACATCTCCACGAAGTCGGAGCCGCTGACACTGAAGAAAGGCACGTCCGCCTCGCCCGCCACAGCCTTGGCGAGCAGGGTCTTGCCGGTTCCGGGGGGCCCCACCAGCAAAATTCCCCTGGGTATTCTGGCTCCGAGCTCGATGTATCGCTTCGGATGCTTCAGATAGTCGACGATCTCCACAAGTTCCTCTTTGACCTCATCCACGCCGGCCACGTCTTCGAACGTTACGCGGCCGCGTTCGCTGGCATGAAGCTTGGCTCGGCTCCGCCCGAACTGCATAGCTTTGTTGCCCCCGCCCTGAAGCTGGTTCATGATGAAGAAGAACACAGCAAAGAGGAGGACTATCGATATGACGTTGGGTATGAGCGCTATCCACCAGGCCCCTTGGGACTCAGGAATCATGCTGACTTCCACACGAGATGCAAGTTCCGGGTCGTCCCGAACATCCTCGACGAGGCCCTTGACATCTGGATAGTACAGCCTGAACTTGCGCCCATCGTCCAGAGTGCCCCGGATTGCGTTGTCACCGACTATCTCGAGCTGTGTGACCTTTCGGTCCTGCCAGAATTTCATGAACTGGCTGGCCGAGATCTCGTCAGTCCGAGGCTTGCCCGCAAAGAGCGAGTTCGATATGGAGACTGCTATCAGGCCGAGCAACAGCCATAGAGCAAGACTCTTCATAAGCCTGTTATTCACCGTAAGTAGGCGCAGGAAGCCCCATCGTTCAGGGCGTCGCGATGTATGCGCCTTCCTCCTTCCCCAGCTGATTCAGGTGCATCCCGCAAATGCAATCCCAAATACTAGATAATTCCCGTTGTGCGTGAACTCATTATAGCATAGCGCCTTTTCTACCACAACGAAACGCACAGCTGTATGGTTTCCATCTCAGCCGGCTCATGCTCATGCATCATCGATGCTGTCATCCATATCGGCCGCGAGAACAGCTATACGCCTTGTCGAAGAAGTCACCGCTCCTTCTGCGCTCGCCCTCACGCCCATGACCCACAGCGCCTCGTCACCCATGGCCAGCACGGCCAGGCGCGACCGAACGGGCCGCGGCACCTTCTCATCCACGAACAGGTCAGAGAGCTTTTTGGCGCCCGACATCCCGAACGGACGGATCCTGTCGCCTGCGCGCCATGGGCGAATGACCAGAGCGTCCAAATCCACCTGGTCAGCGTCGAACACCGTCCACTCCCGGCCGATGCCCGAAGCCTCTACGCGCAGCCCGCGAGATCCCGAGTCAGCCAGCGCGCGACTGGCCATGCAGGCCAATTCCTGAGTGGAAGGGAACTCCCACGGCTGCCGCCGCCCTGCGGCCGCGTCTGCCGCCGCGTTATCGCCCAAAGCCGCATAGACTGTGGCCTTAGCCCACGTGAGGGGCATCGCCCCCGGAATGCGCACGGCAACCACGATCTGCTCGGTGATCGGTTCAGCGATCACACCGGGTTCGTCTGCGCCTGCCCGGGCATGTTCGGCCGCATGTTCTATTACTATTGTATCGTACGTCAGGCGTGCTCGTAGACCTCCGGGCAAGTCTATCGAATTACCTACGTTCCCAGTTCTCACCAGGGCCGTCATGGCATCGATATTGGGCCAGTACAGATCGCGCTTATCTCCAGCCACTTCAGCGAAGGCCAGCGCGAACGCGCGTGAAGCAACCGGCTCTGCGGCCTGTCGCATCAGATCAAGGTCCAGCCACACCCGTGCTACCTGTCGGCCCAGGTCACGGGCGTCGGCGCTTCCGGCAGCCGCAGCTCTAGCTGAGTCAAAAAGCCTGACCGCCTGTTCTTCAACGTACTGCTCGTCCAGTGACGCAAGGCGCGCGAGCCGGGCAAGTCCGGCGCGGATATTCGAGTTGTACTCGCGCTCCAGAAGGGGAAGGAGTTCGCACCGCACTTTGTTGCGGAGGTATTGCGTATCCACATTCGTCGGATCGGTACGCGTGGCAAGGGCACGCTCCGAGCAATACTGCTCGATCTGCGCCCGCGTAACCTCGATAAACGGCCTGATCACCGTGGCATGCCCGCCCAGCTCGCGAATGGGCGGGATGCCGGCCAGCCCGCGTAGGCCGGTGCCGCGGAGTATGCGCATGAGCACAGTCTCGGCCTGGTCGTCTGCATGGTGAGCCACCGCTGCCCTGGAGAACCCCCGTTCGACGCAGATCCTTCGGTACAGCCCGTACCGGGCGTCCCGCCCCGCGTCCTCCACAGTGACTCCGAGCTGGCGTGCCAAGCGGGGCACGTCAACCCTGTCCACAGTGACAGGTATGCCGAGCGAGCGCGCCAACTCACTGACGAACCGCTCGTCCTCGTCGGCACTCGCTCCGCGGATCATGTGATTGACATGTGCCACGTGAAGCTGGAGGTTGTACTCCCGGGCGATGGAGCTTAAGAAATGAAGGAGAGCTACCGAATCCGGTCCGCCCGACACTCCGACCACCACGCCGTCGCCGCGGTCAATCATCGAGTACTTGCGCACAGTATCCATGGCGATTCTGACAAGACCGTTACTGCCCACTGGACTCACCCTCCGGGATAGACCTTTCCACAATACGCGGTCCTATCCCTGCCGCTCGTATGGCTCTGCCGTGGGTCCTGCGGCGGCAGTAGCCTTCGCCAACCTGCCTACGAAGACCGTCATGTCATCTCTGAGCGGCCTAGATCCAGATCCACCCCGTATGGGCGTTCCCGCCCGGGCCCAATTCATCACTGCATGCGCTACGCTTGACGCGCTGCCGCCCGGAGCCTGCTGTATGACGCGGGCCAGCTCGGCGTCGACGTCCTCAAGGTCGCCGCGGCCCTCAGTTATCCCGTCCGTTGCCCAAACGATAATGTCTCCTTCCTCTAAGACAGTGTTGAAAGCAGCAGTGTGTGCCGGAATCGAGACGCCGGCGGGCGCCGAGGGCGCCCCCAAAGCTGTCACGCGCGAGCCACGCCGGATGTAGCAGGGCGGAGCCCCCGCCTTGATCATCTCGGCATCGCCGGTGTGCAGGTCTATGATTGCGATATCCAGCGTCGCGAACGGCCCCTGGTCAGGGTGGAGCGACATCAGAGCGTTCACGTTTTCCATGGCAAACGGGGCCTCCAGCCCGGCCGCAAGCAATCGGGCCAGGGCCGACAGTGCGGCCCGGCTCTGCCTCGCCGCCGCACCACCCATGCCCATTCCGTCTGAGATGAGTATCGCGACTCTGCCTTCTCCGAGGCTGGTCAGGAGGTGAGAGTCGCCGTTCACATCATCTTCTATCCCTGGAGCTGAAAGCGACTCCGTCTCCAAGAGAAATCGGCGTCCAGACGCCAGACTCACAGTGCACTCGGCCGTAGCCTCCGCAGATGCCTGAGAGCTGCACGAGCGACCCTGTACCGACATGGCGAGTCCAACCGCGCCTGATACGATCGGGGCCAGGGTTCGCGCACACTCATTCACGCGACCGCACGCCGCCTTTACTACCTGCACTTCCATATCCCCATGCCCAGCTCGGGAGATGCTCACGCACTTTGCGTCGATGCCGGCCCGCCTGAGGCGCCCCCGTATCTCGCGCTCCGAATCTTCATCAGACATCACTGCCGACTGCGCCCGCATCGCTGCGCGGGTCAGAGCGCGGGCGACCCCGGCTGTCTGCAGCGACAACATGGCCCGAGCTGCCTCGCGCGACACCGAAATGGGCGGTTCCGCCGACTGTGGCTGCGCAGCGCCGGCTGCGGCTTCGCCCCCCACCGCGGCTGTCGGTCGCCCGACGTGGGAGGCCGCAGCGGCGAGCGCCTCGCGCCGACAGCACCTGCTCTCAAGGCCCTTCGGCAACCCTGCTGCATCAACCTCTCCGTATAGCTCAGCCACGGCCAGTACGTCCACTATGTCCCGGTATGTCCGAAAGAAGAGCTCGCGCCAGCACAGGTCGTAGGACGCGCATCCCGAGCATGACCGCGACCTGACGGCCGCGACAGATGATGCTATGTTCTGGGGCCAATCGTCCGTAGTCGCGCTGGGTGCTTGGGGCGCAGCGGCCGATTGCAGTGCCGCCGACCCGAAGTCTTCCATGGGCGCGCCGGCGTACGCCGCTGTCAGGTCCTGGAAGGCTCTTGCGTCTGTGATCAGGCTCTCACACACCAGGTGATGCACTCGGGCACTGAACTCTTCCTGGAGCTTGGTTGCGCGGGCCTCACGCGGCAGCCTCCAGGTTATCTCCCCTACCCACCTGCCGGAGGTCGCCATCAGCAAGATCGCAGCTGCAGATGACTCCATCAGAAGCCCGGTCAGTTCGCTCGGGAGGAGGTGTCGCCCTGCGAACATGGCCGACAGAGGTATCGCAAAGGCGGCGAATGCTCGGCCATACCTTCCCATCAGCCCGGCGGCGGCGCCGGCTACGGCGGCGGCCCCCGCAACTGCCGTTCGCCCGTCGCCACCTGCAGATATAGCCGTCCCGAACACGCCTCCGGCAATGGCTCCACCGCCCGGACCCGCCACAATCCCCGCAAAGGCGGATGCGTAGAAAGCCAGGATTGACCCGAGCGACACACGGGGCAGTGCGATCTGGTGTAGTCCTGCGCAGGCAACTCCTGTGGCCACTAACCACGCAGCTGTGTCCAGACTAGATGGGAGACGCAAGACTGCTCCGGTGCCCTGCAGAGATCGCGCCGCCGGTATTATCACGGCGGCTGCGGCGCCGGCGATGGCCGCTTCAGTCAGGACCGCTACCGGAAGGAGCACACCTTGCCCCACTATGGCCTGGGCAAACGCCGCTCCTGCTGCGGAGGCGACAAACACGCCGAGCCCCGCGAACCACACCGTCCACCTCCTGAAGCGCTCGGGAAGGACGAGAAAGAGCACCGATGACACTGCTAGGGTCACCACCTGAGTTGGCCCGCCGCTGAGCGCTCCGCCGACGAGCGCGCCCAAAACAGTCGACATAACCCCCACCGCATCGCAATCACAGCAAGCTGCAACAGCCGCAACGGCTACTATGCCGAACGGAGAGTAGGCGCCGAAGAGCCTGGCCAGTCCTGCCAGTAGGCCCGTGGCGCCAAATGCGGCGAGTCTGGCTGTTCGGAGGATGCGAGGGCGAGAATGCGATGGCGAGGGCATGCGGGTGCGCGCCCGAGCGCGCCCGCCGCCGCCGCGCGTCTTCCGTGGGCCGGGCGAATCGCCTTGACGCCTCCGCTCTCTTCTGAACACTCCCACGGGCTCGTCTGCCATCCACGTCACCTTCCGGCACATGTCGACGCCGCTGGGCGGCGGCGTCTTCTGTGCACACTGCGTTGATGTCATGGATGATTTTAGCATGCGGGCAACGTGAAACATGTAGATTGGTCTAGGACACGTCAGAGAAAAGACGCCATCAAACGTGTATTGCCTGGCCCATGAGTGCCTCGGCCGCCTCTGCCGTAGACTCGGCCAATGTTGGATGAGCGTGGATGGTCTCGCTGATATCCTCCAGTTTGAGACGGCGCGATACCGCTAAGGCTATCTCGGCAATCAGGTCGGAGGCATGTGCCCCCACAACCTGGCCCCCGATGACGCGTCCTGCGCCGTCAGCTATGATCTTCACGAATCCCTCGGGCGCCCCCATGGCAACCGCCTTGCCAGACGCAACGAATGGGAACTTGCCTACCCGGTAGTCGATGCCCGACTCCTGCGCATTCCGCTCCGACACACCTACCGCGGCGACCTCGGGATTCGTGAATATGCAGTTCGGGACGGCGTAGTACTCCACGCTACGGCTCTGGCCGGCCACGTTGGCTGCCACTGCCAAGCCCTGTGCAGAGGCCACGTGGGCCAACTGGGATCTGCCTGTGACATCGCCGATGGCCCAGATTCCCGGCACGTTGGTTCGCATCCGAGAATCGACAATGATCTCGCCTGCATCGCCTGTATCGATTCCCACGTCAACTGCGCCCACCCCGCCTGTAGTCGGGCGGCGCCCCACCGATAGTACACCCTTCTGCGCGACCAATGTCTTTCCATCCTCGCAGGCCGCTTCGACTTGCCCCTCAGTGACCTTTACTGACGTTATCTTCGTCCCGGTATGTATCTTGATGCCCCGTTTCTGGAAAGCCGCCCGCACTATGTTCGCCACGTCTTCATCGACCATGGGCAGTATGTTGGGCATGATATCGACCATAGTGACATCACAGCCAAATGTCCGGAATATGCTGGCGAACTCGCATCCGATTACGCCGGCTCCCACAATCAGCATGCTCTCCGGCAGTTCCTTCAGCTTCAGGACATCGTCGCTTGTGAGCATGTTGACGCCGTCATAGCCGAACATCCTCGGAGCGATGGGCTCAGACCCTGTGGCGATGACGATGTTGCGGGCTTCGATGCGCGCAGTCGACCCGTCTGGGGCCGTCGCTTCGACAGCACGCGTGCCTGCAAGCGTGCCTACGCCGCTGAACACGTCGACCTTGCGCCTCCTAAGCAGCAGGCCTACACCGCCGCGCAGCTTGGCGACCACCTTGTCTTTCCTGGCCATGACACGGGCGAAATCCAGACGAACTTCCGGGATGATGAGGCCTAGTTCTGCAGCGCGACTCGCCTCGTCCATGACGTCGGCAGTATGCGCGAGGGTCTTCGTGGGTATACACCCTCGGTTGAGGCATACACCTCCGAGCTGGCCTTTTTCGACTAGTGCAACTGATAAGCCGTTCTGGGCAGCCCTGATGGCGCATACGTAACCCCCGGGACCCCCGCCGATTATCGCAATATCGTGCATACTCTTGTTCCTCCTAGCTATTGGCCACTGACTACAGCGCAAGCCTTCTCCCTGTATTCGACCCTTATGATGCCCGTTCCTCCCACTTTGCGGCAACCGCCCGGGGGCTCTGGTCAGTCGATGCGCTCATTGGTCAGCCAAGCAGAAGGACTTTGGAAAGGCATAATGAATATCAATTAAGACGTGTTGTGGTTTAGGAATGAGGAGGTGGCGTGATGTTGGAGCTCCGCAAAACCCCACTATATGAAGCGCATGTGGAGGCAGGCGGGCGAATAGTTGACTTCGGTGGCTGGGCACTGCCCGTGCAGTACACGAGCATTCTAGAGGAACACCGTGCCGTAAGGGAGCGGGCGGGATTGTTCGACGTGTCGCATATGGGTGAGATTCATTTGACAGGGCCCGACGCCATGGCCTTCATCCAGCATCTGGTGACCAATGACTGCTCGCAGATGCAGGTTCACCAGATCGTCTACAGCCCCATGTGTTACCCCGACGGAGGCGTGGTCGACGACATACTGGTCTATCGAGTATGCGAAAACGCCTACTGGCTGGTAGTTAACGCCTCGAATACTGACAAAGACTATGAGTGGATCGTCCGCAACGCATCGGGATATGATGTGACGGTCAAAAACATCTCGTCGCAGGTGGCCCAAATCGCAGTACAGGGTCCCGCAGCACAGACCATTCTGCAGAGGAATACTAACTGCGATCTCGACTCGATCAAGTTCTTCTGGTGCGCTCCCGAAACGATGATCGCTGAGCGCAAATGCCTGGTGTCGCGCACTGGATACACCGGTGAGGACGGTTTCGAGATCTACTGCAAGCCGGAAGACGCCCGCCTCATCTGGGATACCCTCCTGGAATCGGGCAGGACGGATGGGCTGATCCCGGCGGGCCTGGGCGCTCGCGACTCCCTCCGTTTCGAAGCAGCTCTGCCCCTATATGGTCATGAGATCTCACAGGACATCTCGCCCCTTCAGGGCAATTTGGGTTTCTTTGTCAAACTCGGCAAGTCCGAGTTCATCGGGCGCGAGGCGCTTGCTGCCCAGAAAGAGCAAGGACTGGGCTCCCGTGTGGCGGGGCTGGAGCTCGCCGGACGCGGCGTGCCGCGCGAGGGCTACCCTGTAGTGGCCGAGGGCCGGGAGATAGGTCGCATTACGAGCGGGATGTTCTCCCCAACTTTCAGTAAGGGGCTCGCGATGGCCCTGATATCTACTGAATACGCGCGGCCCGGTACGGAGCTCGCCATCGACATACGGGGCAAGGCCGTGCCGGCCACAGTGGTCAAGACTCCATTCTACAAGAAGGCATATCGGAAGGAGTAGTGTGAAGATGTCTGCAGTGAAGTACACTCGCGACCATGAATGGGTCAAAATCGAAGGAAACACAACCACCGTCGGCATTACCGACTTCGCTGTGCAGGAACTGGGCGACCTAGTCTACGTTGAGCTCCCGGTAGTTGGCGATGAGGTCAGGGCCGGCGATCGGCTCGCCGCAGTGGAATCGGTGAAGGCAGCCTCGGACGTGTTCGCTCCGGTATCGGGCGAGGTTGTCGAGGTGAACGAGGCTCTTGAGGATGAGGCCGGGTTGCTGAACGAGAGCCCCATGGATGAAGGCTGGATCGCCCGGGTTGAGATGAGCGACCCTAAAGAGCTGGATGCCCTCATGGAGCGGGCCGAGTATGACGAGTTCGTGAAGGAGGCAACCCACTGATGGGCTCGCCGCACAGGTACATTCCGAATACCGAGGCCGATGTCGAGGCGATGCTCGAAGCCGTGGGCGCGCGCCAGATCGACGACCTCTTCGCCGACATTCCGCCAGAGTTCAGGCTGGATCGTCCGCTGGCCATGCCGGCGGCGCTCACCGAAGCCGAGCTGATGTCGGAACTTGGGCGCCTCGCGTCAAAGTGCGCAGATGCCGACGAATACGCATCTTACCTTGGAGCCGGCATATACGACCACTACATCCCAAGCGTGGTAGATCATCTGATCAGCCGCAGCGAGTTCTACACGGCCTATACCCCATATCAGGCCGAGGTAAGCCAGGGCACACTGCAGGCGATCTTCGAGTACCAGACCACGATCTCGGAACTTACCGGCATGGAAGTGTCCAACGCCTCGATGTATGACGCAGGCACAGGAGTTGCGGAGGCGGCCATAATGGCGTGCGCCTCCACCAGGCGAAGCAAAGTGCTTGTGTCACGGGCCGTCAACCCCAGATACCGGCAGGTTCTGCAGACGTACGCCGCGCCACGCGGCATAGATGTGATGGAAATCGACTTCTGCAAGCGCCGGGGCACAACCTCGGCCTCGCAAGTGACGGCGGATCTGGCTGCCGACGCTGCTTGCCTCATAGTCCAGTCTCCCAACTACTTCGGCATTGTGGAAGAGATGGAGCAGCTGGGGGCGGCGATTCATGCTGGCGGCGGCCTGTTCGTAGCGGTTGTAAACCCGATCTCACTGGGCGTACTGGCGCCGCCAGGATCATACGGGGCCGACATTGCCGTGGGAGAAGGGCAGCCCATGGGGATACCGATGAGTTTCGGCGGTCCGCTCCTGGGCTTCTTTGCGACCACCAGCAAGCTGATGCGCAAGATGCCGGGCCGTCTGGTAGGCCAGACGGTAGACAGCAGCGGTCGGCGAGGGTTCGTGCTGACGCTTCAGGCGCGGGAGCAGCACATCCGGCGCGAGAGCGCGACAAGCAACATATGCTCCAACGAGGCCCTGTGCGCCCTGGCATCAACCATATACATGAGCCTGATGGGGCCGACCGGGCTGCGCAAAGTGGCTGAGACCTGCCTTTACAGATCACACTATCTGCGCGATCGGATGGAGTCAATCGCCGGTTTCACAATCCCGCTGTCCGGGCCCTTCTTCAATGAATTCGTGGTGCGCTCTTCGGTGTGCGCCGACGACATGAACGAGGAGCTTCTGGCTGCCGGGATAATCGGCGGCAAGTCCGTCGAGTGCGAGTACCCTGAACTTTCAGGGTGCACGCTCTGGGCAGTGACCGAAAGACGCACTCGCGAACAGCTCGACACACTCATCCGGGAACTGGAGGTGCTAGCATGAAAGGCCCGCAGCCGCTTATATTCGAGCTTTCCTCGCCGGGGCGGACCGCGGTGAGCCTTCCGGCCCCGGAGGTGCCAACGCCAGATTTGGGTTCGCTCCTCCCAGCGCAGGCCCTAAGGCATGACCCCCCGGGTCTGCCGGAGGTGAGCGAGGTCGACGTAGTGAGGCATTTCGTCAACCTCTCACAGCTGAACCACGCTGTGGATACAGGTTTCTATCCGCTGGGTTCCTGCACTATGAAGTACAACCCCAAGGTCAACGAGGACGCCGCGCGCATGCCCGGATTCGCCCGAATCCATCCCGACCAGGATGAGGCGACCGTGCAGGGAGCGATGGGGCTCCTCTACTCCATGGATAAATACCTGTCCGAGCTGTGCGGAATGAGTCGCTTCACGTTCCAGCCAGTGGCGGGCGCGCACGGGGAGATCACCGGCCTGTTCGTGATCCGTGCGTACCACGAGTCGCGAGGCGAGCATCGCACGAAGGTGCTTGTGCCCGACTCGGCCCACGGCACCAACCCGGCCAGCGCTGCAGGCGCGGGGATGGAGATCGTGGTAGTCAAGTCAGACGAACGGGGCAACGTGGACGTAGACGACCTGAGGTCCAAGGTCGGGCCTGATACAGCCGCGCTGATGCTTACCAACCCCAACACGTTGGGCCTGTTCGAGGAGAACGTGCGTGAGATAGCGGCGTTGGTCCATGGGTGCGGCGCGCTGCTCTACTACGACGGCGCCAACGCCAATGCGATAATGGGCAAGTCGCGCCCTGGCGACATGGGATTCGACGTAGTCCACCTCAACGTGCACAAGACCCTGTCCACACCGCACGGAGGCGGAGGCCCCGGCGCAGGCCCGGTAGGCGTCAAGTCATTCCTGGAGCCGTTCCTGCCGGCGCCGCTGGTTAAGTTGGACGACGCCACTGGCATGTACGTATGGGACTACGACAGGCCACAATCGATAGGACGGGTCCACTCGTTCAACGGTAACTTTGGCGTCGTGGTCAAGGCCTGGGCTTACATACGGTCGATGGGGCCCGACGGCCTCAGGACAGCAAGCGAACACGCAGTGCTGGCCGCCAATTACGTCATGCGAAAGCTCCAGCCCTATTACGATCTTCCGTATGACCGCGCCTGCAAGCACGAATGTGTGCTGGCAGGGACGAGGCAAAAGCGTGAGCATGGCGTGCGCACGCTGGACATCGCCAAGCGCCTTTTGGACTTCGGATTCCACGCTCCGACGATCTACTTCCCGCTCATCGTGGATGAGGCTATGATGATCGAGCCGACCGAGACGGAGAGTCGCGAGACGCTGGATCGCTTCATCGACGCGATGATCAAGATAGCAAAGGAAGCCGAGGAACATCCTGAGGTGCTGCACGACGCGCCGCATCACACGCCCGTAGGTCGGCTGGACGAAACGGCTGCAGCGCGGAAACCCATTCTGCGGTACACCAAGGAATCGTAGGGGGCCCGCGAAGTCCAGGGGGTCGCGTAATCGAAAGGGCCCGTCCTCGGGCCGGATCCGCAAGCGATACGCCGACATGCGGCGACAGATCAGCTAGTGGAGAACCGTTGACGCCTCGCCGATGAGGAGTCAACGGTTCTCGCAAGTATCAGTTCACAAATATCGGTTCGTAGGAGCAGATGAGGCATGGGGCACACCGAGCTAGACAAGGTCAGAGTATCAGCCGGTACCGCAAGCGTTCTGGGGCTTTCGCACATCGCGTCCTTCGATGAGCCCACGTGCGCATACGTGATGATAGGCGAACGATGCACGCGTGACTGCGCCTTCTGTGCTCAGGCGCGCAGCAGCGCTGCGCCGGGCGATAAGCTCTCTAGGGTGACATGGCCGGAATTCTCAGCGCGCGATGTGGCCGAGGCTCTTCGCGCCGCGGCAGACGAAGGGAAGGTGCGGAGGGCCTGTGCGCAGGTTGTGGGCACGCCAGGAGCATTCGAAAGATCGATTGCCGCGGTGAAGCTGCTCAAAAGCGCAGTCAGGCCGGACGTGCCTGTGAGCGTGTCCTACTCGGCTACGGCCCGGATCGAGCAGGTAGCGGCCTTGATGGAGGCGGGCGCTGAGAGAGTGGCGCTTCCCATCGATGCCTGCAACGAGCAGCTGTACCGCGATATTAAGGGAGGACATGACATGTCGCGGGCGCTCAGCTTGATCCATGAATGCGCCCGCCGCTTCCCCGGACGCGTGAGCACCCATCTCATAGTCGGACTGGGCGAGACCGAAGAAGATGTCGTTTCGCTCGCAGCATCCATGTGCCAGCAGGGCGTTACTGTGGGCTTATTCGCCTTCACCCCGCTTGCAGGCACTCGTCTGGCCGACAGGCAGTCGCCTGATCTCGGCTCCTACCGCCGTATCCAGCTCTGCTGTTACCTGCTGAAGCGCGCGTATCTGGAGCACCCCGCCGCAAGTCCCCCGGAATTCAGATTCTCTTCAGGCCGGCTAGCGAGCATCTCAATTCCCCGCCGTGTGGCGCAGGTAGGGGCCCTGTGGGGCGAGGCCTTCCAGACGTCCGGGTGCCCCGGCTGCAACCGGCCCTACTACAACGAGCGCCCGGGCAAGATCCCGTACAACTACCCCCGTCCACTGACTCCGGTGGAGGTCGAAGATGCCGTTGCGGCGGCGCTGGATGGAGTGGAGCTGGATATGGAGTCGGCGAGTATTGAGGGGGGATCGACCCGATGACACAAGGTTCTGCCGTATGGCGGATAATCAACTCGCCAGCGGCTGACGGGGCTACCAACATGGCCATCGATGAATCGATACTCGAGGCCGTGCGCCAAGGGCAATCGCCCCCGACGCTCAGGCTCTACACCTGGAAGCCAGCCTGCCTTTCCATAGGCCGATTCCAACGCGTCGCAAGGTCGGTGGACTGGGACGCCCTGGCTGGCCTGGGTTACGACTTCATTAGGCGTCCGACCGGAGGCCGGGCTGTTCTGCACGATGATGAGCTGACTTATGCCGTAATCGCAAACACGGCCCAGCTGGCAGGCACGGGCGCCAATACTGACACTGCCTGCGGCAGCGGCGTGACTGACATGGGCAGCAGTACCGGCACGGGTGTGCTCGATACCTATCTCATACTCAGCCGCGGGCTGGCAGCGGGTTTGGCCAGGATGGGTATCCCCGCAGAGCTCGCGCCGCGCGACGCTGCAGCGGAGCACAGAGGCCGGATCGGCGGGTCAGCGGCTTGCTTCGATTCGCCGTCAGCCTACGAACTGCTGGCAGGCGGGCGCAAGATCGTGGGATCCGCCCAAGTCAGACGGGGCTCAGCCTTCCTGCAGCATGGGTCCATCCCCATGTCAATGGACTTCGCCGCCGCAGAGGCAGCCATGGGCATGCCAAAGGGCTCGGGGGCGGATCTTTCGCGGTGTGTGGCTACAGTGGGCGAGTTTGTGTCGGAGTTCCCGACAGACATCTCCTCTGAACCGCTGCTCAAGCAGCTGTCCGATTCCATCATCACAGGATTCATCTCCGAAGTGATGCAAACCGCCCAGCAGGGCGAACTAACCAGCGCTGAACTGGAAATGACATCACAGCTGCGTGTCAAGTACGAGAGCCAAGAGTGGAACCTGGCTAGGTAGCGTCGTGTAGGCTTTCCGCCATGGTCCGCGACCGCGCCCTGGCCATGGCCGTGGCCGTCGTACTCGCCGTGGCCGTGGCCGTGGCCCGCGCCCGCGCCCTGCTGCTCACCATGTGCCCCGCCTTATCCGCTGCCCCCATGCCCATCCGCCAGCGTGGCCCCGTCAGAACTGACTACCTGCGCCTGGTGGTGTTCCAGTTATCTACACATCATGAGGCAATGCATACCTTACGCTCGGCAGGAGACAAGGCATATGCGCCATATGCTGCGTGTTTGCCGTGAATAGCCGCTCTACATGGCCTTTTGCCATGCGTTCGTTTTCTGAACGCATTTTCCCGAATGTGTCGCGAATCCGGACGATGGTTGATGCATATCGCGACGTATGTCTGCATAAAGGCGGTCGGCGAGATGACTTGGTGGCCACGGCGGAGGACGGTGGGATGATATGGCTGTAGTATGGGCGATGCCGCCATTATATGCCGTCTTCCGTTAGCGCCAATGGCGATAAATGTTATGCCTACTCCGTCTCAGGTGCGTTATGCACTTATGCGTTCCGATATGCACCAACCATTGGTCGATTTCGCGACGCATCGCCAGAAATGCGTTCATAAAATCGACACCTAGTTTTTACCATAAGCCCTGCAGCCCACCGCTACACTCACTCTACGGCCAGGCCTTGCCTGGTCTGTGATGGAAACGGCACGTCCCTGTGGGGATAGGTTCGCGGCACTTGGGGTTTGGTTGCCTATCGTTGTCCGGATCTGCGCCGGAAACGGCACCTGCCTTTTTCGGAGCCACACGGCCTTCAGACTACGGGTTCCTGGCTGCTCGCCCGCGGCGCGATTAGCCGCCTACGAATGCCTCTACCTCGCCTAGCAGCCTGTTGCGGTCAGGCCCGAACATGCCGAAATGGTCGGAGTCCTCGAGCACTACCAGCCTGCGCAGCGTCTCGGCACCCGCATCCCGGCCCGGGGCCTTTCCGGCGCTCCCGCCCGCGTGATCGATAAGCCACTGCCCATCCTCAGGCGGGGCGGTGTGATCATTCGCCCCGTAGATTGCCAGCAAGGGCGCCTGCACACGCGGCATTTCGGCCGTGACCGCCTGCATCAGCCTCATCAGGCTCCGAATACACACCACAGGTTTCTGCGAGTATGACACAGTCCGGCGTTCTGGTCTGGTCTCAGATTGCCCGGCCAGCGGCATGGCCACGGACGGAGGCAGCGGCGCAGTCACGGGCTTCGGCTGAGGCTGAGGCGGAGCCGGTGGCGCAGCCACGGGGGGAGGCTGAGGCGCAGGCGGCGTCGGGGGTTCGTACTTGCGCACCAGCGCGATCAGCGGCAGGAATCGCGCCCGCGGATCCCTGATCCGAAGCGGAGCGGAGATCACGACAACGCCGTCCACCTGGTGACGCGCGGCCAGCATGAGGGCTATCAGGCCGCCCATGGAAAATCCCAGCACGAATGTGCGCCTGTGCCGTGCGGCCAGGCCCAGATAGGCCGCTTCGGCTCCTGCCACCCAGTCTGGAAAGGAGGTACGGCTCATGTCCTCCACCGACGTGCCGTGCCCAGGCAGGAGCGGCACGTCCACGTACACGCCGCGCGCAGCCAATCTCTCCGCGAACGGCCTCATCTCGTATGGCGATCCGGCAAACCCGTGCACTACGAGGCAGCCAACCTCTGCACCAGCTGGGCCCATCGCATAGGGTTCAGCACCGGGCATTATCGGCGCAGTGCGCGCCCGGGGCTCAGGCCTTCGATGCTGATTCATGGCCTCACCGGCCTTCCGCCCGCGCTGCTACTACAGCCCTATCGACGTATCGGGCTGCCGCCAACCCGGCGACCAGTCCTTCACCTACGGCCTTGGCTACCTGCCATGGTCGCCCGGTGCAGTCGCCTGCAGCGAACACCCCGGGTACGCTTGTCGCCATTTCCCGATCAACTACGATGGCGCCCTCCGCGACAGCCAGGCCGTCCAGGAGCCGTTCAGCCGGGATCGACTCGCGTATCACGAATACCCCGTCGGCGGGAATTTCCTCGCCCTCCAGCTCAACGTGGGTAACGAAGTGCTCGCCTCGTATACCGACGACCTTCGCGACAACTTCGCGAATCGACTCCGCCAGCGGCACACCTTTCTCCGCCTTGCCACGCTGCAAGTCAACATATGTGACTTCCGAGCATATCTCTGCCAGGAAATTGGCCTCTTCGCGCGCCTCCGATGTGTAGCCCAACACCACCACGCGTTTGTCGCGGTAAAGGGGGCCGTCACATGTGGCGCAGTAGCTGACCCCTGCGCCGAGCAGCGACGATTCGCCCGGAATCGACGCCGACTGCACCGCCCCTGTTGCAATTATGACGGTGCGTGCCGAGATATCCCCTGCAGAGGTGAGTGCCGCGAAGTGACCCCCCATGTCGTATACACCGGTCACATCGGCTTCGATCAACCGTGCTTCCGCCCGGCGCGCATGCTCCAGGAAGCGCGTGTATAGCTCGGATCCCGACAACTCTTCCACGCCCAGGTAGTTGTGGACTGACGGCGCCTTCGCAAGG
>Ga0255340_1001492_pt1 | contig 30529 bp, 31 predicted proteins | sample wastewater_treat_7_FD_192417 | JGI IMG/M metagenome (GOLD analysis project Ga0255340, IMG submission 192417) | Wastewater microbial communities from Lulu Island WWTP, Vancouver, Canada - plant10 | ecosystem: Engineered > WWTP > Wastewater > Unclassified | place: Canada: Vancouver, British... | reverse complement strand
GGTTGGGGCCTGTCACGATAAGGTTCTTGATAAGATTAGGATAGATCCGATGGCTGTGATTACTATCCGTTGTTTTTATCCAACGGCGTTTGGTTTTTCGAAGAAGCCCCCGTTGGCGCATAATACGCCAGACTAAAGGCCTTGGCGATTTGGCAAAGGTCGCGCAGAGAATTAAAGCCTTGGCTTTAACGCGTCCCGAACCGATCATTTTGATGGCGACCGGTCCGGAAAAGGATTCGGCAATCACAATGGGCGGATCATCCGCGGGTATCTGTGTTGCCGCGCTTTCGACAGTTTCGTCAAATGAAAGAAGCTTGTCAGCAGGATAGTGGACGATGGTTATTTTTGCGTCTTCGGGCAAAAGCGGCAGCACCGGTTCAAAAGATAATCCTGTGCCGTCCATGCCGGGCATAAAAACAAGATGTTGATTGCGCAAAAACGTCATTTAGTCTAGCGCCTGAACAAATTTATAAGTATGGTGATAATGATACTGAGTAAAATCATGGAAACGATGGGAATAAATATTTTGCTGCGCACGGTTTCAATGCGGATATCGCCCGGCAGTTTGCCGAACCAGTTTATCAGCCAAGGGGCAAACTGGTAAATCAATCCGCTCACAATTAGAATTATTCCCGCTATTATTAACCAACGCGCCATGATTCCTCCCGGATAATCCTTATAACTTTTATTAAAAAAAGAAAATTATAGTAAATTGTCAAGTAAACTTTTTAATAATCAAAAAATTACTTGACTTTAGAAGGGAAGTGTTTAACCATACGGTTAAACCAATTGGTTAAATTATCGGGGTTGACGCGTGTTTAGAAAAAAAATAGATATCAATAATCCCGGCAAAACCGCGGAAAAAATTTTGGCCGCGGCACGTGAAACTTTTGCCGTATACGGTTACGACGGCACACATGTGGAAGAAATCGCGCGGCGCGCCGGCGTGAACAAAGCCACACTTTATTATCAGATTGGTGACAAAGACACGCTCTATGCCAATGTGATTCATCAAGTGCTGGGTAATATTGCGCAAGTTGTCGCCCAGGCTGTTGCCCGAGGCAAGACGCCCGCAGAAAAACTCAGAGCTTATATATTGCTTATGGCGGATGCCGTGGATAAAAATCCGGAATTGCCGCCGATAATGATACGCGAGGTAGCTTCCGGCGGTGCGCATCTGCCGCGGGTCGCCGCCGAAGACATGGCATCGGTTTTGACCGTTCTTTTGGAAATTCTGGAAGAGGGAAAAGAAAAAGGTGTTTTTAACGATGTTGTGCCGTTTCTGGTTCACGCGATGATTATGGGATCCATACTTATTTTTAAATTAGGCACGCCGATTAAGGACAAGCAAATTTGGCTGCCGGAAGAGATTAAAGCCCGGGATAAAAAACTGCCCGGGACTCTCGGCGAAGAGGTGGCCGAGCTGGTGCTCAAGGCAGTGAAAAAGGAGCAGTGACAGTGAAAAGAAGAATCATCATTATTTTTATCGTTCTTTTTATAAGCGTGGGGTTGTTTGTGTATTACGGTCAGAGAAAAAACCGCGCCGGAGAACTTTTCTATTCCGGCACGATTGAGGCCACGCAGGCCGAATTATCTTTCCAGGTGCCGGGGCGTGTTGCCAAAGTTAACTTTAAGGAAGGTCAAAGCGTCCAAAAAGATGAACTAATCGCCGAACTGGACAGAGCCGAACTGGAAGCGCGTTACGGACAAGCCAAAGCGTTAGTTCAATCCGCTTCAGACACACTGGTCAACGCGCAAAAAAATTACGAGCGCTTTGAAGAACTGTTTAGGAAAGGCGTTGTTTCGGAAAAGGAACGTGACAACCTGAAACTTACGTATGAGATAGCGCAGGCAAAACTCGCCGAAGCAAAAGCCTTATTGAAACAGGCATCCGTTTATCTGGACTATACGCAGTTAAAAGCACCCATGGACGGAGTCATTACCAGCCGCAATATTGAGCCGGGTGAAACAGTGACCGCGGGGCGCGAGGTTATCACCGTTTCCGATTTGTCCGGCGTGGAATTGAAAATATTTGTTGAAGAAACACAAATCGGCAAAGTCCGTCCAAATCAGGAAGTTGACGTTACCGTCGATACATTTCCGGGTAAAATTTATAAAGGCAAGATTTCTTTTATTTCCCCCGAGGGAGAATTCACGCCCAAGACCATTCAGACCAAGAAGGAAAGAGTAAAGCTTGTGTACCTGGTCAAGGTGACGATAGACAATCCCCATTATGAACTAAAAACAGGGATGCCCGCCGACGCGCTGCTAAAACCATAAGGAGGAGGCGATGGCCGCGAAGCTCACTAATCCCCCGCCAATGGTTAGCGTCAATCATGTTTCCATGAGTTTTAACCAGGTTGAAGCGCTCAAGGATATTTCTTTTAATGTCGCCGCGGGAACTATTTTCGGTCTGGTCGGTTCCGACGGCGCGGGAAAATCGACCCTGCTGCGCCTTATCGCCACGATGATTAAGCCTGCGCGAGGAGAGATTTATGTGGATGGGTTTAACGTCGTTACCGAAAGGCGCAAAGTTAAAAATATCATCGGTTATATGCCGCAGCGCTTCGGCCTTTATCAGGATTTAACCGTTGAAGAAAACATGGAATTTTTCATGGATATCTTCAATATCCCCCGCTCCGAAAGAAAAAAAAGAAAGGAAAAATACCTGGGATTTTCCAATTTACTGTCCTTTGTAAATAGAGCGACCGGCAATCTTTCCGGCGGCATGAAGCAGAAACTGGGTTTGGCCTGTGTGCTGGTGCACGAGCCGAAAGTGCTGATTCTTGATGAGCCCACCAACGGCGTTGATCCCGTATCCCGCCGCGAATTCTGGGAAATACTGGAAAGCATGAAAAAAGAGGGAATGACCGTACTGGTTTCCACCGCTTATCTGGACGAAGGCGAACTGTGCGATGAACTCGCGCTTATGCATCGCGCAGTTATTATCACCGCGGCCAGTCCGAATAAAATGCGCGGCGATTTTGAAAACCTGGAAGAGGCCATGATTGCGCGCATCCAAGAAGTGGATAAGGATATCGAACATGACACATTCCGATTCTGAGACCATCTCCGTCACCAATCTGGAAAAAAAATTCGGCAATTTTATTGCCGTCAATAAAATCAGTTTTTCCGTTAAAAAAGGCGAGATCTTCGGTTTCTTAGGCTCCAACGGTTCCGGCAAATCCACGACCATCCGCATGCTCTGCGGCATTATCACTCCGACCTCAGGCGGCGGCACGGTAGCGGGGCATGATATCGTAACCGAGCCGGAAGAAGTCAAGCATTCCATTGGCTATATGTCGCAGAAATTTTCTCTCTATGAAGATTTAACTCCCTTTGAAAACCTGCGTTTTTATCTGGGTGTTTACAATGTCCGACCGGATGAGTGGGATGAACGGATTGCCTGGGTATTGAAGATGACGAGACTGGAAAACGCGCGCGACCGTTTGACGAAAGAACTGCCGCCCGGCTGGCGGCAACGGTTGGCGCTGGGCTGTTCGCTTCTACACAAGCCGGAAGTTTTGTTTCTCGATGAGCCGACCTCCGGCGTGGATCCGGTCACCCGCCGCCACTTCTGGAATTTTATCACGCAAATCGCTCATGAGGGCATTACCGTTTTTGTCACCACGCATTACATGGATGAGGCGCAGTTTTGCCAGCGTATCGTTATGATTAACGAGGGCGTGATTGTCGCCTCCGGCACGCCGAAAGAAATTATTTCCGCCGTCTGTCCCGGCAGGCTTGACGCCGATTTGAATGACGCTTTCATCACTTTGATGAAGAGGGTGAAAAATTGAATTTCGTAAGACTGAAAGCTATTATCCGCAAAGAAATTTATCATCTCCTGCGGGACTATCAGAGTCTGTATCTTGCTTTTGCCATACCGTTGATTCTAATTATTCTTTTCGGTTACGCGCTGAGCCTCGACGTGGATAAGGTGGAAACGGTTGTGGTGGATTATGACAAGTCCGCACTCAGCCGGGATTTTGTCCGCAAAATAGATGCCTCACCATATTTTCATCTCGCCGGGCATCTTGACCGCGCGGCCGATGCCGTAAGTTTTTTGGATCGCGATGCCGCCAAGGTGGCGATTATCATCGGTCCCGATTTTATGAAGAACTTGCAGGCCGATAGAGAAGCGCAACTGCAAATACTAATCGAAGGCAGTGACCCAAACTTTGCCGGCATTATCCGCGGTTATCTTACGGTATTTACCGAGCAGTATAATCAAAAAATTCTTTTTGATTTTCTCAATCGTCAGGGCATGACCACAATCAAGCCTCCGGTGGACGGCCGTATCCGCATCTGGTTTAATGAAGATTTGGAAAGCCGCAATTTCATCATTCCCGGCATTATCGCCATCATTATTATGATTGTCGGCGCGCTCCTGACTTCGCTCATTATTGCGCGGGAATATGAAAACGGCACGATGGAAACGCTGAAATCTCTGCCGGTAAAAGCGGGCGAGCTGCTTTTGGGCAAAGCCATCCCCTATTTTTTTATCGGCCTCACGGATGTTTTGATCGCGATGCTTTTGGGCCAGCTTCTTTTCGGCGTGGTGATGAAAGGAAATTTCTTGCTGATGATGCTGGCCACCGCGCTGTATTTATTTGTGGCACTGGCGTTAGGCCTGCTGATTTCCACCGCGACCAAATCACAGCTGGTGGCCAATCAGATGGCGGTTATCATCACATATCTTCCTTCGGTTTTGCTTTCCAATTTCGTTTTCCCGATTGTGAACATGCCGAAAGTTTTACAGATGATTACTTACATCGTGCCGGCAAGATATTATATCGATATTTTGGGAGGCGTTTATCTGCGCGACACGGGCATCGCTTATTTGTGGCCGAGCATGGCTGTTCTGGCGTTTTTGGCAGTTTTGCTTACTTTTTTTAATTATCTGCTTTTGAAGAAGGAAGGGCTATGAGTTGGCTGAGGATAAAAGAACTGGTGCGTAAAGAGTTTATTCAACTGTTGCGCGACAAACGCAACCGGATGGTTCTTTTTGTTTCTCCCCTGATCCAGATGCTTGTTTTCGGCTATGTGGTCAACTACGATATCCGCAATATTAATGTCGCGCTGCTCGACTATTCGCGCACTTATGAAAGTCGCAGTTTTGCCGACGCCTTCACGGGCAGTAAAATATTTCATATCACGCATTATTTGCACAACGAACGGCAGATGGAGGATCTTTTGTTGCGGGGCAAAGTGGATATGACGATAAAAATCGGCCCTGATTTCGCGGGCATCATCCGCAAAGGCCAGAGCGCGCCCGTCCAGATTATTGCCGACGGCTCCATGAGCAACATGGCATCCCTGCGCGTTGCCTACACGATGAGTGTGATTGATAAATTCAATCGGGACACTATCCGCGAACTTTATCCGATGCAGATGAGTTACGGCCATGTGGACGCGCGCGTGCGCACCTGGTACAACCCGAATCTGGACAGCCAGTATTTCTTTGTTCCGGGGATTGTCGCGTTTCTTATCATGCTTCTTTCTCTGCTTCTGACATCCATTGCCATCATTCGCGAAAAAGAAGCCGGCACGATGGAGCAACTTATTGTGACACCGATCAAACCTTCGGAGCTGATTATCGGCAAAACGATTCCTTATATTATCATATCGCTGGGACAAATGGTTTTGGTAATTATTCTGGCTGTTCTTTGGTTTAAAATTCCACTCAAGGGAAGCATTGTTCTGTTGTTTTTCGCCTCCTGCCTTTTTTTGCTCAGCACCCTGGGAACGGGACTTTTTATTTCCACTATCGCCAGCACGCAGCAGCAGGCGATGATGGCGACATTCTTCATTCTGTTGCCTTTTTTTATGCTCAGCGGTTTCGTGTTTCCTATCGTCAACATGCCGGAGGTAGTTCAATGGCTTACGCTCGCTAATCCGTTGCGCTATTTTCTGGTCATCATCCGGGGAATATTTCTCAAAGGCGTTTCCTTGGATGTGCTCTGGCCGCAGTTTTTAGGACTGGCTGTTCTGGGGGGAGTTGTCTTTTCCGGCGCGATTGCGAGGTTTAAGAAGCGATTGGATTAAAAAGGCTAAAGTGAATTGCGAGGCTGAAGGTGATTGGATGGCAAGAAGCAATTGCTCATTGCGAACGCACACCGACTCGCGGATTCGACTTGTTCGCGCAATTAAACTCGGACTAGGAGATCGTTTTCTACCCGCTCATTGATGAAGAAATTTTAATATGACTTCCCATTTTTAGCCTTCTAAAGTTATTAAGGAAACATGTTGCTGAATGTAGTGCCATCCAAAAATCAATCCAGTATTTTGTATAATATTCTTTTATAAATATTTTGGTATGTTATAATGTCAAATAATTAGGCTCTTAAAATAATCCTAAGGAGGGGAAAAATGGCTAAATCAGGTAATAAAATATTGCTGATTATTCTCGCGATTCTTTTACCACCAGTTGCAGTTTTTCTTCACAAAGGCGCCGGCAAAGATTTGATTATAAACATCGTGCTGTGCATCTTTTTCTGGATTCCCGGTATCATTCACGCACTGTGGCTGATAACCAAGTAGGGCGCATAAATTTAACCCATAACGAACGCTATTGAGGCGGGCGTGTGTAGGTTAAGTAGCGTCGGGAAAGGCGGTTAGGTTCATATGAGCAGAAAAGGCGAAAAAATCGGATGGACAGCAGGTTGGCTTGGCGCATTTGTATGGGTCTTTCTTGTTGCCTTTATGTTTCTTTTTCAGGGCAAATTGATAAACGCTGTATCGGGATTGTCATTGTTTGGCGTCGCGGTGTTATGCGTCGTATTTTGTTCCCCGTGGCGTCATCCGGCAACTCGCTATGGGAAACTAATGATATTGCCTTACGTTCTGTTTTTTACTGCTGTTGCTTGGGTTGTTTGGTCATACGGCGGTGTTAATGATTACGGACTTGGTTGGTGGAATTTCTTGTGGCTGGTTGTTGTTTTGATTCCTTTTGGATTATTGGCCGCAAAAAAATGGTCTGATAACGAGGAAAAATAAAAAGCTTGCCACCTATTTTATAAATTTGTCGCTTAGCAGGAAAAAATAAGTGATTTCCACAGCACAATATGGAGAAGTTCTGCAAATCCGTGTGTGCCGTTACCCCGATTTTCCTTCGGCCATGTGGGTGTGTTCCTATCTTGTTGACGGCCTGCTAATTGATACCGGCATAGCGCACACGGCGAAAGAATTCACAGCTTTTTTAAAAGATAAGTATCTGAAAAAGGCTGTCAATACACACTTTCACGAAGATCATGTATCCGCCAACAAATTTCTCCAGGACGAATATGGAATTGAAATATTTGCTCATCCCTTGTCTGTGAATAAAATAAATAAACCGGCAACGCTCTATCCTTATCAGGAAGCTGTGTGGGGCTATCCGGTTCCCAGCGAGGTGAAGCCTCTTGGCAGCTATATTTATTCGGAGAACTATAGTTTTGAGGTTATACCTACCCCCGGTCATGACCTGGGTCATATCTGTTTATTTGAGAAATCGCATGGATGGCTATTCAGCGGAGACCTTTATATAAATACGAAGCCAAAGGTTTGCCGTCCAAGTGACGATATGTGGCAGATTTTGGCTGATCTGGAAAATATCCGCTCGCTCAATCCACAGGTTTTATTTCCCGCACCGACGCATGTCGTCTATGGGCCGGCGGCAAAGCTGGATGAGCTGATTGCCTATCTGGAAGAACTGGGCGAGGAAATTGTTGATCTTCACCAAAAGGGAAAGAGCGTCGAGCGGATAAAAGAAGAAATCTTCGGCCCGGAAGATATGTTCGCGCAAATAACCCAGCAGCAGTTTTCGTCGCTTAATATGGTTAAGTCATTTTTGAAGAGTTATTTTTTATGTTCTAAATGCTAAATCAACGCACCATATGTTGGTTTGACTTGGTAGTCGCGACTTCGTCCGTTTTTTGTATTAAATGAAATAGGTCAAGTTTTTCTTTTCGCCGCTCTTCAAGCGCTAAACCAAGGGCTCTATTTGAGAGATCAACAGATAAAGGAGATATATCAATACCTATGAACCGACGATTTTCACGAATTGCTGCTACGGCTGATGTGCCGCTTCCTACAAAGCAGTCGATTACCAAATCTCCGGGATCAGTCAATAATTGTATTATTCTACGAGGCAACTCAAGTGGAAATTTTGCTTCATGATCATCGTTTGCACGGACAGAAGGTATGTACCATACTCCACGCGAACCCCATGCTGTCCACTCATCACGTGTTAAGCGATTTTTATCGACTTTTGTGGGGCCTGGTTTCCAGAAAATGTATATATACTCGAATTCGTCAACTGCTCTATAACTCATTGTATGCCAGCGGGAATTTTCCCATGCGGCGTCTTTTACCCAAACCCGACGATCGTATAAGTATAGACCGCAATCTAAAGCGAACTGTTCTATCAGTCCACCAACTATTTTAACTCTAGTTTGAATTTCATATTTTCCACCACGGATATTGTTTCCTTTCATTCGCCGGTCAACTGTTTGTTCGCTACAACCAAGTATATCAGCGATCTGTTTTCGGTTATAATTTTGGTACTTTGCCCATGTTTCAAGCACTTTTTCACGCGTTATGTCTTCCCGCTTTCTACGGGATACATTTTCAGCCATTATGCGAGGCATATTAGGATCTTTAAAACAAAGAATGTCAGCAATATTAATTACGAGAAAGGCGCCAGGTCTTAGAATGATTGAATGAGCTTCTATCGTGCGACGTATCAGATTTTTCCAGTCAAAAAAAGACATGTCGCGCTCATAATTTTTCCCTACGTGGTAAGGAGGTGACCACAAACTTAGCGCAATAGAGTTGGCTTCGATATGTTGTGCAAGATTTTTTGCATCACCTAAATAAATATTATCAGGTTCATATCTCACAGTGCACCTCATCCATCCCATTTTGAACGTACTGAGCGTTCCTCAAGATTATACTCAATTGTTTGGATGCGCCATGGCGCCTTTAATTTAAGGCGACTAAAGCTAAGCCGCACACGAAACTCTTCATTTCGAGAAGGAGCATTACGGCCTACAATCCATATTGTGTCCTGAGAATCTGGGTTGTAACGGTCTTGAAGAATGCCATTCGGTACGGCCGCAAGCGTAAGATGTTTTAGTTTGTATTTATTATCATGGTCTTCATAATAATAATGAGCTAATAATGTCGTGGTGATAAAAGATTGGCCACCGTGAATAGAGACCGAAGGTAAATCTCCACTTTGTGCAACTTCACTGTTGCCTCTTACTTGCCGGACAGTTAATGCTAATTGTGACATTTGCATAGTTGCGCTACTGCTACTTTTTTCGGCTTTACTATCAACAAAAAGAGCTTGGCGTACTGAGAAATCTGGTAAAATAATGTATCTTGCTTTACGATAATCGACATTGCCAAGAATTCTTTGTTGAACTTGATAACCTCCCAGTCTGTCTAACATTTCCCTTGTAATATCTTCTGCAATATCTTTTGGATCATCCGAGCTCTGATGGAAAATCTCGAATGCATCGAAACCAAAATCAAAAGCTGCAGTATAAAGTGATCTGAGGCTTTGTTTCTCAATTGCCTCAATCTCATCCGATGTTAAATTATTGGGGTCTCGCAGATGTCTCATACCACATCCATTATATCAGATTTATTATGCTTGTGATAAGCGTAATATTTTTATTTTTTTTATACGACATAATTCGGCAGCACTGTAATGCCTAACCATTTTCTAAGTCTGCGTTTATAGCTTAATAACTTAATCTCAAACAATAATCAACCCGTTTCGTTATAATCCTTTATCATTCTTTTTTCTTAAAATGAATTATCTTTTTAACCACGGCGCAGATGCTGCCTTCTTCGTCAATCAGTTCGATTTGATAGGTGCGGTCGAGCTTGTTTTGCTCTTTGAGTGTTTTGCGGATATAATCTAATTCGGCTTTGGCGACCTTAATTTCCGCGCGCAGTGTGGATCGGCCGGGCTGTTTGAATTTAATTGATGCCGCTTTATCCCAGACAATATATTCCGGCCCCAATATATTTATCAGCATCACCATATAAAGGGGATCGACCGCCGCGTACATAGAGCCGCCGAAAATGGTGCCGACATAGTTTCTTGTTTTCCAGGTGAGGGGCAGATTGACGCGGACTTCGCGCAAGTCGCTGGCGATATAAGTAATACGCGCGCCGGTTCGCCGGTAAACAGGAGATAAATTAAATTTCCAGCGCATGAGACGCGATTTAAAGGACTCAAACATATGTTACCCTTTTTCCAACGATCCGAATAACCGTTCAAAATGGAGCGCAGCAAAATTTCCGTCTGGTTTAACGCCTTGTTAGACATTAGTATCATGAGAAAAGAGCCCTTCTCTTCTTCCAATAAACGTGGTTCGGCCACATCCAAATTAACCCGCCAATAACAGCTCTGATTACAAACTGGGCAACCAATTCCGCGTCACTGATATTGGTACCAGGCAGCGTTCTTGGGATGGCCATGCCTATGTAATGAATGATTATCAGCACCCAGTTCCATTTCCATGCCCAGAGTCTTCTGTGATGAAGACCGTACACCACGATAAATTGAAGAATGGCAAGTGGAGCCAATATGATCCCAAGCGCTGGAAAGACGAGTGACATCAAGAGGCCTAGGACACCGCCTGTAGGCAAACTGAAATAATTCCAGAACTTTAGCCATTTCGTTTTGAGTGAAGAAGCTGCGACACCTGTATGAAATGGAGCAGAAGTAGTTTTATCTGTAATTATTGATTCAATTTCTATATGCTCACTGCTACTTGACTTTTTTTCACACATCGCGCAAAACGATACGCTTTGATCTACGGGTGCACCGCATCGATTGCAGGAATACTTATTTCTATTTTTAGGATCTTGTATATTATTATTTTTTATCTCTTTAGCATATTTTAATCTATAATGAATTTTCACTAACGTGCCAAATAAATAACCGACGAGAGCCGCAACCATAACAATGCCTATGATAGCGATTATTAAGTCTACCATCTTTAAATGCCCGTATCCTTAATTTTTAAGTCCATTTTCGCTTAACACTATAATACACTAAAAAGATTCCGCCATAACAAGCCATATAGACGGATATATTTTCCACTTGGTGCAAAATTTAGGTGCTAAATATGGGAAACACGGATAATAAACCGAAGTCCCGCCCCAATCCAAATCTCAAGTTAATGGATCAGGTTCAAGAGGTCCTTCGTTTCCACCATTTCGCTTATCGCACGGAGCAGACATATTGTCAATGAATACTTCGTTATATTAACTACTTCGACACTAAAACTTATCGCGCTTTTTCTGCAAGGCCGCAGGACACCATTATAATTTTGAGTTGCTTTTCATGAATCCTATTTTAGGCCCAGTTTTCAGGTATTAAGCCTTAATTATTCATGCTTTTTCTTGAAATGAATTATCTTTTCCACCACCGCGCAGACGTTGCCTGCTTCGTCAGTAAGTTCTATCTGGTAAGTGCGCTCCAGCTTTTTTTGCGCCTTGAGTGTATTGCGGATGTAATCGATTTCGCTTTTCGGAATTTTAGCTTTGGCGTGCACCGTGGAGCAGGCGGGCTTTATGAATTTAATGGACGCCTCCTTGTCCCAGACAATGTATTTTGGGCCAAGTATATTTATCAGCATGACCATGTAAAGGGGATCAACCGCCGCGTACATGGAACCACCGAAGAGCGTGCCGACATAATTTCTTGTTTTCCAATTGAGCGGCAATTTGATTTGGACTTCACGCAGATCGCCGGAAATATATGTAAGGCGCGCGCCGGTGCGCCGATAGACTGGAAATAAATTAAATTTCCAGCGCGTGAGACGGGACTTGAAAGATTCGGCCATTTTTCACCTTCGGTGATGGGTTTTGTTTTCGGAAACTGTGCACAAAAGCCCGCCGTTTTGGCAGATGGTTGCTTCAAACTGTAAAGTCGGGTGGTCGATTTTAAATTTTTCCCAGAGAACTGTTCTTACTTTTTCGGCCAGCTCGTCAACCTTGCCCAGCATTTGATCCGGCACGGTCACATGCGCGGCCAGCGCGATGCTTTTCGCGTAAGGATTCCAGACATGCAAATCGTGAATTTCGCTGATGCCTTCGATTGCTTCCAGCGTGTTTTTGATTTCGGCGAGATTTATGCCCGGCGGCGTCGCGTTCATCAAAATCAGAAAGCTGTCTTTGAGAATGCCCCAGCCGCTGTAAATAATCAGGGCGACAATCAGCCAGGAAAGCACCGGATCCAACCAGTACCATGGTTTAAAAAGCCACAAAACACCCAGCGCGACGACGGCAAGCGACGTGGCGGCATCGGCCATCATGTGCAGAAATGCGCTTTTCATATTGAGGTTTACTTTGGCGCCGGAATGCAAAATAAGCGCGGAAAATAAATTGCCCGCGAAGCCCAAAAGTGCGATCCAGATTACAATTTGTCCGCTAATCGCTCTGGGCGCGATAAATCTTTGCCATGCTTCAATTGCGATGTAGACGGCCGCCGCGTAAAGAATAGCCACGCTGATCAAAGCGGCGAAAATTTCCACGCGCTTGTAACCGAAAGTCTGTTTGTGAGTGGGAGCGCGCCTGCCGATAAGCAGGGCGGCATAATTAATTACCAGCGAGATAAAATCACTTAGGTTATGCAAAGCGTCACTGATGAGCGCCATTGAGCCGGAAACGATCCCGCCCCAGATCTGCACTATGGGAATTAAAAGGTTGATGACTATAGCGGTCAGAAGTCGTCTGCCCCATGATGCCTGGGTGTCTGTGTGATGATGTAAATGAGTGCTCAACGATTAATCCTTTATATAAGGTTAAGCAGCTATTTCTTTGCCGCCCAGCGCCTTGAGCGCCGCGTCAATGGCCGCGTGACTGCCGAAAAGAATAAGCTGATCCGCGGCATGTAGCACAAAATCACTCGGCGGATTGGTAATCGTTTCGTTGTTGCGGATGATATTGATAATCATCGCGCCGGTCTGCGCTTTGAGGTCAATATCCTTGATACTTTTGCCGATGCTGGAATTGCCTGCGGCTATATAACAGGTATCGATTGTTCCTTGCGCCAGAATCTGGCTGATCTGGTCGAATGCTTCCTGCGAGAAGCGAACCTGTCGGAAGACGCCGTAGGATTTATTACGGATGATATTGCCTTGTGTCAAAATAATGCTGTTGGGAACGTGGAACATTTTTAAAACGCGGCTGAAAATCTGAATAGAAGTTTCAAATTCTTCCGGGATGATATCATCGGCGCCGAGTGCCTGCAATTCCTCGATATCCGTCACGTATTTGGTGCGCACGATGACGTGAATATTTGGATTAAGCGATTTGGCGACGCTCAGCGCGCACTTGGTCAAAAAGCGGTCGGAAATGGCAATAACCAGAACGCGCGCTTTTTCCACGCCCGCGTGCTTAAGAATTTCCGTGTTGGAGCAGTCGCCCCAGATAATATTTTTTTCACCCGCCTTCTGCATGTCGCGGATATGGTTATAATTAAGATCAACTATTACGTAATTGATAGAGGTTTCCTTTAAGACTTTTACCAGGTTTCTGCCGTTCAATCCCAGTCCGCAAACAATGACATGGTTTTTCATTTGCTGCTCGTGGGGTGAAATCGACTGTTGAGGAATAAAAAATCTTTTACCATTAAGAATATGATAGGCCAGAGCGATTAATAACGGCGAAACGATAAAAGCCAGAACCGAAGCGCTGATAAAGGTCTGATAAGCATATTCGGAAATGATGTTGTTTTTGAAACCCTGCAGGGCCAGAACGAAGGAAAATTCGCCGATTTGCGACAAAGTAACACTGCTCAAAAAAGCGGTGCGCCAGGGATATTTGAGAAATTTTACCAAACCGAAAACTATTGACGCTTTGAGCAAAATGATCACGAAAGAAGCAGCCAGGATGAACGCGTAATTTTTTAAAGCGAAATCCAAATCCAAAATCATGCCGAAGGAAACAAAGAAGATGGACAAAAATATGTCTCGGAATGGATTGATGTCGCTGATAATCTGGTGTGTGAAATCCGTGTCGGAAATGGCCAGTCCTGCCAGAAAAGCGCCGATGGCCAGCGACAAACCGAGGGCGTGCGTAAGCCACGCGATGCCCAGCGTGATCACAATAGAAGTGATGACAAAAACATCTCTCATTCGCATGTTGGCAAGACGCTCCAGCACGAAAGGAATAATGTAACGCGCCGCGACAAGAATAGCCACAATGATCAAAATTGATTTTGCCAGCTTCCAAATTATGATGCCGGCAGTCGGGCCGCTCTCTCCCGCGAGAAAGGGAACTATAAGCATCATCGGCACAACCATGATATCCTGAAAAAGAATCACGCCGATGGAAATTCTGCCCTGCGGTGATTCTTCATCACCTCGGTCTTTGAGCATTTTCAAAACCAGCGCGGAAGAACTGTGCGCTAAAATGAATCCGAGGAATACCGCCTGCTCTAAACTCATTTGCGCGATAAGCCCGATGAAGACACCCGCCAGAAAAGTGAAAAACACCTGAAGGCCTCCGGAAAGTATGAATTCCGACAAGTGTTTGAGAAAGCGCGATAAAGAAACCTCGATTCCTATGGTAAATAACAATAAGGCGACGCCGATTTCCGCCATGAGTTGAATGCCCGCGGTATCAGTAAGTAATCCCAGGCCGAACGGGCCGATGATGATTCCGGTTATTAAAAAACCGATAATGGAGGGAAATTTTAATTTATTGAAAAGATAAATAACAGGTATGGAAAAACCGAGAATAATTAATAGCTTACGAAAAAATATCAGTCCGTCCACAAAACGCCCCATTATTATTTTTGCATTAACAAACTGCAATAGGCGAAAAGCATTTGCCTATCCTAATGAAAAGTTTTGTTTTTCTTTTTATCATTGATGACAAATTTTGCCAAGAAAACATGTATTTTGTTAAATTTTTTTTATTGACAAATAAGCGGGGAAAGCCTATTATTTAGTCAGTTTAATTGGTTGTGGGGTTATGAGCATAATTTCCATCGCGATAATTATTATCAGCATCATCATAATTAGCTTCCCTATAGGAAGCCTGGCGGTGGAGTAATGTAAAAGCGCAACAATATAATAAAAACCGAAATCCGCTGTCAGGGAAACCGGCAGCGGATTTTTTTTACTTATTTAGGAGAGAGGAACAATATGACAAAAAATCAAATTTTAGTTTATGACACGACGCTCAGAGACGGCACGCAGGGTGAACAGACGAGTTTCTCGGCGGAAGAGAAGCTGCGTATCGCCCAACGGCTTGATGAAGTTCGCTTCCATTATATTGAGGGGGGATGGCCTGGTTCCAATCCTAAGGATATGCGCTTTTTTGAAATGGCGAAAAATGTGACGTTTCAAAACTCCCGCCTGACGGCGTTTGGCTCCACGCGACGTCCGCGGACCAAGCCCCAGGTTTGTCCGAATCTGAAAGCTTTAATTAATGCTGGTACACCTGCCTGCGCGCTGGTTGGAAAATCCTGGGATTTGCACGTTACGGAAATTCTGAAAACAGACTTGGAAGAAAATCTGGCCATGATTGCCGATTCCATCGAGTACCTGAAATCTTTGGGCAAAGAAGTTTTGTTTGACGCGGAACATTTCTTTGACGGCTATAAAAACAATCCCCGCTACACGGTGAAAGTGGTGAAAGCCGCGCTGGATGCCGGCGCGGACATAATTGTTCTGTGCGATACCAACGGTGGCTCCATGCCATATGAAATAGCCGGTATTGTGAAAAAAATCAGTTCTTATCTTCCCATGGAAAAAACGGGTATTCACACGCACAATGATTGCGGGCTGGCTATAGCCAACACGCTGGTTGCCGTGTGCGAAGGTGTAAAGATGGTGCAGGGGACAATCAACGGTTTCGGAGAAAGATGCGGCAATGCCGATTTGATTTCCGTTGTGGCCAATCTGCAATTAAAAATGGGCAAGAATTGTCTGCCCGCGGAAGCAATCAAGCAACTGACAAGCCTTTCGCATTACGTCAGCGATGTGGCTAATGTGCCCCCGCTGAATTCCCGACCGTTCGTCGGCCGCAGCGCTTTCGCGCATAAAGGCGGTGTGCATGTAAGCGCTGTCGTAAAAAATTCTTTGGCTTATGAACATATTCAGCCGGAACTGGTAGGCAATAACCGCCGCGTGCTGGTTTCCGATCTGGCGGGTAAAAGCAATATCGAATACAAAGCCAAGGAACTGGGTATCAATTTGGCAAAAGACGAAACAACAATTAAAAAAATCGTCCAAGAAGTTAAGAATATGGAAGATAAGGGTTTTCAGTTCGATTCCGCGGACGGGTCTCTTTCCGTGTTGATGAAAAAGGCGATAGGCCAGTTTGTTGAACCTTTTACTTTGGAAAGCTTTAATGTTGTCACATCACGTTCGGAAGAAAAGCCCTGTCTTTCCCAGGCGACGATTAAAATCTCTGTGGATGGCGAGGAGGAGTTGACGGCGGCGGAGGGAAACGGCCCGGTAAACGCCCTGGATCACGCCTTGCGTAAAGCACTGACCAAATTTTATCCTCAAATCAAGGATATGCATTTGGTTGATTTTAAAGTGCGCACGCTGGAAGGTTCGGAAGGCACGGCCGCGAGTGTCCGTGTTCTTTTGGATTCTACCGACGGAGAAGATATCTGGAGCACGACCGGAGTTTCGGAAAATATCATTGAGGCGAGCTGGCAGGCTCTTGTTGATAGTATTGAATATAAACTGAGCAAGGACAAAAGAAACGGCAAGCAGATTTCCACATAATTTTTCTCAATCATTTTGATAAGTTTTAATTGCCAGGAAATAAAATTGCTGATATACAAACTGTTATGAAAAAAACGCAGACGCGTGAATATAGTCATGATAGCCATAAACAGCCAGAATCCGCAGATGCGCTTAATCAGAAAAGCAGCGGGTGTACTGCGCGCGGGCGGCGTCATTATTTATCCGACAGATACCGTTTATGGTTTGGGATGCAGTTTGTCCAATAAAAAGGGAATCGAAAGAATTTACGAGCTGAAAAAAAGAAACAAGAAGAAACCGCTGAGTTTCGTTTGCTCGGATTTGAAGCATATCAGCCAGTACGCCAAAGTTACTGACTATGCTTACAAAACGATGAAGCGCCTCCTGCCGGGAGCCTATACGTTTATTCTGGAAGCTTCGCGCCTGGTGCCGAAAATTATTCTACCGAAAAGATCGACTACGGGAATCCGCGTGCCGGACAATCAAATTTGCCTTGCTTTGATCAGAGAGTTGGGGGAACCGATTATCAGCACCAGTGTAAAAACGGCGCAGGGAGAATCCCTGGGCGATCCTTCTATTATCAAGGAAAACTTTAATCGTGTGGTTGACTTAATTATCGACGGCGGTATGATTATGCCGGAGCCGTCCAGTGTCATCAGCCTAGTTGATGACAACATTGAAATTATCAGAATTGGCAAAGGCGATATCAGCGCCTTTCAATAATATACGCAGTCAGGCGGTTATTTCTGCGCGTTGAATAAACTCTAGTCAAAGAGGAGATTCGCGCAAGATTTCCGCCCGACAAAAAGGACATTTATGAAACATACGATGCTCGTGAACGCCGTGCATAAAGAACAGATGCGCATGGCGACGGTTAACGAAAAGGGCAAGCTCATTGAATTTAATATTCAGATGTCGGTTCGGGAGCCGATTACCGGAAATATTTACAAAGGCAAAGTGCTCAAAGTGGAGCGCGGTCTGCAGGCAGCCTTTGTTGACTATGGAGGCGGAAAAGACGGTTTTCTTCCCCTGAAAGACACGAGTGCAGAGTACTTCACTCCGCCGGGCAGCGGGCAAGAAGGCGGCACAGCCACGCTTAAACCCGGACAGGAAATTATTGTGCAGGTCTTAAGAGAGGCCAGTGGCAATAAAGGAGCCCTGCTGACTTCTTACATATCCCTTCCCGGTAGATATTTGGTTTTATTGCCCAACCGGCCGGGGATCGGTATTTCCCGTAAAATAGAAAGTGAAGAAGACAGGGAAAAGATAAAGAATCTTGTCAAACAGATCAAGCTTCCGGCCGGTATGGGATTTATCGTCAGAACGGCGGGAATCAACCGCACCAAGCAGGAAATTCAGCGCGATTATCAGCTACAGATGAGGCTGTGGAAAGAAATCCACAAAAAAGCGTTGAACAGCAAAGCTCCTCTACTTATTTATCAGGAAACAGACTTTGGCGTGCGCAGTCTGCGTGATTACCTGACGCCGGACATTGGTGAGATTTTAGTTGATGATTTGGATACGTTTCGCAAGATGCGCGCTTACTTGAAAGCAGTTACTCCGCGCCAGGTAAAGATACTTAAACATTATAAAGACAAAGCCCCTATTTTTGAAAAATTTCAGCTGGAAGAACAAATACGCGTTATTTATCAGGAGCGCGTCGAGCTGAAATCCGGCGGTTATATTATCATAAACCCGACGGAAGCCATGATTACTATCGACGTCAATTCCGGCCGCGGTTCGAGTAAAAGAAACATAGAAGAGACGGCTTTTAAAACAAATATAGAGGCATGTGAAGAGATTGCTCGGCAATTACGCCTGCGCGATTTGGGCGGACTGATTGTCATTGATTTCATCGATATGATGGACAAAAAGCATATCGCCGAAGTGGAAAAAGCTTTTAAAAAAGCGCTCAGCATCGATCGGGCGAGGATTCAGCTTGCGCGCATTTCCAAATTCGGCTTGCTGGAATTGTCAAGACAAAAGAAAAAATCCACGATTCAGGAAATCAGTTATATCAAATGTCCTTATTGCGCCGGAAGCGGTTTGCGGCCTTCTCTGGAATATGCCGCTCTGAGAGCATTTCGCAAAATTGAATCCGAAGCAGTCAAAGGAATGTATTCCGATTTGAAAGTTGTTCTGCCGCATGAAATCGCCAATTACATCCTTAACAATAAAAGAAGTAAGTTAATAACATTGGAATCAACTTGTGGTCTTACTCTGCATATATCCGGAAGCACAGAAATGGCCTGGGACAGCCTGGATATTAAAAAAACCATCAAGGAAACATCCGGGGAAAACATGGATGAATTTGCACATGAGCATGAGACAGCAGAGATAATTAATTTTTCCGGCGATGATAGGAAAGACACTGGTAAAAGAAAATCGCGTCGCCGCCCGCGTCACAAGAAAAAGAAGACACTAGAAACTAAAAGCGAAGAAAAATCTCTGTTTGATTTCTCGGGTGTTGCCAGAGAAGCTTTTCCTGTGCTCGTGCCCCCTTCTGGGTCAGTGGTGCCTGTTGATGTCACTTCCGGGGAAGGCGCGAAACCGGAAAATGAAAGTGATGAAATGCGCACCTCTGCGGATACTGATGGCACTGATAATAATTTTTGAATTTTTTCATTGTTTTGCCCGATTTCTGGAGTATCCAGCATTTATTTACCTGCGGCTAAATCTTTAGACCTTTTAGTGGCTGCTTCCACCGCGGCAAGCAATGTTTCTCTTAATTTACCCTCGCGGAGGACTTTCAGTCCGGCGGCGGTTGTACCGCTAGGAGAGGTTACCATTTCTCTCAATTCAGATGGGCTTTTGTCGCTTTGCAGGCATAAACGCGCCGCGCCGAGCATTGTCTGCGCGGATAATTTTGCGGCCAAGTCTCGTGCAAGACCAACTTTTTCTCCCGCGTCAATCAGCGCTTCAATAATCATAAAAAAATAAGCCGGGCCGCTGCCGGAAAGGCCCGTTACGGCATCCATATATTTTTCTTCGACTTCAAAGCTAAGACCCAGTGCGTCAAAAATAGCGCGGGTCATTGTAAGGTCGCCGGTTGTAGCGTATACTCCCTTGGCCACAGCCGTTGCCCCTTCTCCTACCATCGCCGGTGTGTTAGGCATTACTCGTAAAACACGTGTTCCTTTCAATAAAAAAGATTCAATGAACGAAGTTGTTATTCCCGCAGCAATGGAGATAATAATTTTGGATTCATTGACCACAGGTGAAATATCTTGCAGAGTTTCTTTCATGTTTTGCGGCTTAACGGCAACAATAATTATATCTGCGTTTTTGGTTGCCTGTTTGTTGTCGGAAGAAACAGGGATGCCCATTGTGGAGGCAAGAAAGCCCAAGCGGTTAGAGTCAACGTCAGTTACAATAACGCTTTTTTTAAGGCACAATCTTTTCTCCAAGAGTGCCTGAGCGATAATACTACCCATTTTCCCACCGCCGATAACGGCTATTTTTTTTCCTTTTAGCATGACAGGATTCTCCTTTTGTTCATGATCATTAATGCAATTAAATATCCCGTTGTGTCAATATAAATTGTCCGGGGAAAACATTATTAGATTGCTTGAAATCATTGTTATATGATACGTGTCTTACATAAGGGGAAACTTGGTTATGCTGAAATACTTTAGCGTTGATTCCACGAAAATTACCTGCTGGATTAATAGCCGGGGTTTCGGTGATCATGAAAAAAGCATGCTTTTCATTCACGGCTCCGGCGGAGAGCATAGTTTGTGGACTTTTCAGTACGCCCGCTTGAATAAAAATTTCAATATAATCGCGGTTGACCTTCCGGGGCACGGCTCTTCGGAAGGCAGCGGTGAAAGCGATGTAAATGTTTACGGCCCCTGGGTGAAAAGGCTCCTTGATGTCTTACAACTGAAAAACGTTATCATTGCCGGGCATTCGCTCGGCGCGGCGATCGCGTTGACGTTTGCCGCGGATTTTGGCTCGATGATAAACGGGGTTGTATCTGTCGGCGGCGGACTGAAAATGCCCGTTAATCCGGCGATTTTTGAATTGTTAAAAAAGGACCCGGAAACCGCCTTTGAACTCATGTGCAAGTTTTCTCTGGCGAAGGAAAACAGAATAAAGCTTGCCGAACCACTGAAAAAAAGCATGGCCGCGGCAAACATCGAGGCGTTATATAATGACCTAGTTGCCTGTGACAAAATGGATTTAACGGACAAAGTGAAAAAAGTTAATTTGCCGTCACTGATTATGTGCGGCGAGGAAGATAAAATGACGCCGCCTCAATTATCGCAAGATATTGCCGCCAATATTAAAGGGTCAAAAACCTGTTTCATAAAAGGCGCCGGCCATATGGTGATGATGGAAAGGCCGGAGGAATTTAATAACGCTTTAATTACATTTGCTCAATCTTTTTCGTAAAAAAATAAATTTTAATTATAAAAAATATGAGGGATTATGTTTGTCATGCAAAATTTTATTATTGCTTTGGCCAAAATCATTGATATCGCTTTAACGATTTATATGTGGCTTATTATTCTTCGCGCGGTAATTTCCTGGGTAAACGCCGACCCTTATAATAAAATTGTTATTTTTTTATATCGGACAACTGAACCTGTTTTGCGTCCCGTGCGCCGTTTTTTGCCCGGGCAGAATATTGGAATTGATTTTTCACCGGTTGTCGTCATCCTGGTGATTCTTTTTTTGCGGTATTTTTTAGTGGAAACCATTATTCAGTCGGTTCGCTACTTTTGACACAAATAGGAAAAGTTATTTATGGTTACAATAAGAGAATCAAAAAATGGCCTTACTTTTGAAGTGCGTGTAACACCTCATGCCTCCCGTACGCAGATAGCCGGTATTGAGGATGAAGCGTTAAGGGTCAAAGTCACGGCGCAGCCGCGTGAAGGAGAAGCTAATGCCGCCTGCGTGGTAATTCTGGCTAAATCTCTTGGCCTGAAAAGAGGGCAAGTGGAAATTATCTCCGGCGTCAAATCAAGAAAAAAAATTGTGCTGGTAAAGGGTACCAATATAAAAGATTTGGAAGAAAAGATAAAAAAGTTTGCTTGCTGTTAGAGCGCTGTTGCCTGTTTTGAAGCATTTACGACTAAAAAAACCGAAAAAATAAAGCAGAGATGCTTGTTGACTGGCAGTCATAAGTTCCCGTAAAAAATGATAAATAGGGATTGACAAACCATTTAACCTTATATTAAGGGTTACAATCACACTACAACAGAAAGGGAGGGTTGGGTAAATGAAGTGTTTTAAAAAAAGCATTTTTGTGTCGGCAATAATCTTCTTTTTCACTGTGTTTTTTTGGACAGCCGTCTTTGCTGCCGATGATGAAATCAGAATCGGTGTCATTGGTCCGATGAAATTCGTCCAGGGTATAGGCCATTGGAACGGCGCGCTGATGGCTGCAGAAGAAATTAACGCCAAGGGAGGCGTTAAAGTTGGTAAAAAAATGATGAAAATCAGACTTATTCAAGCTGATTCCAACGAATTCTTAAGCGTCACTGATGCAACCAATGCCATGGAACGTCTGATTACTAAAGAAAAGGTACACTTTGTTGTTGGTGGTTTCCGCACGGAAGCAGTGTTTGCCATGCAGGATATTGCCATGGACAGGAGAATCATTTTTATCGGCTGCGGCGCGGCAACGGATGAACTCTGTGGCAGAGTGGCGAAATATTACGATCAGTACAAATATTTCTTTCGCATGACACCGTACAATTCTACCTGCCTTGTAAGAGCGGCGTTTATCCATGTGGCGACCGTTGGTGCATTATTGAAAAAAGAATTAGGGATAGAAAAGGTTAAGGTTGCTTTGGCGGCGGAGAAGGCTCAATGGGCGGACGTAATGGTTCCGATAACCCAGGCCTACGTGCCCAAAATGGGGATGGAATTGGTCGGTGTCTGGAGACCGTCTCCGGTAGCCACGGATGTTTCCGCGGAACTTTCGGCAATTCAGCGTTCCGGCGCGCACATTATTTTCACGGTGTTTTCTTCTTCGGTCGGTATTCCTTTTGCCCGTCAGGGCGGTGAGTTAAAGATTCCCGCGATGCAGGTCGGTATCAATGTGGAAGCGCAGAAAGCGGAATTCTGGCAGGCAACGCGTGGCCATGGCAACTATGTTTTTACCAGTGCTACTTATGCCGAAGGTGTTGAACAAAACGAATACACTTTACCTTTTGTCGAAGGTTACAAGAAAAGATTTGGCGAAGTGCCGACTTATACCGCTGGTACTTATGATGCAGTCAGGTTTGCTCTTGCGGAGACCATTGAAATGGTTGGTACCCTTGATTCTGATACGATAGTGGCCACTTTGGAAAAGCGCGTTTATAAGACTACCCCCAGCACCATCAAATACACGGTAGATAATTTAGGCAGGCCTCTGCATGATATCACTTTTGGTCCCGGCTACGCGACCGGTCTTGGTGTGCAGTGGCAGGATGGTAAGTTGGTTGGTGTGTGGCCTAATCATTGGCAGCCGGCCCCCGGTGTTGATGTTACCTATAAAGGCATGAAACCGATTAAAATCCCACCTTGGATGATTGAATATTACAAAAAGAAAAAATAAGAAGAGGCTTTTTTGCCCGCCCCGTTGCCGGGGGCGGGCATTTTTTTGTAAAAAAATTAAGAGAGCAAGTTGCAATTTTTAGTATTAATGCTTTGTTTGATTAAACAAAATCGTTCAACGCGTTTAAAAAAATAACGGTAAATTTAAAATTTATTGCATTTTTTTTTAAAACAAGTGATTCAGCTTCCGTCTTGGTTTTGTATTTTAAATGTTTTAATTTAGCAAAAAAAATATTGACAAACACGTAAAGCTTCACTAAAGCGTTCAATTATCCAACAGACAATAAACAGAAAGGAGGAGTATTTGTAGTAAATGAAATGGCTTAAAAGTAATGTTTTTGTTCCAGTGTTAGCTTTTGTTTTCGTTATGTTCTTCTGGGCGACAGCTTTTGCTGCCAGCGATGAAATCAGAATCGGTGTCATTGGTCCAATGAAGTTTATACAGGGCAAAAGCCAGTGGAATGGTGCAGTGATGGCTGCTGAAGAAATTAACGCCAAAGGTGGTGTTAAAGTTGGCAGTAAAATGATGAAAATCAAACTTATACAAGCCGATTCTAATGAATTTTTAAGCATTACGGATGCTACCAACGCGATGGAGCGCCTGATTACCAGAGACAAGGTGCACTTTGTTGTGGGCGGTTTCCGTACAGAAGCGGTGTTTGCCATGCAGGACATTGCATGTCAGAATAAAGTAATCTTTATCGGTTGCGGCGCTGCATCAGATGAACTCTGCAACAGAGTGGCCAAGTACTATGACCAGTACAAGTATTTCTTCCGCGGCACACCTTTCAATTCTACCGCCTTGGTAAAAGCTGCTTTTTCTCATGTGGGTAGTACCGCCGAAGTACTGAGAAATGAATTGGGAATCACAGGTCCAATTAAGGTTGCCTTTGTCGCGGAAAAGGCCCAATGGGCGGATGCAATGGTTCCTGCTGTTCAGGCTACTCTTCCCAAGATGGGTATGGAACTGGTCGGCGTCTGGAGACCGTCTCCGGTAGCTACGGATGTTTCCGCAGAGCTATCGGCCATTCAGCGTTCCGGCGCGCAGATTATCTTCACATTCTTTTCCTCTTCGGTGGGGATTCCCTTCGCCCGTCAGGCAAACGAGCTGAAGATTCCCGCTATGCAAGTAGGCATCAATGTGGAAGCGCAGAAAGCGGAATTCTGGCAGGCAACGCGCGGTCAAGGCAATTATGTTATTACTTCCAGCACCTATGCCCGTAATGTGGAATGTAATGAGCTTACAAAACCTTTTGTTGAAGCTTACATAAAAAGATTCGGTGAGGTACCGACCTATACTACCGGTACTTATGAATCTATTAAAATGTCTCTTGTCGACACTATTGAAATGATCGGTACCCTTGACCCCGATAAAATAGTGGCAACCTTAGAAAATCGCGTATATAAGACCCCTCCCAGTACAATAATGTATGTGAAAGATAATCTGGGAAGACATACCCATGATCTAAAATTTGGACCTGGGTACGCAACGGGCATTGCTTCACAATGGCAAGATGGTGAGTTTGTCGGTGTTTGGCCTAATAAATGGAAGCCAGCGCCCGGTGTAGAAGTCACTTACAAGGGCGTGAAGCCGATTAAAATTCCACCTTGGATGATTAAGGCTTACAAAAAGTAGCAATAAGCAGCACAATAACAAGTAATCTGCAACTAACTATTCATGGTTCGTCCATCGTTTATTAAGAAAGCGGTGGACGAATTCCATGTCTGTTAAAAATAGAGAGGTAATCATAATGTCTATTATATTAGACATCATTGTCATGGGTTTGATCAAAGGCAGCATTTATGCTCTTTTGGCTATTAGTTTTTCCCTTATCTTCGGTGTGGCGCGCATCGTCAATATTGCGCATACCGCCTTTTACATGGTTGCGGCCTATTGTATTTATACGGTAACCAACTATATGGGATGGTCTGCTGTTCCGGCTATGTTTGTTGCCGTTATTTTGTCCGTGATCCTGGGAATGGTCATCTATAAGGTATTTCTCAACCCCATCCGGGAGCACGAAGGCGCCGTATTGATAGCGACAATGGCCATAGCAATGGTATTTCAGGAAGTTATGACCTTGTTCTTTTCAGGCTCTTTTTTGAGTGTCCCCAATCTTATTGAAGGTTACTTTATTATTTTTGGCGTGAAGGTTTTTTACCAGCAACTTTTGACGCTTTGCGCGGCCGTCCTTGTTATGGTAGTATTAGTAATATTTTTGTTCAAGACCAAACTGGGTTTGGCCCTTCGTTCCACTGCTCAGGACAGAGAAGTAGCCAATCTAATGGGCATAAATGAGTCCAAAGTGGCCATGATCACTATGGGAATTGCCATAGGACTGGCTGGCTTTGCCGGCGCGATCGTTGTTCCGCTGGAAATTTTAGAACCACATATGTGGACGCCGCCTCTGATTATGATGATGGCCGTTGTCGTTTTAGGCGGTCTCGGCTCTCTCAAGGGCAGTTTTGTGGGAGCGTACATTATGGGCTTTACCGAAGCTATGGTTGTGTTCCTTTCCCCGCAGGGCGCTTTCTTAAAAGTTTCCGTTGCCCTCCTTATTATGATTATAGTTTTGCTTATCAGGCCGGAAGGCCTCTTTGGCGTGTACTTTGAAGAAGAAAGGTAGAGTATTCCATGAAACTAATTTTATTTTACCTGAGAAAACTGTTTGCTGTCTTAAAGAATGAAGTTCTTGTTCTTCCCTCGCGCGTGGCTGTGATAATCTTTTTTCTCTTTATTCTTTTGTTGCCGCTTTTTACTGATGACCTTTATATACTGCGCGTGTTCACTCTGGCCAGTATTTTTGCCATTTTTGCTGCGAGCTGGGATTTACTCTCCGGTTTTACAGGGCAGCTGAATTTTGGGCATGCCCTTTTCTTTGGCGTGGGAGCATATAGCGCTGCCTTAATAAACCTTCACTGGCAACTCGCGCCTTGGTTAAGTATTCCGCTTGGCGCTTTAATCGGTGTCGCTGCCGGTCTGATTGTGGGAATTCCGGCTCTGCGCCTCAAAGGAACTTATCTGGCATTGACGACGCTGGCCTTTCCTATCATAGTAACGGGGCTGGTTTTCACTTTTCCAGACTTTACCGGCGGTGAATTAGGAATTTCTGGAATTCAGAAACTGGCGCCGACGCGCATTCACGAGTATTATATCATATCGATTCTGATGCTTGGCTTGTGCACCATCATGTGGAAAATAACAGACTCCAACACGGGCATTATCTTTCACGCTATCCGCGAGGATGAAATAGCCGTAAGGTCTTCCGGCGTCAACACGACACGTTATAAACTTCTGGCTTTCTGTCTGAGTGGTTTTTTCGCCGGAATTGCCGGCGGACTCTACGCTCATTTTATGAGAATTGCCGGACCTTCTGTACTGGAAATTTCGCTGTCTTTCATGGTGGTCATCTGGGCTATGTTCGGCGGGGCGGCAACGATTTACGGGCCGATTGGAGCGGTATTTTTCCTCTACCCGCTGGTGGAGTTTATGCATGTGATTCAGGATTACCGCAATTTGATGTTCGCGTTTGTTGTGTTGTTGGTTCTTTTGTTTATGCCGGACGGTTTGTTTCGTTGGCTGCGGGAGAAAATCGAAACCGAATGCCCACGCTGTAAAGTGAGAAACATTGCCACGCGTGATACGTGCCGCATCTGTACGGCACCCTTGGACTAAAGTTGTTGGACGTAAAATTTAAGAACATCAAAATTATGTCCCGTCAATGGCGGGTAAAAGATTGAGAGGACAAGTAAATGAATGCAAAAGAATTTTATATGTCAAAACCGTGGGTAAAGCATTATCCCGAAGGCACATCCGAGATAGCGGAGATACCTGAAGGACTATCTGCTCCTGATATGTTTGAAGATGCCGCGGCAAAATATAGTAAAAAATCTGCGCTGATTTTTTACGGCAGGGAAATAAGTTACGCGCAGTTGAAAGAACTTATTGATCGTTTTGCTACGGCGCTTGCCGATTTGGGTGTTAAAAAGGGAGATACAATAGCCCTCTATTTGTTGAATTGTCCACAGTACATAATCGCTTACTTTGCGACCTTGAAACTGGGCGCTAAGGTTACGCCAATCAGCCCTGTTTATACAAGCCATGAAATTAAACATCAGCTTGAGGACAGCGACGCGAGTATAATGGTTTGTCAGGATATTCTTTATGATAATGTGGAAAGAACCGGTGTGTCTCTAAAACATGTTATTGTTACCAGTGTTCTTGCATATTTACCAAAACTGAAGAAGGTTTTGGGCAAAAGCTTGCTGGGAAAGGACTACGCGAACCTGCATGTTCCCACTCCTGAAGAAATGGCCAAAGCGGGTCTTATTGATTTTGAAGCGTTAATTAAGAAGTATCCGCCCAATCCGCCTCAAGTAAAAATTGATCCTAAAAATGACATTGCCGCGCTTCCCTATACGGGAGGCACAACGGGTCTTCCCAAAGCGGCCGTTCTTACTCATTATAATATGGTCGCGGTGGTGCATCAGATTAAGTCTTTATGGCCTTTCTTGGAAGACGGTAAAGAAGTCAGCATTGCCTTTTTGCCCTTCTTTCACATCTATGGCCAGGTGGTTAACATGCTTACCGGTCTTTCCCGCGGATTTACCCTGGTGTTGTTTACCACTCCAGATATTGAAGAAATTCTCGACGCCATGGAAAAGTATAAAGCGTCTACTTTCAACGGTGTACCCACGATGTTTGAATTTCTTAAAGAGTATGAAAAAACTTACAGGGTAAACTGGAAAAAAGTTAAGCTTATCAGCTGTGGCGCGGATACTCTGCATGATTCAACTGTGGAGGCATGGGAATCAAGAACCGGCACCAAGATTCATGAAGGTTTCGGCATGACGGAAACAACCGGCGTCAGCCACAGCAATCCATATCAGAAGACAAAAAAGGGTTCTTTCGGAGTACCCATTCCCAATGTAAAAGCGGCCATCATAGAATATGAAGGTTCAGAATTTATCCCGATTGGTGAAGTAGGGGAAATGATTCTCAGCGGCCCGAATATCATGCAGGCTTACTGGAAAAGAGAAGAAGAAAGCAAAAAATCATTGATTAATATCGACGGGGAAATATGGCTCAGAACGGGAGATATTGTCAGCATGGATGAAGAAGGATATTTTCACTTTTTCGACCGTAAGCGTGACTTGATCAAGTTTAAAGGTTATTCGGTGTTTGCCCGCCACGTGGAAGAGGTGCTCTACTCGCATCCGCAGATTAAGGCGGCCGGTGTCGTGGGCGTGCCCGATCCCAAGGTCGGTAATATTATTAAGGCTTACGTTGTTTTGGAAAGTGAGGCGCGAGGTAAGGTATCTGAAGAAGACGTTATAAAATTCTGTTCGGAAAATCTGGCCCATTACAAAGTTCCGAAAATAATAGAGTTCCGTGGTGAACTTCCGAAAACGGACGTGGGAAAGGTTTCGCGCAGGGAATTAAGAGAAGAAGGGGAGGCCTGTTGATATGAGCCAAGCTTTTCTGGAGGTAAAGGAACTTACGAAGAAGTTCGGTGGTCTCACGGCGGTTAATGATGTGTCATTTTCCATGGAGAGGCACCAGATAATCGGTCTTATCGGGCCGAATGGCGCGGGGAAAACCACATTGTTGCGTCTTATGACCGGAATTTTAAAGCCGGACACCGGCAGTGTTCGTTTTATGGGACAGGAAATGGCCGGAAAAAAGACATGGGATATTGTAAACAAAGGAATGGTTTCCACGTTCCAGAATATGCGGCCGTTCCGCAGACTGCCGATTATTGCCAATGTTATGGTCGCTTGTCTGTGTCCCCGTGCTCTCAAGAGAGGGGAATGGGTGAAAAAAATCGAAGCCAAAGCAATGGATGCGTTGGAATTCGCCGGAATTTCCGATATGGCCAAGGAAAACGCGTCTGTTCTTTCGCAGGGCGATCTCAAGCGACTGGAAGTGGCGCGGGCAATTGCCACGGAACCGGAGCTTTTATTGCTGGATGAACCTTTTGGTGGCTTGAGCCCGGCGGAAACCGACCTTATGGCGAAATCGATTAAGCGCCTGCACAAAGGTGGCCGTTTCGGCCGTCTGCACAGCGAAGGACCGGCCATGATTATTGTTGAGCATAAGCTGCAATGGTTGATGATGATCGCGACGCGTATCATTGTTTTAAGTTTTGGAACTGTTATTGCCGACGGACCGCCGGAAGAAATTATTAAAAATCCCACTGTTGTCGAGGCTTACCTCGGCCAAGGAGGTAATTAACATTGCTACTCGAAGTCGCTAATGTATCAGTTTGGTATGATAAGGCTATGCTTATTAATGATGTGAGCATGGGTGTAGACACAGGAGAACTGGTCAGTCTTGTTGGTCCCAATGGGGCGGGGAAATCCACGTTACTTCGGACAATTACTGGATTGGTAGCTTGGGAAAAAGAGCTGACAAAAAGATCGACGCATGGTGAAATTAAATTGGAAGGGCAAATAACCTTTGATGGTGAACGCATTGATCAGGTACCTGCACACGACATCGTTAAGCGAGGCTTGATTCTTGCCCCGGAAAGAAGAAGGCCTTTTAAGGAAATGACGGTGATTGACAATCTGATGATCGGTGCCTATCTCTTGCATGATAAAGCGAATATTGAAGAAAACCTGGAAAAAGTTTATCAGTTGTTTCCCGTGCTCAAAGAGAGGTCTCATCAGGTTTCCGGCACGCTTTCCGGCGGTGAGCAGCAGATGCTGGCGGTTGGCCGGGCACTGATGTCCAATCCGAAATTGCTGTGCATTGACGAGCCCTCGACCGGTTTGGCGCCAAAATTACGGGCGGAAGTTTTTCAAAAAATCAAGGAAATTAGTGATTCGGGCATTACCGTTCTTTTGGTTGAACAGGAAGTAAGCACGGTTTTTAAAATGGCAACGCGTAACTATGTTCTTTCTTCCGGAAAGATTATCGCGGAAGGGAAAGGAGATGAGTTACTGCAAAACGAGTTGCTTCGTAAAACATACTTGGGGCTCTAAGTTACCAATCTTTTTTGTGTAGGGCAAATTAATTGTTAAACGAAAAATATGTAAATACAGTGTAAAACATTAGTATTTGTAGTGAAATTTCACCAATAATTTTGGTTTAATAGCTGGGGCTGTTAATAAATAGTCGTTCCTGAAAAAGTCTATTTTTTCTAAAATGCATAGGCGGATTTCATTTCACGGACACTTTGGCCTATGTTCAGACCAATCCATCCGAACCAATGACCCAAATATCTCCAAAACAGCCTCTG
>Ga0255340_1001490_pt1 | contig 30543 bp, 20 predicted proteins | sample wastewater_treat_7_FD_192417 | JGI IMG/M metagenome (GOLD analysis project Ga0255340, IMG submission 192417) | Wastewater microbial communities from Lulu Island WWTP, Vancouver, Canada - plant10 | ecosystem: Engineered > WWTP > Wastewater > Unclassified | place: Canada: Vancouver, British... | reverse complement strand
TCTTCGGAATAGGTCTCGAAAGCTATACCGTGGGCTCTCACGATTTTGTTGGCGGCTATTGCGCCACCCGCAATCTGATCTATACCCTGGATACCGGCCATTACGAAATGACGGAGAATGTGAGCGATATGGTTGCTTCTCTGCTTTTGTTTGTTCCCGAACTCATGCTTCACGTGAGCCGTCCCATCCGCTGGGACTCCGACCACGTTACCATCATGAATGATCAAACTCTGGATTTATTCAAAGAAATTGTCAGGGCGGATGCTCTTTCGCGCAGCCATATAGGTTTGGATTATTTCGATGCCGCCATCAATCGCATAGGCGCTTACGTGATAGGCACCCGCGCTACACAGAAGTGCTTGCTGAGCGCCCTCTTGGAGCCTCTCGCCAAACTTCGCGAATACGAAAAAGCCGACAAGGGCTTCCAGCGCCTGGCTCTTATGGAAGAGGCTAAAACCCTCCCGTTCGGCGCAGTGTTCGATTATTTCAATCTTAAAAATGAGGTTCCCGTGGGTGAGGCCTTCATCCCGGAAATCGAAAAGTACGAACAAGAAGTTACTTCTAAGCGATGAATATATTTTTCGGGCTCATTATTATAGCAATAGGGGCGTTTTGCCAGTCCAGCAGCTATGTTCCCATCAATAAGATAAAGTCTTGGAGCTGGGAAAGCTACTGGATTGTTCAAGGCGTCTTTGCGTGGTTGCTTTTCCCCCTCTTGGGAGCGCTTTTGGCAGTTCCTGCCGGAGAAAGCTTATGGGGGCTCTTCGCATCTCATCCCAAGGAAAGTCTGCTGACGATGATGTTCGGTGTGCTATGGGGAGTAGGCGGGCTTACCTTCGGACTGAGCATGCGCTATTTGGGCGTTGCATTGGGTCAAAGCATAGCCCTCGGTACCTGTTCCGCCCTTGGAGCAATCTTGGGACCTGTCCTTACGGGACGAGCGGCTGATCTTACATCTGCAGTGATTATAGGCGTGATTGTCACTCTTGTGGGAATAGCCATAATAGGCGTTGCAGGCGCAATGAAATCCGCAAGCATGCCTGAGGAAGAGAAAAAGAAGGCGGTTAAAGACTTCAATTTCGGAAAGGGATTATTCGTGGCGGTTTTGGCGGGCCTTATGAGCGCCTGCTTCAATATAGGCCTGAGTTTCGGCGCTCCTCTTACATGGGCCGAGACCAAGCCTATCTTTGCTTCGCTCCCGGCCACGCTTCTTGTTACCTGCGGCGGTTTTCTCACCAATGCGGTTTATTGTTTCTCGCAGAACACCAAGAATAAAACTTGGGGAGACTACAAGCAGACCCGCGTTTGGAGTAACAATTTAGTGTTCTGCTGCTTGGCGGGCCTCTTGTGGTACAGCCAATTCTTCGGTCTCAGCTTAGGCAAGGGCTTCCTTGTGGAATCTCCAGTACTCATTACTTTCAGCTGGTGCATACTTATGTCTCTGAATGTTGTATTCAGCAATGTTTGGGGCATCATTCTCAAAGAATGGAAGGGTGTTTCGCGTAAGACCATTGCAGTTTTGGTGAGCGGACTCGTGGTGTTGATAATCAGCACCTTCCTGCCTCAATTATTATAAAGATTCATAAAGATGAAAAGCATATTGGATAGCAGACCGGCTCTGAAAGCCGAAATAGATAAGGTAGCGGAAGTAGCCGGATATCTTTGGGAAAAAGGATGGGCCGAGCGCAACGGCGGCAACATCACCATCAATATAAGTGAGATGGTAGATGATGTTATGCGTAAACTCCCCTCAATCAGCCCTCCCAAAAAAATAGGCAAAATCCTGCCTCATTTGAAAGGCTGCTGGTTCTATTGCAAGGGGACCCAGAAACGCATGCGCGACCTTGCGCGCGCCCCTATGGAAAACGGCTCAATCATCCGCATCTCGGAAGATTGCATTCATTATGAAATAGTTGCCGATGCCCTTGTCGCTCCCACCTCCGAACTCCCATCGCATTTGGCGGTTCACGACTACCTGCTTTCCAAGGACTCCCCGTATCGAGCATCATTGCATACCCACCCGATAGAGCTGGTAGCCCTGACGCATTCCAATAAATGGTTGGAAAAGGATGCCGCTACCCGCATGCTATGGTCTATGATTCCGGAAACCAAGGCTTTCTGTCCGAGAGGACTCGGTATGGTGCCGTATATGCTCCCTTCCAGTGTAGAGCTTGGCGAGGCAACAATCCGGGTTATAGACGAGGATTACGATGTGGTGATGTGGAAAAAACACGGCGTATTCGCAGTGGATACCGATATCATGAACGCTTTCGACCAGGTGGATGTGCTTAACAAAGCCGCCCAAATTTACATCGCATCGCGCAATATGGGTTTCGAACCGGATGGTATGTCCTCCGAGCAAATGCAGGAACTCTCCAACGTTTTCGGCCTGCCGAAATAAAGCCGGCCGGGCCGTTTGGTTCTCCGGCATTTTTGGAGTATCTTTAAAAAATATCTAACTTTGGGATTGAGAGCGTATGCTTTCAATTTAAGTTCTTCATATATACCACTTAAATACTGAATCAATATGAATATCTCAAAATTTTGTCTTATTCCTCTCTTGGCATTTATGTTTACCGTCCCCCTTGGCGCTCAGAAATACATCAATATAAGCACCGATAATACCAGCATTGTTCTTCAGGTAGATGAAAAGGGCGCTTTAAATATGGTGCATTATGGGGGCAGGATAGATGCAACCTCTGATTTTGAAGGATTCCAAACCTATGCAGACAGGAATATCCATGCCGATATGCCGGCATATTGCACTCAAGGTGGAGATTACATCGGGCCGGTTGCCTTTGCTGCAACTTATCCGGATGGAGCGCTGAATACAGAATTGCGCTTTATCAAATCTTCTGTTTCAGAAGTGAAGCCCGGTGTCAGGAGGACCATAATAAGATTGAAGGATTCCAAGCAGCCCATTGAGGTGGACCTTGTTTATACTGCCTATGAAAAGGAGGACGTGATAGAATCTCACAGTGAGATACATAACAGATCCAAAAAGGAAATACTTCTTCGCAGCTATATGTCAAATACAATGTGCTTCAGAGCAAACAAGTATCTTTTGACAAAGTTCCATGGCGGCTGGGGAAATGAGATGCAGATAGAAAGACTTTTTGTACCGCATGGTACTATTTCGATAGAAAGAGCATCCGGAATCAGGACTACTCATCAAACCAATCCTTCATTTATGCTGAGTTTGGATTCTGATGCTTTCAGTGAAACTTCAGGCGCAGTGGTTGCCGGTGCGCTTAAATGGAGCGGTAATTATAAAATCGAAATCCATCGTGATGAGAAGGATCGTCTGCTCATCAATTCCGGGATCAATCCATATTCCTCGGAATGGCGCTTAGGCAAAGGCGAATCATTCGTGACTCCCGATATGGTTTATACATATTCTTCGTGCGGGGCGGGGCAGGCAAGCCGGAATCTCCACGATTGGGCAAGAAATTTCAGCATGTATGATAGCAAGGCAATTGCTCCCACTTTGCTGAACAGTTGGGAAGGAGTATATTTCAATTTTAATATGAAGACCCTGACCGATATGGTGGATGACGCTGCGCAGATGGGTTTGGAAATGTTTGTCTTGGATGATGGTTGGTTTGGAAATGGAGAATTTGCAAGAAACAGCGCTGAGAGCGGTCTGGGCGATTGGCAGGTGAATACCGCTAAATTATCTGAAGGTTTGAAATATCTTTCTGATTATGTGCATTCCAAGGGAATGAAATTCGGTATATGGATTGAGCCAGAGATGGTTAATCCTAAATCGAATCTTTATATAAATCATCCGGAGTGGGTGGCTGCCGAGAGTGGCAGAGAACCGCTTCTCCGCCGCAATCAATTAGTTCTTGATCTTTCCAATAAAAAAGTTCAAGATTTTGTATTTGATGTTTTCGATTCTTTATTGAAGTCCTGCGATGCAGACTATGTCAAGTGGGATTGCAACAGATATATTCTGAACCCGCATTCAAATGCTCAGAAACACCAAAGTCATTTTTACACAGCAAATACTTTGGGATTGTACGACGTTCTCAGAAGAATCAGGGAGGCCTATCCCGATGTCATTATACAATCCTGCGCTTCCGGAGGCGGAAGAGTTGACTATGGCATACTTGAATATGCAAATGAAGTATGGCCGAGCGATGATACCGATGCCGGCGTTAGAACCAGAATGCAATATGCTTACAGTATGATTTATCCATCTTGCATACTCGCATCTCATATCTCCGCTGTTCCGAATAATCAAACCGGAAATGTTACAGGAATAAAATATCGTTGCGATGTTGCAGCGACAGGCCGCATGGGTCTTGAGCTTCAGCCGAAGAATATGACGAATGAAGAAAGAAAAGTAGTCAAAGCCTCTGTATCCGAATATAAGACATTCAGGGATATAATCTTTTATGGCGACTTATACAGGCTCTACAGTCCCTTCGACAATTCTTATTCCTCTATTATTTATGTTTCCAAGGACAAGAAGTCTGCAGTGCTGTTCGTCTTCAACCAAAGATTTGTAGGACGAAATTATTCTCCGCATGTCAGGTTAGATGGTTTAGATAATGAACTGTCATATAAAATAACCGAACTTGGCACCGACAAAAATCATTTCTGGGGTAACGGTAAAAGCTTCAGCGCAGACTATCTCCAAAAAGTCGGCATCAATTTGAATATTCAGAAGCGAAACTTAAGCAACGTCTTTTTATTGAGGGCTGAATAATATTTCGGCACAGCTGTAATTCGGCATTAAGATTATCAAGGTACAAGTACATTGGTTCTTGTGCCTTTTTTGTTTTTTCGGGACGAAGTAGGTACTTTTTTGGTGTCGTGTGTATAATAATATGATAGAGGAAGAAAAACACATAACATAAAACTAATCATATGAAAAAAAAGTTTTCCCCGCCAATTTTGGAAGAAATTGAGTTGAAATCATTTTCTACTCTTTGCACTTCAGAATTAAATCAAACGGACGGCCTGTTTGATCCGCTTACAGAATCTGACGATCCTAATCCGTGGTCCGATCTTTATTAAAGTTTTTGATTGCCTTATGAAAAAAAGTATTTTCCTTACAACAATTGCTGCGCTCATCATGTGCAGCGTCTTATCATGTAAAAAAGAACAGAAACCATCTACAGAGAAGCCGGATACGCCACCGGAAGAAATCGTCGAGGTGTTTTCTGCCGTGTTTGAATCTTATGGCGAAACCAAAACCTATATCGGTGCCGCTGAAGCCGGTCAATACAATCCCCGCTGGGAAGCTGCTGACAAAATCTGCATCAATGGAGTTGCTTCAAGCGGAGCTCCTACTCTTACCAATGACAATAAAAATGCTAGTTTTTCCTTCGGAGAAACTGTGCATGCGGTAGGCGGTAAGTTTTATGCCGTTAATCCATCTCAGGCCACTTGGGATGCGACAAGCAAAAAATTTACTGTTGCTTTAAGCGGCACAGCTGCGCCTCAGGTTTATAATGAATCCACCGGTGGTTATATTACATATGATGCCTCCTCCGCATTTGCTGCGGCTTGCAGTTCCGATAAAAACCTATCCTTCAAATCTTTGATGGCTTTCTTTAAATTGACTATTAACGGTAGCAGTACAACAGGAAACATTACGAGCATATATTTACGCCAAGACGGCGACCAAGAAAATATTGCCGGAGATTGGGCTATAAGTTTTGGCGCTGATGGTAAAGCGACAATGGCTCCTGTCACTCTATCCGATGTAATTGCTTATAACTGTGTCAATTCAGCGGTAAGCCCGAGCGGTCTTGCTCTCGGGTCTGAGGTTTTGATTGCCGTACCCGCATATAACTTCAGTAATGGTCTTATCCTCACGGTTAAAGATGCTGACGGCCTGTATCAGTCTTATTCAATTCCTCCCGCCTCATCAGACTTGTCCGGCAAGCAGAGTACTATTATAAAGAAGACTCTCACTTTTGACCCTCAGAGCGGTTCAATCAACAGCGCAGCAGATTGGGAAACCTTCGCTGCGGCTGTCAATAGCGGCAATGATGCAGATCTTTATCGCTGGGTAGGCAATGGTACAGTTCAAATCGGGTCAAACTTCACAATTGATAATCCGACTCAAGTTACAGGGGGCGATTCTTTCGAATATAATGTGGAAGGAAACAACAAGACAATTACTATCACAAACGGACAGAACAGTTTGTTCCGCTCTATCAGCACCTCGGTTAAAAATCTTACTATTGCGGGATCCATCAGTCCTGCAAACGGCAACGTTTGTGCATTTGCTGATTCATTGCTCGCCGGAGGTTCAATCACATCTTGTACCAATGCGGCAAATATTACCAGCGAAAGAGCCGGTGCAACTCAGGGTGGCGGTATAGTATGTATTATGGCTGGCGGCACAATAAGCGATTGTCATAACAAAGGCGCCATTTCGGTTGCTCCTGATTGCGCAGCAGCGTTCCGTAACTGCTATATAGGTGGACTTGTGGGCCAGATTGCTCCAAGCGAAGCTGTATTAATTAAAAACAGCACCAACTCCGGCGCAATAACTGTAGCTCCAACCGTTTCATCGACAAGTTACAATTTTGCTTGCGTAGGTGTCGGCGGTATAGTAGGCTGGGTTAAAAACACTGCATTCAGTGTCGCACTTACCAATTGCGATAATCTTGCAGATGGAGACATTACGTTTTCTGCAGAGAATTTCTCTGTATTAGGAGCCAGAAGCGCTGTCAGCGTGGGCGGTATAATCGGAATGGGAGCGCCTTATTCGGTTTCTTATCGTATGCTTAGCACACCAGGTGACGCTAATGGTTTTGACATCACTCTTACAGATTGCGACAATAGTGGTTCTATTTATAATTGCGGTATTTCCAATGCAACTTCTTATCAAACTCACTCCAAGGCATATTCCGGTGGTATTGCAGGATCGCTTCTTGGCACGAGTGCCGCTTACATTAAGGTGAAGAATTGCAATGTTTATGAAGATTGCTCCATTATTCCATACGATATTGTTGGAGGTAGCGACCAGGCCGCATTCAGCGGTATTACCGGTGGAATGATCGGTTTTGGAGGATTTGTTGACATTGACGGTTGTGTTGTAAAGCCCTATCAGGTTGGCAATGGAAAACGTCAGTCTATGGCTTTCTCTGCTGTTATCGGATTTGCCATGAAGCCGTTCATACTTCAAAATTCAAAGGTATGGATAAGTGGATATTTCAATCGTGACGTTCGCATTGAAGGGAATCGTGCAGTAGTTGCTGTAGTTCCAACCAACTATGGCTCTACTGCTGTCAGCCCAAAAGGCGATGTGACAGGCTCTGAGGTTAAGAATTGTCAGATTGGCGGTAAACTTATGACCAGCACAAGCTGTTATCCCAATACGAACATAGGCAATCTCAGCTCGAATTGCACTGTCGCAATATTCAACACCTTGGATAAGGTTCTTGATAATATCGCCTGCGGTCATGGCTATACAGCTAATGATGGAGTTACTATTACCAATGTAACATCTTGGGATGGCGTTCTTTAACAGAACAAACATATTTCAATGGACCCGTCTTTTTAGAACGGGTCCATTGTTTTTATTGTCATTCCTATAATGCCGGAAATGCTTTAGAATGTTGCGTTGCTTGACATTCTCCAATCCAAATCAGCCATTAGCGGTCGAAATCAACCAGGCTAATAGTTTTTGAGATTAGTTTGCAACAACGAGGACAGCATCTACGCGTATAGTGCCCTCAGAGCCTTTATTGCTGAAAACAACTGCTCCGTTCTTTTCAAAATACCATGTTCCTACAGGGAACCAGGCGCCCCTGCTTTGTCCTATTACTTTAAGGCCTGTTTGTTTCATTAACACGCTCTCAATGTTGTCATCATATCTTACATCTAAATGAATGTTTTCGGCAAGCTTGGCGGGCCTGTTATTCTGGTAGATATAAATCGTATAGTTTCCGGGGGTTTTCACTTCAAATGGATATTCTATCTCGCAAACATCATCTGTATTGGAGAGTTCCATATATGTAGGACCAAAACCGCCGGTTATTTTGACAGAGGTCCATATGTCCGGAAATGCAATATCGGAATCATCAATAATAATGTCCGGCACAGAGCCATCCAAATAAGGATCTTTCTCGAAAGATTCGGCTATTATCCGCCAATCAACCTCTTGCACGGAAATGTCTTTATAAATGGCCTCTTTGGCGGCTATTGCCGCTACCTGGCCAAGCACCATGAATACCGGTTCCATTCGGATTGAGCCGTAGGCTATATGGCTTGCAGAAAGGCATATTGGAACAAGAACGTTTGTACATTCCTCTCTCTTCGGTGTCAGCGATCTGTATGAGATCAGGTAGGGAAGTCCTCCGAAAATCTCGACATTTCCCTCGTTCTTTACCATGTGAACCCCGTCTTTGATGACCACTATTCTCTTCGTATTATGAGAGTCCATGGTATAAGCGGCACGGGCTATGCCATCGCTTACTTCAGTTCTATTCTCGCAGTCGGCTTGGGTTGCAACATATTCGCCTATCATCCTCCTGGACTCTCTGACATAAAGCTGTGGAGACCAGTTTCCGTTAGAGGTGTATTCATCCTTTGGATAGCCCCATTTAAGCATTCTGTTGCGGAGCTCTTCAGGAACTCTTTCGTCATGTCCGACAAAATACAGCAGCCCCTTTGTATAGTCCTCATGCTCCTTAATAATTTTTGCCCTTGTGTCGTAGTCCGCTTCCGGATAATCCCAGTTCATGCCTATTGCATCCGTTGAAAATCCTCCATAATTATTTATGTCAGTCTTGCGTCCGGGCATCGGACTCCAAATAAAATAATCTTTCAACAAACGTTTATCAGGTCTTGCCTCAATTAACCTCAGGAGGAGTTCATATCGCGACGGGTCATAGTTCTCCGGTTTGGTAATCGGCACCATATTCTCAAGGCTGTCTGTCAGACAGATACGATAATTATATGCTTGGACAAGCTTGTCGCCCTCTCCGTTAGGCTGCTCGGGCAATTCTGAAATGCCCCAAAGCAGGCCGCTGGCAGGATTACCAGGCTCTACATATGGGTCAATCCCATCCGGAAATTGATGCCTGTCAAGCAGCTGCACACCATTCCAGGTTTCAGAGTAAATTTCATTTGACTCACGACCAACAGTATAACTTATGCCGGAGCGAGCCATCAAATCACCCTCGTAAGAACAATCGATAAAAACTTTTGCCCTTACAGAGCTGGACCTATGAGGAGGTGCGGAGTTCTCAAGGAAAATTTCCTTGACACGAGGGCCATCTTTTGTTACAGAAACAATTCTTTTTCCCAATTTGACCTTTAGCCCCTTAACTTTAAGATAAGAGCGCATAACACTGTCCGCAACAGAGGGCTCGAACACCCACATTTCGAGTGTTCCATAATGCTCTCCGAGTTTACGGTAAAATTGCTTGGAGATGCCGGTTACAACTTGCTTGTTGCCAATATCGGTCTGACCAAGACCTCCGGTTGTCGTGCCGCCCACATGGTTGGAAGGCTCTATGAGAATGGTTTTCATCCCCTGCATAGCAGAGGCATAGGCGGCAACGACTCCGGCGGATGTTCCTCCATAAATACAAACATCATATTCCGGCGATGAGCATCCAAATGCGAGTACAGCCGAAACGATAGAAAGTAATAATTTATTAATTGTTTTCATTTCAGATAATTATCAATAAAAAGGTTCATATTATTATTTACTTTGGCCTCCCATTCCTTAAGATGGGCGCCTGTAAGCTGACTGTGGGAGCGATACGGATAAGTATGAATCTGCTTGTCGCCCGAAGCTGCATTATAGCCGGCGAACACACATGCCGGTGGACAGCTCATATCAATAAGTCCCGCCTCAAAATATAACTTTGCCTTACATCCTTTCAATAGTAAAGCAGTATCATAATAAGGCACTATTTTCGCTGCCGGAGAATTTATGCCTTGGGATTCAAGTAATTGTGGCCAACTGCCCTTGCGACCATCCAATTTTGCGCCTAAATCCATCATCGCAGGAACGGTAAGCACTGCGGCTTTTACTCTTTTGTCTGTGCTGGCAAGGAAACCCGCTTGAGCAGCACCCTGGCTGCTGCCGATAAGCAAAACCCGCTCTCGGTCCCAAAGCTTGGATTTGCACAAATAGTCCAACAGTCTTTTCATTCTAAGAAACATGGTTCTGAAGTAAAAGGACTCATGGTCGGTAACTGTACGGCGGCTGTAGCCCTTCAATTCACCTTTCTGCAAATTTTCGTAATATTCTGAGGGTTGTCCGTTCAACATGCCGTGAGCGTTAATATCAACGACTAAAGCTCCATTCCCCCTCATCGCGTAATCAATGGCGCGGTAGATTTGAGATTGAGCCCATTTTTGTGTCAAGTCTCCTGCGCCATGTGCAAATATTACAATTGGCAGGGATTTGATCTTGGCGTCTTTCGGGTAAGCCATATAGCCGCGGACAGGCATGCCTTCAGGCATGCTAATCTCCAAATCATAGCATAGATACTTTTCGCCATATTTGACCGGAGCATCAACTTTATTAAAATTGACCCTCATCGTAGAACGATGCAGAGTGCGGAATTGCCTTTTCCAAAACTTCCGCAAATCTTTAGGTGTCTCAAATCCGGGTTTGAAGCCACCGGCATCCACAATATAGCCTATTTCCGTTCTATCATTCTTGTCGTTCAGTGCGGATAACCTAATAATGATTGATGTGGGCTTGTCATAGACACTGCTATATATAATTGATGCCCCTTCTGCTATTATGATCGTGTCGATAGAAGATAAAATCCCATTGGTGTAGATATTCATCTCCACCGTTTTTTCTGACAGACTCTGCGAATAGACCTTTATGGTATCTCCTTTTGAAAACTGTCCATTCCATTTATCCAATTTTAAGACAAGGCTGTCTTTCAAGCCTTGTCCGGAAATAGATATGGAAAATAGCAGCAGTCCTGCAAAAATCAACAAAAACAGTTGCTTTTTGGAACTTTCCATTAATTAAATAGAATGAATACTACAGAGTTGGGTTCAAGTGTTAATATGAGTTTCCCATCTTTTACAGGGAATGGATACAAGCAGTTCATGTGATACTTATCTGAAAGCATGCACATAGGCTCGGTATGTCCATCCGGTAATGGAATGTTGATGATTTTATCTTGGAAAACCGAGTCGTCATCATTGTAACGTGTAAGCAGCATGCAAATCTTGCCATCGGGGCTTTTCGCAGCAATAGTATAAATGTCTTTCAGGTCACCTTCAAGATCGACTTTAACTTGAGTGCCGTAGTCCCTTAGTTTTTTCCAAGCCGTGAACACATAGTAAGTCCATGTTTCTTTTGTGGTTTCTTTGTCAAACGCTCCGTTGTAAGAGGTGTTCGGGCGGAAATCGTAATAGGTAAGGATATCTGTGTTTGCTGCATTCTGCATGGCGCTCATGGTTGAGGCAACAAATGCTGCACCTTTTACGCTGCGGCGCACTTCTCTGCTATACTTTGCTCCAACCTCATTCCAGGTGGTGTTATAATTCCATTCATCCAAAACAGAGATTACATCGTTCCAACCATGATTGTCAAGTTGCTCTCTGATAATCGCACCTTTTTCAACCACCCTTTCAGGATTGCGGGCATATGTGTGCCATGAATAGAAATCCGGTTTTACTCCGACCTTATTCATATGCTCCATAAACATTTCATTTGCCCACATGCCTGCGAATGCCGGACCGCCTATCTTAAGATTAGGATGAGTCTTTTTAAGATGCTTGAATGTTATTTCGAACAAATCGAAGTATTGTTCAATGGTGCCTCCCCAAGAATGAGGAGAGACTTGGTAACGCGGCTTTCCGTTTACTATCGGCTTTTGATCGCCATCGGGCTCATTCCAGATTTCCCAATACTCTATATTATAGTGGAAACCATCAGCCCAACCATTATTGTAATGCCGGACTATATGCTCACAGATACGTGCCCATTTTTTAAAATCCTTTGGAGGCCATGCGCCATATTTCTTGACAGCGGTAGGCTCGTGGCCTGTATTGCCTAAGCGCCAAATAATCTTGGTGCCGGAGTCAATGATTTTCTTTATGTAGAAATCCGTCATCGTAAAATCGTAATTCTCCGCCTTTGTTTCATCGGCATCAAAATCGCGGAATATATTCATAATTTCCACGCAATGACGTTCGCTATTGCCTATGTCGTGCAATCGGGCAAATGGGATACCCGCCGCTTGGTAGAGTTCCTTTGTCACAATTCCGGAAGGGCCTCCGCCGACACCGTTCATCATCCCGATCGGTCTTAAAGCCTCATCCTGGCAAATAGTCACACGGTTCTGTGCGTTTAATGCAGAGCATAGTGCGACCAATGCGAATATAATATTAACTATTTGTTTCATTCGATTAACTATTTGATGCTTACACTATTAGCCATATATGTTCCGTACTTGCCGGCAAATCTTACACGGCAAGTTGTAGCATTTCCAAGATCTCCGTCATAATACCATTTTCCACTGGCAGTACGCTTGAATGGGAGTGCATGTATGATTGCATCATCGTTGATGGTCATGAATGAGGGAGTCGTACCGTCAGGGCAATTGATGTAGAGTCTTCTGCCTTCCAATTTGACTGTATAGCTGAGACTGCAGACTTCGAAATATGCAAATGAAGAAGCTTTGCCGCTTCCTATCAATCTTGCTTTGTACTGGCCGGCAGCCAGATAGTTATATTTCATGGTTTCTCCAGATATCTTATCCGTCTGGATTAAAGCATCATTTCGGTATAGTTCAATCGATTCATATTCTTTAGAGAGGATATTAATCTCAACTTCTTTTCCAAAGCCAAAAGTGCTTTTATTCCCCCTTGCCGGACAAAGAGCATCAGGAAAGTTCATATCAATCTCGTTCAGGTTCTTTTCCATGAAATCAGGAAGAATATATTTTTGCGACAATTGATATATATAAACCGGAACGGAGATTTTATCAATTCTATTTCTCAAGGTGGCCGGTGTATATTTTGTCATCTTGATTATCGGCGTTTGTTCCTCTAAAGTTACAATCTCTTTGATATTGCCCTCTTCATCTCTGGCAATGTCATAAACCATAAAGATATGCCCCTCGTTGCTTTTGTCAGTGTAATAGCAAAATCCATCAAAGAGTTGCAAGTCTTTCAGGTCTTGGCTCTCCTTGCGTTTAACAATGGTAGGAGCTCGGTTTTTATATATCACCGCAGTGGCTACAATTGAAGGTAATCCCCATATAAACTCCACAGTTGCCGAACAGGTGGATCCGAAATATGGAAATCTGCGTCCGTTATCATTAATTGTTGGAGTTGTATAGAGATAACTTTTTGGATTATTGACAGCCGATAGGAATGTATGGAAAGAGACGTCACGTCCGATAAAGCCCATTGTGGGGCCTCCGTCCGAGTATGGCACACCGACATATTCGATACCGGTTTTGAACACGTCGGACTTGCTGTTGCTGGCTTTTTGAATGGGCGCCAACGGAGTCCACTTGATATCTTTCATCAAGTCGGCGCGCAGTTTGGTTTCCGTCTCCCATCCTTCGAACGGAAGGTCATGGTAATACGTGCCGTCAAACATCGTCTCCCTAATCGGGGTTTCAGGATCAGGATCCACTATCTCCTCGTTGCCATTCGGCTTGTCCGGTGTTGGTTTTTCACACATTGGCAGCATTAGAATGGCAACAAGGCAGAAAATGAGATACTTAAGGCGAATTTTCATCGTTTTAAATAATTTACAGGCTATTAATAGCCGGGGTTCTGCGGGAAGTTCTCCTCACCCATAGAGTTGATTTGAGACTGCGGGATAGGAAGATCTACAAAGTGTTCATGCCCTACAATATTTGTACGACAATTTATGAATCTGCCCTTAAGCAGATTGTTTCCGCCATGCTCTTTAATATATTGGGCAGCAAGTCCAAGCCGTTTGATATAAAAGAATCTGTTGCCCTCCATATTGAGCTCACGAGCCTGCTCATCAATAATATCCTGCATCGTGAGAACTCCGGTAAATTCAGCATTTCCGGCTCTTTCCCAAGTCTTATTGTAATAGTATTTCGCTAAGGTCTGGTTATTCTTCTTAAGAGCGGCCTCAGCAGCCCAAATATAATCCTCAGCAAGACGGAAGAAAATCAGATCTTTGTATCCGCGAACCTGTCCGTTAGCCCTGGTGTCAGTGTCCCAATATTTCCTGGTACTGGGCATTATCTGGGATACATACTTTCCACTCTTGGTCTCAGGGAAGTACTCGCCCGGCTTTACGATAACATCCACTCCGTCAACCTTGCCATATTTAATATCATTGGATGATGTATTCTTATATCGGTGAATGAACCACTCAGTAAATCTCCTGTCGTTTACTTTGTCGTAAAGCCCCAAGAGGTAATCGTTAGGCAGAATACGGCCTCTGGTATAACCGCCGTTTTCCGGAGAGCATCTTTCTTCAATGGAATTTCCGGGAATTTGCGAATAATAGTAAGAACCAAACTGCGAAGCGAAATAATGCCCCCATCCAAGAGTGGGACTGCATGTACCTCCGAGATTGGTGCTCCACTGTTGCGTAAACAGGGATTCGCTATGGTTCAAATTAGCTCCGCGGAAAACATCATCAACTTCAATAAGTGAGTAAAAACCGGAATTCTCGATGGCATCTGTTTGGTCAATAACCGTATCCCAATCCTCCTTATACATAGAGACCTCGGAAAGGAGATGTCTTGCTGCCGCTTGATTGTATCTGCCGGGCTCTGTTACCCAGGGGAGGACGCCGATCGCGTAATTGAGATCATCGCAGAGCAGAGCCCAAACCTCTGCATTGGTAGCAGGCCTGTAAACTATTTCTTCATCTACGTTATCCGGAGTGATAGCTTTGGTGTTGAGCCATATTCGACTGTAAGACTTCCAAAGATAGAGGTAGCTGTATGCTCTATGGCACTTGGCCTCTGCTACGATCTGTTTTAAATCATCAGATTCAGGCATTGTTTCAGCAGCCCCGATTATTTCATTGGCGCGGGAAATTATCTGATAGTGCCAATTCCAGAGGTATTTCACTTGGTTACTATTAGGAGTGAGATATACAGGATTCCATTCTGCAAAGTATGATCCGGTTGAGGACTCACCATTCGAAACCAGGTCACTGCGCCTGTAAGCAACCATTAGGGTTGAGTGATAATCGGTTTCGTAATAAAACAGGGTCTTGTGAAGAGCATATGTTGCATTCAAGGCCAATTTAAGGCCTTCAGGGGTTGAATAAAGGTAGTCCACCGTGACACCCGACCTCCTTTCCTCTTTGAGATAATCGCTGCAGGAAACAGAAGCGAGCATCAGGCAAATCAATGATATATAAATGATTATCTTTTTCATAACTCAAACAAATTAGAATGATACATTAACACCAAAAAGCCACATTCTCGACTGAGGATATTGGCTCGCCAGAGTGCCCGGTCCATAGCCATAAACATCGGTTTTGTACCAAACATTTGTGCCGGACACATAGAATCTCAGACTCGAAAGCTTAACCTTGCTTATCAAAGCCTTAGGGAATGTGTAGCCCAAAGTGAGATTACGCAGACGGATGAATGATGCATCCTGGTATCCAATGGTTGAAATGTAAGCAGGCATGGTTGTCTGCATTACAGGTCTCGGAGCAGTGTTGCAATGGTTTTCTTCGGTCCAATACTCCCTCTTCATACCATTGCCTTTTCCGTTAAAGGTTCCGCCATAAGAAAGATCATAAAGCAGTCCGTTTTTGGTATATCCGCCATATTGGAAATCAAATGCTGCTGACAAATCAATGCCCTTCCAATAGAAAGCGGTGCTGAGACCTCCAATCCATTTAGGATCTCTTTCATAGAGGATCTTATCGCCCTCGCTGATCTTTCCATCTTCGTCAAGATCTGCAAGTCTGATATCACCAGGTAAAGCGTCCGGCATATTGCTGTCAGGAATCTCACCGACATCTTCATTTTGCCAGATACCAATCATTTGATAATCATAATAGACGCTCATGGGTTTGCCAATGAACCAGTTGTTGTTCAGGTCATTGATAGGCTCACCGTTCTCATCGACACGTCCATCAATCTCGACTATCTTGTTCCTGTTCATGGACCATGTAAAATCAAGATCCCATTGGAAATCCCTTGTGCTGATCGGAATAGTATTAAGTGTAAGCTCCAGGCCCCTGTTGTTAACTTTGCCAAGGTTGGCAAGTTGGCTGTCATATCCGGTAGAGCTGGGAATCTGTCTGGTTACAAGTAAGTCTCTGGTATCTGTGTTGTAAACCTCAACAGACCCGTTGATTCTATCCTTAAAGAAACCGAAATCGAGACCGATGTTTGATGTTGCAGAAGTTTCCCATTTGAGGTTGGGATTATAGAGAGTTGTTGTCGGCAGGAATCCGATTACAGAGTTTGTGAATTCATTGTAATAAGTGGATGTTGTTCCGAGAGTCGTGTAAGGATCAACTGCTTGGTTGCCGACCTCACCATAGCTGAGACGGAGCTTGAGGTTGGAGAGCCATTTTTCTGAGCTATTCATCCAAGGCTCTTTATTGATTCGCCATGCAAAGGCTCCGGATGGGAATATACCGTATTTGTTATCTTTCCCGAATACTGAGGAGCCATCGACACGTACAGCTGCGGAGAACAGGTATCTGTTGTCGTATGAATAACGGACACGACCCATGAACGAAACAAGCGCTCTTTCAGAAATACCGTAGCTTGGTTTTGTGAACTCGATGGAGTTTGAAATAGCATCAAAACCATAGTCATCGTTTACCATCCCCTTACCGGTAAATGCAACGGAATTATACCTGGTTCCGGAGAGACTCTGCATCAATGTAGCATCGAAGTGGTGCTTTGCCGTGAAGTCTTTATTATAATTTAGAATGTTTTCAAGCAGATAATCCTGATATCTGTTTCTCTCAATACGGGCTTGTCCATTTACATTAGCATATACACCATGCTTGGTTGAATAATAAGAGCCGTTTTCAAGAAAACGGGTATCATAGTTGGTGTTCAGCCTGTATGTCAGACCCTCTAAAATTTGGATGTCAGCATAAATAGCTGTATTTGCCCTGTCTATTGTGTTAAGGAAACACGACTCGTTGATGTCCCATAAGGGGTTGGTGCCGTTAATGTCGGTAGCAAAGCCCGTAATGTCACGACGGAATGAAACCCCATCATCTTCATAAAGATATCCAAGAGGAGATGTATTCAAGATTTTATTCCAGGTTCCTTCAATAGTTCTGGTGTTGGTTCTCGAGAGTGACATATTAACACCCAGACTAAGCCAATTATTAATTTTTTGCTTGAAGGTGAATCTGCCGGTATAACGTTTGTGCCAGGAATTTGGCAGCATGCCATCTTGATCATAATAACCAAGATTTACAGAATACTGGTTGTTCCTTCCGCCTCCATCAACAGAAAGATTGTGCTTATGCTGGACAGCCTCTTTCATCAGCACCTCTTCCCAATTTATGAAAGCACGATCCTCCTTGGCCTTGCGTAGATCCTCACTGCTATAGCATTGTTCCTCATCATAAGTCAGATAATAATTTGTATATGCTGTCTCTCTGAGTTCAATCCAACTGTCATAATCCCAAAAATCAAAGTTTCTGTTTAGGGATTGAACGGCAACATAGCCATCGTAGCTGACTTTTGCTTTTTTGTTTTCTGCACCTTGTTTTGTTGTAATGAGAATTACGCCGTTTGCAGCTCTTGCACCATAAATAGCCTGTGCGGCAGCATCTTTCAGCACCTCCATAGATGCAATGCTTGAAGCATCGAGCTCGTTAATGCTCCTCCAATAAGCTCCATCTACTATATAAAGAGGAGTGTTATCGGCTGACAAGGAACGGCGGCCGCGGATGAGAACTGTTGAAGTTCCACCTGGAGCAGCGCTTCCAATATTCACCTGTACGCCGGCAACGGAACCGCGCATCATCTCAGCAACATTGGTTGTAGGTATTTTCCGAAGCGTCTCAGACTTTACAGAAGAAATAGAGCCGGTGATGTCACTTCTTTTCTGTACACCATAACCGACAAATATAGTTTCTTCAAGCATATAGGTCTCTTCCTCCAACTCAATGCTGAGATTGGTGGAATTTTTGCCGGCCTCGATGTATTGTTCCTTGTAGCCCATCATGGAGATAACAAGTTGTTCTCCGGCAGGAGCATTCAGCGAAAAGTTTCCATTAATATCGGTTGTTGCGGAATAGTTTTTATTTGAAGGTGAATACACCATCGCAGCCACTACTGGATCACCATTTGCATCAACGATTTTGCCGGAAACTCTTTTTAATGTCCCATCATTTCGTTGGACATTTGTTGCCGGATTGGTTTTCTCGGCAATGGACAATCCAATCATGTTGTCCTTGACGACCCAATTGATTTCCGAGTCTTTGAATATTGCGTTAAGGATATCGTTAAGTTCGGCATTATTCATGGCGACGTTCACCCTTGTGAGGACAACATTTCCGGTTATTTCGCTATAAGAGAATGCAACGCCGATCTGTTTTGTTACCTGTTTTGTTGCATCACTTACCGATATCCTGTCTGCTTTCAAAGAAACAGAGTACTTGTATTGCAGGAATGTAGTTTCGCTGGTTTCAGCGGCTGCTATGGCAATGGATATACCGACCAGCAGCAGAACCGCAGAAGCGATCATTTTTTTAAACAAGTTGTTTTGTTTCATATGTTGTGATTTGGTTAAAAATATAGTGTCGGTTTATTTTTGATTATACTCTCATTCAACCTGAAAGTGATAGCCTGAGATCGATTTCAGCAGAAACAGGACATCATCCAACGTCGCATCCTCCATGTAACTGAAGGTGAATGTATCTTCTCCTCTGGAATTTAATTGGTCTGCTTTGAGATGAACTCCGAAATCTGTCTGTATCCTATCAACTATTGTATGGATTGAAGCCTTTTCTATGGTTATTATTCCGTATCGCCTATATAAAAGTTCATCCACGTCTGCATTTTCAATTCTAACTGTTTTAGTGTTTACATCATAAATGAGACGCTGGCCGGGGCTTATTCTTTTACTTTCGTTGCCGGATGGCGTCATAAGCGAAATAGAGCCCTGAGCGAGAGTGGCTTCCGCCGTGTCCTCGTCAGGAAAATCCTTAACGTTGAAGATGGTTCCAAGAACGCTTATTTCTAATGATGGGGTAAAAACTCTAAAAGTATGGGGTCCACTTTTTACAACATCAAAATCTGCCTCTCCGACAAGTTTAACATCTCTCTTGTTGGAGAATGTTTTTTTGTTGTATCGAATTGATGAGCCCTCTGAGAGCCATACACGTGTTAGATCCGGTAAGTTGATTTGAACTCTTTTAATGGTGTTGTTGGTATAATTGACAGTGTTTTTCTTATTCTGCACCGTTAGTCCGATAACAAGCAGGGCGGCTATGGCGGCGGCAGCGTACACAAAGGATCTCCATATGCGGGCTCTTGGTCGCTTGCAGATTTGTTTTAACGGTAAGGGCGCCTCTACATTACTAAACGTCCGGCTGTTTGTTTCCAAATAATGAGCAATAGCCTTGATGTCGGAGAAATATTTAAGATTTTCCGGGCTTTCCTTTGTCCATTCCAGCAGAGCCTTGTCCTGCTTTATAGTGGACTTGCCTTTAACATACCTTAGTATTAAGAGGTCTCGTTGATTGTTTTCCATTGTTTTTATGGGTGCATATCATGATTATTACACACTCAACTATAATACACTCAACGGAAAGAAACTACCTACTTTGGCTGAAATAATTAGTAGAAAAAACTTGACAGGCTCCCCGCCACAACTAAAAAGAACATTTCCTTAGAAAGTTGTCCTCTAAGGAATTTAAGGGCTTTAAAGACATGATTTTCAACAGTGGATACAGATATTCCCAGAAGTTCAGCGATTTCTTTGTGACTCTTGCCATCTATATAACTCAGTCTGAACACTTTCTGACATCTATCAGGCAGAAGGGATATGGCCTCCTCTAATGTTGCAATGGCGTCTTCCGAAAAGAGTCTCCTAATTATCTCGTTTTTATCCGGGTCATACAGCGCCGTTGAAGCTAATTCCAATTTGCGGGAATATTCGTTTTTGAATTTCTTTGAATATGTGCCTTTTCTTATCACATTCAAGGATGCATTATATATGGAGCGGAGGAGAAAAGGGCGCAAAGACTCAACAGAAAGGATTGACAACCTCTTTTCCCACAGTCTGCTAAAAACATCCTGCACAACATCTTCGGCCACGGACGAGCCAACATTCAAACTGGCGAATCGCCGACAAGAGTCTACATGCCTCTTATACAATTCGCCAAAGGCACTCATGTCCCCCTGCCGCATCCTTTCTATTAGCTGACGATCGTCCATTTCAAGTTGAATAATTACAAAGTTACAATTTTTTCGTGACTTTCTATATCATTGACAATGCTCCTTTTGTGGATATTAATAGCACCGTTTGGTTCTCCGGCATTTTTGGAGTATCTTTAAAAAATATCTAACTTTGGGATTGAGAGTATCATGCTTTCTATGCAGATTTTGTATATGTGCTACTAAAATACTAAATTGATATGAATATCTCAAAGCTTTGTCTTGTTCTCTTTTTGGCATTTGCTTTTACTGCGCCCCTTAGCGCTCATAAATATATCAACATAAGCTCCGGCTTAGAAGAGCCCCTCACATATATTGACATATCGGCAACACTTTTCACTAATGAAGAGGATGATTCTGTGCCTGACAGCCTCCAATCCAAAGCCGGAAAAAGCAATAGAAATGTAATGCTAAATGCTGAGTCGGCTACAATTCCGCGGGAAATCAATATAGGTCTGCCCGAAAGCGGCACCGGCGCAATTGTTTATGTAGATGGAATGAAGCATGCAAGTGGTTTGCCTCGAGCCCATTTCCATTGGGCAGGAGGTAATGCTTATGAGTCTATAAAAACAATGAGCATCATTGAATCTCTAATTTATACCGGTGAGATAGGCATTGTCGTTGATTCAAAAACAAAGATGGGTGGGGAACTTCTCTCCGGCAGATTTACAGCAAGCACTTCCACCAATGGATTGCTTCGTTTTGATGGAATCCTGAGCGGTCCGATAAATAAAAAGAAAGGCCTCTATTTCTCGACAGGAGCTTACTTTAATTATGACCCAACCAATGTGAATGCGCCCGGCAGATATTTTATCGACCAAAAACAAATTTTGCAATTTTCTTTATCAAAAAGATGGTTGACGTCAAATTTGGATTTCATTTACAGATATTCACGATGTGATGATAATATCGATAATGGTTACAGCGTGGCCCCATTCGTTTACAACGGTAACGGCAGCATCACTGAACTTGAAGGCTTTAAAATCGGCCATGATTGCTATATGCCCGAGGATGATGAAGTTACCTGGCGCGACATAGTATCGGGAGAAATGAAGTCTTCAAGGCTTGGCAAGATGGACAAGCGCTACTTGCACGATTTGTCGCTCAAGTATTCATCTATTACAGCCAATGACTGGGATTTGAGGGCCTCCTATCACCTTTGTCTTATGACTCCAAGCCAGTATACGCGCATAGTATTGTCATCAATTCACAAAGATGGTGAGAAGTTCGTACAAAACAGGCTTGTGACAGTAGAGGACCAAAAGACTTTTGACAATGAATTTTTGTTAGAGGTCAGAAAGAGATTCTCCCGTCATAATCTAAGACTTGGTTTGGATATCATATATGCCAAGCAGTATGATGCCGGCTCCACTTTTAATTTTGCTCATACGGTTGAGGCAAATCCTCAAAGGCTTAAACACAATGGAGCATATACCTGGAATTACAACAACAGCGGGCTTTATCTTGATGCTCAGCGCATGTCAGTAGTCGTGTACGGAATGGACCAATGGCAACTTGGCCGCAATCTCAGACTTAGCACCGGTCTAAGAGTCAGGTATCTGTCAAACAGTCCAATCTGCGCACCATTCGACCGAGAGACCGGTATTAACAATAGGCAAACAGGTGATTTCTATCTCGGTAGTCCGAACTGTGAACTTAAGGAAATACCGATTAACGGTTTTGATTATTCTGTGTCTGAGGCTTTGTCCTGGCGTTTGACAGGCAGGCTGTTTGCCAATGCGGAAGGCTTTTACAGTCTCACTAACAAATCCACCCTATATTTCAAAGGTGCAAATATTCCATCACTCAAGGCCATAGGCAATGCTTATGCCCGATGCGGTTTGTCTTACGATAACGAATGGATGGATGTGGCCTGCCTTTTTTCTTATATCACCAGTTGGAATAATGCCAAGATTATGGATGTATCTGACAGTTCTACCGGAGAAATCATCCCTTGGACAGCCCAGTACGGCATCCGTACTTTCGGCGTGACTCTAGACGGGAACATTCATTTCGGCGGATTCAAACTTCATATGCTGGGCACATGGCAAGATCCACGATACAAAAACTATCGCAATGAGTTCAACTTCTCAGGTGGAACAAAAATAATAGATTATTCAGGCAAATTCGTTACCGGAATATCTCAAGGCATGATCGAATTCGACCCCTCCTATTCATGGAACAGATACAAGGTTTGGTCAAGTATCCGATACTATAGCAAACAATATGCAAGCAGAAACAATTTGGCATATTTTGACGGGCATTTCGAGACCTTTGCGGGTTTTAGTGCAAATCTGAAAAAGTATGGAGAATTGGCCCTTAATATAGTTAATGTGCTTGGAGATAAAGGAGCCAACGGCAGTCTGGACATTGTTGATACAATAGAGGACTCTGACATCCTGATCAACTACCTGACATCCGGCACACACATCCGACCATTCATGGTCGAAATGAGCTATACATATAGTTTTTAAGTTTTACCGAATCAAACGGCCAAATTTTACCATGGCAAACGACCAAGATTTCCTGTTATAAAAATTGAACTTGTGATGCCATTAATTTCTTGAAAGACTCATATGTGTTGATTTCAGACTCCTTGGCAGAAGCGGAAACAACTTTGGTTTGGATTTGCATGGCGGGCTTGGATATTATGCGTACCATATTGTTATGCGTTTGAGCTTCTCCAAATAATTCGACCTCGTACCACATGCCTCCGCCAATAGGAATAGGGCTTTGAGATACATTCGCAGGACGTGCACTCTTTATAAGGAACGCCATAAGTGATTACTTCCGCGAAACTGCCTTCCGCAGTGTCTCCGGCATTAGCGACTCTTTTACTTCCTATTGCCACAGCAACCTCATTTTCTCCATACCACAACTTTATCCCTCCCAATCCAACTGTCTTATCAACGAAATATTCGTCACATCCCGCATTTTCTTCTTTCTGCTGTTTTTCGCTCGGATACCAAAGATATTTTCGCAGTTCCATAGCGGGGCCGCGTTTGGAATATACATCTATCGCTCCGGAATCATTGAAATATATCCGAAGCGCCATAAAGCTGTTTTCAACAGTCGGGCCATGATGACCGACCTTTCTGTATTGCTTATTGTCGAATGCCTCTATTCTGTTGACTTGTACAGAATCGGTACGCCAAAACAGACTCCAGGATGTTTGGGCGCTTAAGCTCTGAGCACAAAAGAGCAGAGACAGGATGAAATATACACTTGTTTTTTTCATTGGGATTGATTGAGGAATTTAAAGTATTACAAAGATAATCAAAGAAATAATACTATCTTTGAAAACAAAACCGCTTTATTCCACACCTATGAATAAGACATTGAAACTATTCGTCTTCACATTGGCGATAATCGCCCTTTGGGCGTCATGTACACCTCCTGAACAACTTGTACATGTTACCGGCATCTCCTTGGATAAGACAGAGCTTACGATGACTGAAGGGGAGGAGACGACTCTCACTGTGACCATTGCTCCCGATAATGCCACAGATAAATCCATAACTTGGACAAGCATTAACGAAACCGTGGCAACGGTATCCGCAGAAGGCTTGGTGAAAGCACTGAAAGCCGGCTCTGCAACAATAAAGGTTATAACTGCTGACGGAAAGTTTACTGCCTCCTGCATTGTGACTGTGAATGCGCCCATGGGGGTGATAACGGGCGAAGCGACTCATATTTCCTGCCAAAGCGCGATGCTCTCCGGAAAAATCAGTCCGCAGACTTCTGATGAGAATTTGAAGTTCGGGGTGCTTTATTCCACTTCCTCCGAGGTTCTTCCGGACTCATCTGTTGAGATTGAAGCCGAGTCATTTGATGCTGAGTATAATTATTCGGTATATACTGATGTTCTTGAGCCCGAGACCACATACTATTATAGAAGTTACATATCCAAGCAGGGAGAGGTCAAGTATGGCGAAATCAAATCGTTCAAGACTTTGGCCGTAAGCTCTATGATCGAGACTCAGGATGCAACGGACATTCATCCTCAATCCGCTGTGATGCACGCTTTCCTCGATTTGACAGACAGTCGTTATAATAGTTTGGAGTATGGCTTCGAGATTACTGCATACGAAGGCGCCGGCTACACCTATGCGGTCAAGGCCAACAACTATTCCGAGACCGGGAAAAAGTTTTCATATAACGACCAGAGTCTCTCAAGAGATACCAAGTACTCTTTTGCCGCATATGTAAAACTTGATGATATAATCCATAAAGGTGAGACAAAGACCTTCACCACACCATCAATTACTGCTTCCGTAACTGCTGAGGCATCCAATATTTTATATTATTCAGCAACAATTTCAGGCGATTTTACAGTGACTTCTCAAGGTATATTCAATAAGGCGGTTACTTTATATTACAGCACCGCGGCAAACACTTTGGAAGATTTGATAAGCAATGGTTTACAGGTAATAGCGACATTAAATTATGATAATACATACAGCATCGATTTAACATCTCTTAAAGAGTCTACCGCTTATTATTATGTGGTTGTTGCAAATGTGGATCAGGTAGAATTTTACACAGAAGTCAAAAGTTTTACGACAAAAACAATCAATGCTTCCGTGAGCGCAGATACGTCAAATGTTTTGTATTATACAGCAACAATTTCAGGCAAATTGACAGTTACTTCCGAAGGCGAGTTCACCAAGTCTGCGATTCTGTATTATAGTTCTACAGCAAATTCTCTTGAAGTCTTGAAGAATAACGGCACCAAGAACACATTAACCCTGAACAGTGATGGTACATATAGTATTTTCCTGACTTCCCTTAAAGATTTTTCCACCTACGCTTATGCTGTTGTCGCCAAGGTGGATGAAAAGGAATTCAGCTCGACCGTAAAAATTTTAAAAACAAAGGAAGAATTCTTTGAATCGGTTGCGTTGGGTTTGTCTGTAAGGTGGGCAAATATGAATGTCGAAGCTTATAAGAGCTGGGAATATGGCGGCCACTATGCATGGGGCGAGACCTCTGCAAAGAGCGACTTTAATTGGGGAAATTATACTTTATGTTCAGGAACCTACCAGACAATGACCAAATACTGCACTTCATCCGATTATGGAACAGTAGATAATAAGACAACTCTCGAATTAGTAGATGATGTTGCGAGAGTCAAGCTGGGCGGCGATTGGAGGATGCCGACAGCCGCAGAATGGGAGGAGCTTCTAAACAAGGACAATTGCACCTGGACGTGGGTAGAAGAGTATAGCGATGCAAAAATTCGGGGTTATATAGTACAAAGTAAGAAAGAAAGATTTACCGACAAGTTTATATTTTTGCCGGCTGCGGGCTACATCACAGATACGAACCACTTCGATCGGGGTACTAACGGCTTCTATTGGACCTCATCGCTCGACACGGAGCTACCATACCTGGCAGTTCGCTTCCATTTCTATTATATGGACATTAAAAGATGGAATTACATCCGTTACAGCGGAAACTCCGTTCGTGCCGTTAAAAAATAAAGCCTTTCCAAAACCAAGTCCCGGCATTATATAAAAAAACTGTTCTATTTGCTTTTTTTATTCTTCACTTGTTGGTCTTTCGGACATTTGCGCAGTACGGTTCAGAGGTGTGGTCGCCGGATTGAGGCGATGGCACATGTGCAGTTGGATTCTTTGTCCTGCCGGAGGCGTGAAAGATGCGGGAAATTTTATGTACCTTTGCGCAATTATAATTGGATTGCCTGCTTGTGGCGATCATTATTATTACTGCAGAGTGATATGGAAAAGCGGGGAGTAAATAACTAAGGACATGAAAAAAGCGATTCAGTTCGGTGCCGGTAATATAGGGCGGGGTTTTATAGGAGCTGTGCTTGCACAGGCCGGCTATCAGCTGATTTTCGCGGATGTTGTTGAGGAGCTTATAAGGCAAATCAATTCAAGAAAAGAGTATACGGTACATGTCACCGACATCAACAACTACAATTTCACTGTCAAGGGCATAAGTGCAGTCAATTCAGGCGGTGCAGAGGTTGTAGAGCATATCAAGGACGCAGATATAATAACAACATCAGTAGGCCTCAGAATCCTTAAGTTCATTGCTCCGACTATCGCTAAAGGAATACAGGCTCGCCGCGCATCAGGCATAGAGAAGCCTCTCAATGTGATTGCCTGCGAGAATGGCCTTAAAGCCACCAGTCGGCTCAAGGAACTTGTCTTTGATTTTCTTACAGACGAGGACAAGGCTTGGGTTACCGCTCACGTCGGTTTTCCTGACGCAGCTGTGGACCGTATCGTTCCTCCTGTTCATTGCGAGATTCCTCTCGATGTTGCCGTTGAGGAGTATTTCGAGTGGTGTGTAGAGCGTTCCGCCTTTGTCGGAGAAGTCCTTCAAATCAAGGGTATGACCCCCGTGGATAATCTTCTTGCATATGTAGAGCGCAAGCTCTTTACCCTCAATACTGGTCATGCAACAGCCGCTTACCTTGGCAAGCTTAAGGGGCTTGATACCATCGGAGACTGTGTCGCTGACCATGTTATCCTCCCTATTGTTCGTGAGGCCATGCAGCAAAGTGGTGAGGCTCTCATACGCAAGTACGGCTTCGATCGCGAGGCTCATTTTGCTTATATAGACAAGATACTCAAGCGTTTAAGCAATCCATACCTAAGTGACGAGTGCGACAGAGTAGGCCGCGAGCCTCTCCGCAAACTCGCTCCCGACGACCGCCTTATCTATCCTATGCTCACAGCCAGGGGTTTCGGTCTTCCTTACGACAAACTTCTACTTGCCATCGGCGCCACCCTCCATTTTGACAATGCTGAGGACCCTCAGAGTGTAGAGATGCTTGAGTCCATCAGGACTATCGGTTTGGAGGCAACAATCGTAAAATATACAGGAATTGAGCCCGGCGACCCTCTCATAGCAGAAATAGTCGCAGCTTATAATAAAGTGAAAGAAATTTAATTTATGAAACCCACAAAATGTAGTTTTAAGTATTGGCAGTGGCGAGTCATCATCAGCTCGATGATAGGCTATTCGATGTTCTACTTTGTCCGTAAGAACTTTTCGTTTGCGATTCCGCTGCTGCAGAATGTTTATCCGGAAATAACCAAGGCTCAGTTCGGAGCCATTATGTCCGCAGGAGGAATCATTTATGGCGTATCAAAACTAATCAACGGAGTTTTAGGCGACCGCACCAATGCCCGTTGGCATCTTGTTGTCGGACTTTCAGTCTGTGTTCTTGCAAACATTCTTTTCGGCTTTACAGATAAACTCACTACGCTCCTTACAGGAGCCACAGGCGGCCCTGATTTTATCGGCGGATTCGTTACGATAATGGGTGTCCTGTATATCATCAATCAGATATTCCAAGGTTGTGGATTCGCGCCTTGCAATCACCTTATGGTGAGTTGGGTGCCGCCGCAGGAACTTGCTACAAAGATGAGTTTATGGAATACATCCCATAGTATAGGCGCATTTGCAGTGTCCGTAATTTGTGGATATATGACCTCCTGGCAGTTGGCTTTCTGGGTCCCTGCCTCTATAGCCTTTGTGGGAATATTCTTTATCATAATTACTCTTAGAGATACTCCTAAATCGGTTGGTCTCCCTGAATTGCCTAAGGTAAAGGGAGAGTTGGATGATGATAAAGCTAAAGACAAAAAAGAGTGGAGAAAATTCCTCATTCAAAAAGTCTTCCTTAATCCTATTGTATGGATATTGGCAATAACCGACCTGTTCGTTTATATAGTGCGTTTCGCAATTCTTGACTGGGGTCCTTCCATGCTCCAAGATATGGGTTTAAGTTCTGCTCTGTCCGGCTGGACAGTTGCAATTTTCGAGGTGGCGGGATGTCTTGGAATGATTGTCGCAGGACTTGTTTCGGATAAACTTTTCAAGAGTCAATCCCAGCGTGTATGCGCCATAGAGATGGCTCTGGTTGCCGTTTGTATGGTGGCTCTGCATTTTATCCAGGATATGAATTCTCCCGTACTCTTCCTAATCGTGCTTGCCCTTGCAGGTTTCTTCCTTTACGGCCCTCAGGCTCTTCTCGGGGTAATCGCCTCCAACGAGGTTTCCAAGAAGGCTGCTTCTTCCGCCGTTGGAATTATAGGATTCATGAGTTATCTCAGCACTCTCATTACAGGATATCCGCTTGGAAAATTCGCCGACACCTTTGGTTGGCGCCCGATTTTCCTCCTTATGACAGGTGTCGCCCTTATAGGCACTTTAACCATTGCAGTCCTCTGGAACCGCAAAATTGCAGTTAATTAACGTTTAAGGGCTGCTGCTAACTGTGCCCAAGAATTTTATTATAAATTTTGTCAATTATTTGAATTATTGACAAAAAATATATAATTTTGCATCATAATGACAACGAAAGATATCATACGATGCTATGCAGGTTTGCAGCCTGAGCAGAGATTCTCGCGAAAAAACCTTCTGTCTTGGATGCGGGATGTGGGATTGTTCCGTGATGGCTCTGAAGCGGCAATCAATTTGTCCCTAAGCCTAATGCTGAAAAGCGGAGAGCTTATTAAAGAATCTTGGGGCACCTATATTTTACCTTTACAAAAAAAGCGTCTTTTTATACCGATTCCAAGCAATGAGATCAGAGACATAAATCATTTATTGAAAGTTGAGTTTTCATACACTAGAATTTGCGTTTGGGATCCTCAAATCATTGTTCCCTTCATGCAGCATATTCCTAATCTATATTTGCTGATTGTTGAGATTGAGAGGATTGCCATGGAACCAGCGTTCAATCTCCTGCAGGAAAAGGTAAGTGACCGGAGAGTAATCTTTAATCCCTCTTCTGAAGATTATGCCCGTTATGTCTCCGGCTTCCCCAGCATCATTGTTAAACCCTTGATTTCCCAAGCTCCGTTAATCAATTTCGGAGGAATCAATATGCCAAGCCTGGAGAAGGTGATGGTTGATATTTCCGGCGACGTGGAGTTTTCTTTCGCCCAGGGAGCAGAACTTTATACCATTTATGAAAATCTCTTGTCGTCCTTTGTTGTTAACTATAAAGCACTTTATCGGTATGCCGATCGACGTGCCCGGAGAAGTCAAGTTGAGAGTATTGTAAAAACCTGTGAGCCATGATATTGAAAGAAAGCAGAGAGTTGGAATGGATTCAGCAGCTTCGAAGCCGCTACCCTTATACGAATCCGACTCTGATTGAGAAGGCCATCCGTGCCTTTTCATTGTTGGAGGCTCTTGCAGTATCAGGATGTCCGTTTGTTTTCAAAGGCGGAACTGCTCTAATGCTGCATATGAACAGTGCAAAACGAATTTCAATAGATGTCGATATCATATGCGAACCCGGTACGGATGTGATTGGCTATCTGAATAAAACGGCACGGGAATATGGCTTCGGGGAAGTTGTATCCGGCGAAAGAATCTCCAGGACGAATGTCCCAAAGACACACGCAAAGTGTTATTATTCTGTATCCTACCACACCAATCCATTATTATTGGCAGGAGAGGAGGAAGAAAAGATTCTCTTGGATGTCCTTTTCGATGAAGTAGAGTACCATGAGCTGGTAAAAAAAACAATCGTGAGTCCTTTCCTTCAGACTGACGACAACCCCGTATATGTGAATATGCCCAGCTTGATGGATATTCTCGGCGACAAGATGACAGCGTTTGCCCCGAATACCACTGGAATCCCTTACTTTAAGGATGAGAAGCGATGCTCAATGGAAATCATCAAGCAGTTGTTTGATGTCGCTTCAATCTTTGATCAAACGACAAATCTGGATGTCGCCAGGAATACGTTCTCCCGTATTGTCCCTATTGAATTGTCCTATCGTGACAAGCAGATGTTGAGTGAGAACGATGTACTGAACGACATTTTGAATGTCTCCCGGATTATTTGTACTTGGGGCTATGACGATGCTTTCCAATATGGCGAACTATCTGATGGTGTGGGACGTGTCAGGGATTTCATTCATAGCGAACGCTATAACTATGACTGTGCCGTAGTGAACGCATCCAAGGCGGCATATCTTGCTGCGCTGGCCCTCACGGGTAAGAATGAGGTACTTCATTTCGACCCTCATATGGACCTGACGGGTGTTTCTCTCTCAAGCGCAGTAGATCCCAAATTGAAACGCCTCAAGAAGTATAGACCTGAAGCCTTCTATTATTGGAGTTTGGTTGATTTACTTTTGAAGGTGTAGAGAATATAAGACAATTATTATACGCAAAAAGCCGGCGCAAACTGCGTCGGCTCTCTTTG
>Ga0255340_1001481_pt1 | contig 30692 bp, 39 predicted proteins | sample wastewater_treat_7_FD_192417 | JGI IMG/M metagenome (GOLD analysis project Ga0255340, IMG submission 192417) | Wastewater microbial communities from Lulu Island WWTP, Vancouver, Canada - plant10 | ecosystem: Engineered > WWTP > Wastewater > Unclassified | place: Canada: Vancouver, British... | reverse complement strand
CATTCCTCAAATTTGAGTTGATTAGCCGGGTCTTCATAAAAGACTTTTATTCGGTTATAGAATTTGGCGCATAGAATGCGTTTTTCAATTCCCGTGGGCATTGTTAGCTTTGGATACACTGCTCATAGCCTCCTTTGATAGCGGGTCTCATATTTGAGGTTCTTCTTTTAATAAGTCATCAATGGTACAACCGAAGATTTGAGCCATCGTTTTCAGCAGTTCGATTTTAGGCTCACTTGCTCCGGTCTCCCACTGAGAAACGGCTGCTTGTGACACCTCTAATAACGCTCCAAGTTCTTCCTGAGAAAGTAACGCTTTTTTTCTATATTTTCGAATTGCCACCGTCATTTTTACACCTCCCAATCAGCCTTACTTTTAAAAATAATAAGTTCTGCTTGTTATTATAAGCGAGGCTTTTATCGTTGTCAAGAGAAAATATCAAATTTCTTATATTTGTTTTTCGGCAGTTGACATGCAAATAAGTAACGCTTATATTATCTTTGAGGTGATTGCTTTGTTGAGAATAAAAGAACTACGGTTGGCAAGAAAAGAAAGTCAACAAGAAGTGGCAAATGCAATAGGCGTATCGCAAGCGGCGTTATCGGGTTGGGAAAACGGTAAATATAGTATCGACAACATTAACCTGCTCAAGCTCGCCAAACACTACAATGTAAGCACCGATTACATCTTGAATAACACCAACATAGCCCCCCTCAAACAACCGCTTACTGCCGGCCGAAAGATTGATGTTCTCGGCAGAGTTCCCGCCGGAACTCCGATAGAGGCGGTTGAAAGCATAGTAGACACTGTAGAACTCGGAGATAAGCTCTCAAATGACGGTCATGAATATTTTGCTCTTTTAATCACCGGTGATTCCATGTTCCCTGAATACCGTGACGGTGAAATAAAAGAAGCCCTCTCCTCGACAGGTACTATACCTATCGGGAGAGGGCTTCCTCTTTATTGTTTATTACATATTTTGTAGTTTTTACAGTTTCATAAAACTTCCCTCATTAACCCACCCGAAAACGGTCGATTTGCCGCCTTTTACGGCCTGGAGATGATAAGGGTGTTTACTCTTGCCTAACTGATGAATGTTGGTTATTCGGGCTAAACCGGGTCTGCAAAAGAACGGGAATAAGGCATAAGCGGTCTTATAATGGATTCTGCCGGTATAGCTGACAACGTCTCCGATTTTCGGCACCCACTCTTTTTCCGGTGTCGGTGTCGGCGGCAGTTCAACCGGCTTAAATTGTGCCGGTGCAGCCGCTGCATCGGTCACGGACGCTGCATCTACCCAGCCATATACTCCGGATGTGTAGGCTCCTTTGTCGTCTATGGCCCTCAGGTGATAAGGGTGCTTTCCTCTCGGCGCTGTCCGGGTTATCTTGGCTCTACCGGCCTTTACACTGCTGCCTGTAACATCTGATGCAGATTTATAGTGATATCCTCCGGCGAACTGCACAATGTCACCGGCTTTGAATTTCAGGCCGGTTGACGGCTTGACCGGTGTAGTCGGGGTTTGTTTTAACTTTAAGCCTAAAAACCTTACAACGGCTTTACCGTAAGCCTCGCCTTGTGCTTGTAATTGCTGCGGAGTATCAATCAATTTTTGGTCTGTTGCGTTATCGAGAAAACAAAACTCACCAAGAATTGCGGGTATCTTTTTATTGTTCATTCGGCAAACCTTAAAACTCTTTGATTCGTTAGAACTTGGTTTTAAGCCTCTTGATTTGACTCCCAATTTTACAAGCTCATCCAAGGTGATTTCAGCCAACTGTTTTGCTTTAGTGTCGGTGTGCCAATACCAGATTTCGCACCCTCTACCTTGCCCGTTTGCGGCGTTATGGTGAATTTCAAGAAAAACATCACAGCCTAACGCTTGAGCCTGTTTAACGGTTTCCTCGACCACAAGTTTTTTATCGGTTTCTCTCGCCATAATAATTTCACAATTATAAGCTTTAAGGTAATCCCGACAAGCTAACGCAACTGAAAGGTTGACATTCTTTTCATAAAAATGCTTTGTTTGACCGCCTATTTTACTCGGTGATGTCGCTCCGCTGTCACTTCCGCCGTGACCGGCTCTGATAAAAACTTTCATTTTCCAAACCCTCCCACAATAGCGGGCGTTTCAGGATTTGCATCATTTCTTAACTTCGCCCGGTCAGACTTTACCGCTTCGAGCCGGTTTTCGACCTGTGATTCAATCCATTTGGTTGCGTCACCGCAGAAGTCCTCAAGGAATTTTTTTACCTCATTACCCATTAACTTTTGAGCGGCTTCAACGGCGTGATTTTTAGCCCTTATTTTAGCGGAATCATCCCACAATTCAGTGTCTTTTAAATCGTCTACAACGGACTGCATTGAATCATTTATAGCATCTTCCACGGCCAGAATTGCAAGTTTCAGGGATTCCGTGGTGTTCAGCCACTTTTCAGCAGTCTTGTCTTTGGCGGTTTTCGCCTTTATCCAATCAATGAGGGCTTTTCCGCAAGCGGTAACTATGCCGCCTATTGCCGCAGCCAATGCGGGAGCCAGCGCCATAATTAAAATGGTCAGAACTTCTTTTGTAATTTCTTTCATTCTAATCTTCCTTTCAAGTAATTTTATAGTCTTTCGAGTTATTTATGTGCTTGTTCAAGTAAATGAGCATCCAACTTTGCCTTAGCAGTAGTTACAACGTGGTTAGCTCCCAGCTGAGAGAGTCCGTCGAGACACGCCGAAATTGCTTCACAAACAATTTTGTTTTCTTCTTTTATCCTTGAAATTTCCTTGTCCTGTTTTTTATTGTTTTCCACCCAACGGAAGAATGAGAACAAGGTTCCGAGCAGTGTCGCCACTGCGACCGAAACGGCTGAGGCCTGGATTATAGTTCTGGTCACGATGTCTAACATAGATTGCCTCCTTTCGTAGATTAAGTTGTCGGTAGTTCGATAAAAGCGGAACGGAAGCCGATGCGTGTTAAAAAGATCGCCCGGTTGTATTTAGCCTCAAAATTAAAAACTCCGCTGCCGCCCGTAAAAATGTAATAGCCGCCACGCACAACTGACCTTTCGCCACGGTTTCTCATTTGGATTTTATTTAATCCGGGAATATCTGAATTTCCCGGAAAGAGAGCTAAGGCCTTTAAAAGTGTCGGAACAGTAATTCCGGAAGCGGCTTCGAGGCTTTTAAGATAAACTTCTCCAAGGCCTTGGTCGTTGTCGAGCGGGTTTGCGAGGGTAGTATTTAATCTAAAATTATAACTCCCGGTGCCGATTGGAGGTGTACCGTCTACATAATCATATTTCAAAGTGTCAGCCGTGCCGGGCGACACAAGGGAACCGTCCTGCAAAATGGCTTTCCAACTTTGACTTGCAGCGGCCTGTGAGTTATTTGCATCGGCAGCATCGTTATTTGCTAAAACATGAATTTCGCCGTCAAGCAGCCGGAAGCCCCCAATCCACTCATTAACATTTCCGTCAAGATCCCAAACTCCGCTGCTGTCGTTGTTATGGGCCCAAGACTTAGGCCCTGAACCGGTCGCAGTTTTGACGTTTACGGCATGTGTGCTTGTGGCTACACCTCTTTCATAGGCGCAAGGGCTGTTTTCCCCTTTGTTATTATTTCCTCTCGGCAAAAATCCATTCTTAAGGCACTGCAAGGCAATCCATGCCCATTCAGCGTTGGTGCCAAGGTGCCACCCGGCACCTTTTGCCTCGCAGATTGTCTTGGCAAAATCAAAATTAACTCCAATCCTTGGGTCTTGAAGTGGCAGGGAGTAAGCTCTATTGCCAATTTGGACGTTCTGGAATTTGCTATACCAAAAAGCGGGAATTTCAGTGTCGTTTACAATAAATGCCGGATGCGTCGCATTATCTCCCTCGGTGAGCACGTCCGACAATTTGCCTTTGTCAAACCTTACCATTATTGACGGCATCCCAACATCGTCGTAAATGACCTTATTGGTCGGCCCTCCTAAAAGTTGAACGGCAATCTCTAAATTGGTCACGGCCTTTCCGCCTCCTTCCTAAATTTCTCCGAAACATGAGCGATATACTCAGCGGCCTCCCGGTGTTCTGTGGATGCCCGGTCCGGGTCTTTGCGAAATTCCCTCAAAACCCGGTTTTCATTGCTGCGCCGTTCATCGGACTTGATAATGATGTTTGCCACTACAAAATCCCTCCCTGCAAAATGAGTTTGAGTGTTAAGGCGGTGAATGTGCCTCCGACGGCCTGAACCTTAAAACTGCCGGTCGTTAAAGCCGAAACAACGAACACCGGAGCAGCCGTGCCGGTGAATGCTGCCAAGACGGGCGTCACGGTGTAAGTTGCAGCGTTCCTTGCCGCAGTGGCCGGGATTGCCACTGTTGTCAAGTCGTTATTGGTGAGCTCCTGCTCAATAATCACCTGTGCGTTATTTGCGGCCTCGTCCTTATTAAGTCGGGCGATTATTGAGTTTAAGTCATTGGCCACATGGGCTTCAAAGACTCCTAACTCAATCCGGTTAAGGTTCTGCTGATTAACCGGAGTTCCCATTTGAATAACTTCGCCCTGAGCGTTTTCGATATGGTCAAGCCAAAAATTTCTGATAAACATTTTTTATACCTCCGTGAGCTCAAACTCGAATTTTATCAGTGCATTCTGCATTCCGGTTCTAACAATATTACACGGCTGCTCCGCTGCGAGCTCGCCGTCATGGTCGTATAGCCTAACCCCGGTTATCGTCACACTTCCCGGAGGCACACCGGAAGGAATACCGATAAAAACAACCGCTTTTGTGTCTATAACCTCAAAGCTGTTGATCGTGCCTTCATACCACGTATTACTCACTCTATAACTCGCTCTTGTGATTGTCCGGGCTAAAAAGTTCCGCACCTTTTCAAGGTATGTAGAAGTCCAAAAGGCCATAAAAATAATCCTCCTTTGATTAAGTTGCCGGGTGCGTTCCGCATTCGAAAGTCCCGCACAGAGGGCACCCTGAAACATAACTTGAATAATCGTGGCCAATGGTCAAGCTGTGCAGGAATCGGAAGGCCATTTTTACGATAATATTTGCCGGTTTAATTTCGTTTAAGGCTTCCTCAACGCTTTTTAATGTTGCTGTTGATATTCCCTCGCCCGGTGATATTGCCGGGTATAAGGAGTAATCCGTTACGTGTACGGCCACATTTCCGGTTCCAAACTGCTGTTCAAGCCAGCCCTGCAGCCACGGCAGTGAATAAGGTACAGAAAAATAGACTTTACTTTTTACGGCCTGACGGCGTGCTTCAAGGTCATCCGGGTTCTCCGGCCTGATATTAAGAATAGTCTCCCAGCGGGATAGTCCGTAAACCGTTGCCGTGTTAACCAATCGCTCAAGTGGCAGCATATTGGCTGCTTCCCAAAGCTGTTCAGCTTCCGGCTGTTCGGCCTGCATAAGTTCCGCAATTTCCAATATAGACTGAATGACCGGAGGCAGATAGTCAATGAGTTTTCTGTTATTCATCGGTCGTCACCGTCCCTCGCACCGGGATTGTGTCAGCATCAAGCGTCAGGTTCTCGGCTGCTCCGTTAATCGTTACACCGGCGAGGTCTACCACTCCGGCGCAATCAAGCAGAATTGACTCTATTCGGCCAACCCTAACTACAAGATTGCCGGAATCTTCCCAAGCCTGAGAAAGGCTGAGCAAATATCCGTCGATGGCTGCCTCGGCATTGGGCTTGACTGAGTTCCAATTCCAGCCCTCTGCATATTCTATCCCGGAGAGCTTGAAGTTAATGGTTTTGCTTTTTACTCCCTCAACAAAAACGACATGGCCAATCGGCGCAAGGCCTACTCCTTCCCCGGCACTGTCCGTCGGGTCTATGGCCTCCTGCACGGCGGCAATCAGAGTATCAGAAGGAGTGCTATACATTGTGTCTATCACGACCAGGCGCACTGTTCCGCCTGCTGTAAGCTTCTTTTGACCGGCTGCGGAAAATACAGTGTTCAGCCATGCTGCCACATCTTCCGGGACACCGGTCAAACTGTCTATCCAGTCGGCTGTCCCGTCGGGCGGGATAAGTGATGAAGGGAAAAGGTCCTCATTCCACGTTGGGAAAACTTTAACCCCGCTAACACCGGCGATAGTCTTAATCTCAGCTTTGTAATCGGCTTGGTTTCCGCCGAAAGATTGATATGCAAAGCTGTTGATAACCCGCTGCCGAAAGACTTCGGTATCTTCCTCATCCTCGCCGGGGATTTCAATGCCTGTTAATGTAGCCGTTGTCAGGTCGTCGATATAGTCAATCGGGATAATCGGGCCAGTATAACTATTTGGCGCTGTGCCTTCGGTCTCGCAGGTCAGGTAATACTTTAAATCTGAAAACTTTTCGGTAACTATCCAGTTGTAAATATCAAGGGAGAACCGGGAACCTATAGGGACATCAATATTAAACTCACCAATGCCGACGGCTGCCGTTGCCGGTTCCGGGGCAAGTCCACGCTCAATAGCAAGTTTTTCGAGCCATTCCCTCGGCGCTGTGTCTACAAATGCACATTCAAGGAAATAGTCAAGCGCTATATAAATTTGAGCAAGCTCCACGCTCATCGGGCCGCTGGCATCATAGATGATTGAGCCTTCCCGCTTATCAAAGTCCGGGCGAACTCGTGACAGAATTCTTTCTAAAATAGCCTCATAGGTCTGGTCGCTGTAAAGCCCTTCCATTAGATTGACACCTCCGTTTCCGTCTTAATTTCTCCATAAATTGTCTGCACGGTAAAAGCAACATGCACCACCGAACCCTTGGTTTCAAACTGGAAATCCTCAACGGCCGTTATGCGCTCATCGAACAGCAGGGCTTCCGTTATGCAGCGTTCTATTTCCGGCAAAGCATAGTCTATTTGTGTGCCGATAAGCTGTGAAAGTTCCACGCCGTAGTTCCAAGAATAAATCGGGTATTGATAACGTTCCGTACTCAAAATGCAGTAAACGGCCTGTTTTACGGCTTCCAAGCCGTCCACAAGTCCCCTTGTCCTGTTTGCTTCAAAGTCAATCAAATAGGTAAGAGTAGGCATTTCTTCGTTTTCTAAAGCCATGAGGTCAAGGTCTTCAATCGCTACTGTCGGTATCATGCCGGAGCCTCCACTCTGTCCAAGACAATGTATTTCTGACCGCCATTAGCCCGGAGCAAAATCACCTGTTCTCCGGTTTTCAGGCCAAGCATCACCCTGACGCTTTTAGTTCCGGAGAGCTTATGAGTGTGTCCATAGCCTTCCGCCGCAAGTGCCGACCCGGTCGAAAAATTCATCGAAATGTCAACGGTAAAATCACGGACGGCATTTGTAAGGATTAGCTGAGCGGGAGTGAGCGTCAGTTTCTGGTCAATGGTGATTTTAAGCGGATTAACGCTTACAACCTTTCCGAACGAAAGCGCAAAAGGCTTTGAGGCATTCACAGCCTCTAAAGCGGCTCTTTTGACTGCAAAAAGCAGGGAATTAGTTTCAAGCGACAAAAGTACCACCCCTTAACTTAATGCTCATTGTGTGTTGATTGTCATCAAAATTGTGCGTTACCTGTTCGCACATCAAAAAACTCTGAATTTTAATATCTTCAAGCGACATCTGGACTACTACCGATGAACCGGCCCGAACCCGCACATCGCCAAGCACTTCCTTAACTGTTAAATTGCGGGTTTTAGAATTGTAAAGCTTTAGCAGAGCATTTGCTTTAGCTGCACCGCTTGACGGTATTTCTACCGTGTCCGTGTGCTGCAGGAGGCCCCATTTGTTGATGTTTGAACTGTCTTTTGCAATAAAAATCTCACGGGCTCCGGTTTCGCTGTTCTCATAAGTGACTTTGATTTGGTTGTAGGTCTGGCTGTCGATTGTTGAAGTATAGGAATATGAACCGACGGTATCGGCATCAAGCAGCAGATTAAGTCTCATGTTCTCAGCGTTTTGGAGCGTCAGCTTACCGACTTTATCATAAAGCACATATAGCTGCGTCCGGGCTTTTAGTGTTTCGTCAAGGGCATTTTCGACAATATCAAATAAGGTGCTGTTATCCTCAGTCCGGGCTGCAATCTTATAACCGGTATCTTCAAGGGAACCGACATTCAGGCCGAAGTCTGCGGCCAGCATCCGGATAACTTCCGTTGCCGTTTTATTGGAATAGACGTAGGTATCCTTGTTTTTAAAGTATCGCAACTGGTCATAGGCCGTGACGTCGATTTTGTGAGGATTCTCACTTGAATGGGCCTTGGTAAAAACAAAACCGTAAAACATATCAATGTTATTTACAGTCAGCTTTACGGCATCACCCTCGGTGAAATTCAGCGCATTGTCTTTTAACACGCTGAATTTCAGCTTGCCGGGAGCGCTTTTCCGGTCCCACTCTAACGATATGCCTTCAAGCGTGGCCGGGTACATGAGGGTATTACCGTGCTGAATAATCAAGTCCGCTCTCATGGTATCGTCAACACCTGCCCTGTATATATCTTGTTAGGGTCCTTGATTTTGTCTTTATTGGCATTATAGATTTTCTTGTACTGCGACCCGTCGTTATAGTATTTTTTAGCAATTCCCCAAAGGGTATCGCCTTTAACCACCTTGTGAGTTTTGGCACTCGGTGCGGACTCTGCCGACCGGTTGGCCGTGGTGGAAACCGTCTTTGACGAATTAACCGGCGTTAAATCCTTTTCGTGGAAAGCCGAACAAATACCTTTGCTGTCTAAAACGATATAGTCCGGTTTCCCGGTCGTGCCTACTTGGTCAACTCTATATGTTCCGTTGAAAACAAAACTCTGCATCTTGACACCGTTATAGTCTCTCGCTCCGCTGTTAATCCGCACCATATCTCCGACCTTTAGTCGCACCTGAGCCTTTGCCGGGGCCGGTGAGGGTGTAGGGCTTGGAGCGGGTTTTGGGGCTGTTTTAGGCGTTGCAGCGGGTTTGAGAGTGTATTTAACTTTGACGGTTTTGGTAGAAAATGCCGGGCACTGTTTCAGCTTAATCGAAACCGTCACATCCAGCCCGTCCGTGGCCTTTTCGATGATACTGTATTCTTCAACTGCTACTTTGATATTAGTATTAAAAAGCAGTTTTCCGGCCGGAGTTACCCGGCTGACAATGAACTGCGAGGCCTTTTTGCGGGTCATCATCGCCTCAAGTCTGCCGAGATAGTAATCCGGCCGCTTAAACGCCTTTGTTGTAAAACTGTAAGGGCCAAGCATCGGAAATGTGGCATCAAAACTAATTTCAGTTAGGCCCGGCGTTTTTAAAACGTTGATTTCTCCGTCATTTACCAGCGTGACGGCCTTGTTTTTCCCCTTAATATTTACAGTCAGCTTTTCCGGAGTTTGGGGAAACTTCCAGCCGTCAAGATAAAACGAATACATTAAAAGTGAACCCCCTCTGCTGCAAGTTCAAGCGATTCTGCAAAGCCTTCTGTCAGTTTGGATATTACTCCGTCAAGGTCCATATCGGAGCTTATTTTGTTTGTCATGCCGGTGAAGTCAACCTTGACTTCGGCGGTCGTAAAGCGGTTGATTGCTTCTTTTTCCGCAAGGTCTCTGAGATACTTCAAATCTTCGCTTGAACCGCTGAGCGCTCCGGCTGTGGCTGCCGTGCTGTCGGCAATATCATCCGTGTTGCCGGCAATGTTGCTAAGGTCAAGGCCCATGCCGTAATCATCGACGCCTTCACCGCCCATGCCGAATCCTTTCATAATGCCGCCAAGCGGTATTTTGTCGGACATCCATTCTTTGAGTGCTACGCCCTTTTCGGCTCCAGCGTTATATGCCTGTGAGCTCCAGCCTTCTTGAAAAGTATCGAACCGGTTAAAACCTTCTCCAACCCGGCCCCAGTCAACATCGTTAGTATTCCAAGCGTCGCTAATATCCGTAAAACTCTCTTTTTTTGCGTTAAGCTCGTCTATTTTTTTAGCTGCAAAGTCAAAGCCGGACGTATCAATATTGACGCCCATCCAGCCAAGCGTTTTATTGGCTAAATCAGCAATTTTCTTGAGGCCCTGCATTATGGCATTAACCATGCCCCAAAAGCCCTGCTGAACGAATACCCAAGCATTATTAAAAGCAGCGCTGATGTTGCTTGCACAAGCCTTAATCACGTTCCAAATGCCTAATCCGAGGTTAGCAAACCATAGGCCGATGTTCTTAATAACTTGCCATATCGCAATCCCAAGATTAGCCAGCCAAAGGCCTACATTCTTAAACAGAGCGCCGACCCACCATATTGCGCCGACTATCTGCTTTGTAAACATGAAAAATAGGACTATCAGTGCTATAATGCCTGCAATAACCCAAGTAATAGGGCTTGCTAAAAGTGCTGCATTCAGGCCGTGAGTGGCGACCGTCTCCGCAATGGTGGCTCCGGTTAAAAGCGCTGATTTCGCAGCAGCTACTCCCTTTGCAAAGCTAAAAACGGCTAATACCGCCGAAGTTGCGAGCGATGCTATCTTGAACAGCGTTAACGCTGCCACAATGCCATAAATCACCGGGCCCATTGTTCCCCAATGTTCATGGAAGAAGTTTGCAATTTTGGTGATGATTTCAAATAGTTCAAGGCCCTTTGTGGCAAGGGCCGTGAACCCTGAAAAGATTTTGTTTAGAAAATCTTGAGTTTTCTGATTATTGGCTAAGGCGTTTATTTTAGTAAGAACCGGGTTGAGGGCAACAACGGCCCTGTTTTTCATTGAAGTCCAAATCTGTGCCCATGTTTTGGGCATTTTTTCAAACCGTTTTTCTACCTCGTCCCCGGACCGGAACACTGCGGCCTTGATAACGTCGGCTGTGAGCAAGCCTTCTGCTGCCCAGTCTTTCATTGAACCCTGCGCATTTTTAACATTCCGCATATAGTCTTCAATGCTTTTTGCTAAAAGCGGCGCATTTTCGATAATTGACCGGTACTCATCGCCTTGTAATCTTCCTGAGCCGAGAGCCTGAGTAAGCTGATACATGGCGCTTGACTGTTCTTGTGCCGATGCTCCGCCGACAACAAAATTCTTATTCACCAACTCCTGAAACTTTATAAGCTCATCGTTGCCGGTGAAAGACTTCCCCGCCACTTGGCCGAGTTTGGCAACTGTAGCCATTGTATCGGTATAGGAGGCCCTTGAGCTTTGCGCTGATTGGTAGATTTTACGTTGTAGGCTTTCAACGCTGTTTTTATCGTCAACAATGAGCTCCAGCCGGGCCTTTGAACTCGCCATATTGTCGGAAAGTTCCGGTATCTTCTTGAGGCCCTGTATACCCATATAGGCCCCTACAAGGCTCCTGACGGTGCTTGCAAGTCTATTGGTCAATCCGTTGCCGGTTGACACGCTGCGATTAAAATTTTCCTGCTGGTTAGCGGCCTCGTCTATGTTTCCGGCCATACTCTCGACGGCGTGATTGGCACTAACTAAATCGGCCCTTGCCTGTTCAATATTTGCGAGGTTAAGCGACTTGCCGCTCGCAACCTGCATTTGCTCAAAACCTGAAAGAACCGTCGTTAAAGCCCGATTGATTTTGAGTAATGCTCCCGACATACCGTCGTTAAGGGTAAGTTGTGACCTTATTGATGCCATATCACACCTCCTTTGAAATAGTTGCAGTGAGGCGCCTGCTACTGCAAGCGCCTCTATCTGCGTTTTGATTTGATTTTGGCTGCTTCCTTTTTGTCGTTCTCGACCTTTATATCAATAGCAGCCACTACAAAGGCCTGCTCGTAAGGGTCAAGCGAAAGGAATTTCGAGGGCGGCCAATGGAATTTGTGTAAACAGTAATACGCATAATTGGCTTCCGCTTCTCCGCCCTCGATTAGTTTTTTGCTTCATCCACAGCGTCCCGGATATCTTCTGTAAACCCGTTTACCTCTAAAACTTTAGCGGTATAGTCCTCAAATTCTCCGGGTTTTAACATGACGCCGAGTAGTTCCTCTGCGGATTTTACTCCGTAGCTGTCCTGCAGTTCGGCATCGTTAAGGTTTGGGAATACCGTACATCTGGCACCGACCATCGCCTGATATTTGTTAGCGTCAAACGTGGCCGCTTTTTGACCTCTACGGCCTCCGGCCACAAGTTCCTGACGCATACACTGTTTCCGCAGTTCGGCATTCTCCGCTGCTGTTATGCAGCAGATTTCCCACGCTATCGGTTTACCGTCTTTGCCGACAAAGCGTTCGGATGCAACAAATTTCTCGTTCTCAACCTTAATGGCGTTTTGTGCCAAAAAAGCAGTTAGATTTTCAGCCATTGCGTTTTGCCTCCTGTTAATTTTTTACTTCATGCCTTTCAGCAACTTAAAACTTTCCGGCATCTCGAAATCATCAAAGGTGCCCTCGATATCCTCATCAAGGATTTCCGAATCAGCGTCGATTTTGGAGAGAATACCCCCGCTAATCAGGCAGCCTTTATGAATAATAGTCTGCCTGCCGACGGATGAGGTCGGGTCTTCGTTTGATGTTTGAATGTCAAAAGGCGTTAAGATACCGGTTTTCTTGTACTCATAAAGCATTTTGCGGAAAATAGATTGGTTATAGTGGGCCGTGCCCTTCCATTTACCTTTCCAACTTCCGGGTTTGTTTCCCTTGCCGGTTTTTCCCATAATAGGCACTTCGATGTTGTCAATCTCTATGCTCGATTCAAAGGAATACAACTGCATAAAACAATACCGGTTTCCGCCGATTGTTACATAAGCTGTCGCAAGCGAACCGGCAACGGCATCCGTTGCGTTCATTATTTTATCGTTCATTTGTTTTCACCCCTTACTCAATTACTATGCTCATATAAAGTTGGCTCATGGCATTAACAATGTTCAGGGCTGCGACGTTCACAACGACGGCTTTTTTGTTTTCTCCGGGTTCTACCGTAACAAGCTCCGTGTCAAAGTTCTCAATGGCCCGAATGTTTTCAAGGTCTTGAAGAATTTTACAAACATCGTTCCAAAGAGAAATCCTGCCAGCTGCATCGTTCGGTACAATTCCAAGATAGCGGTCATTGAATAATGCCGCAATGTCGTTTGCGATTTGGTCGCAAATCCTGACGGTCTGGTTCGACTTGAAGGCTTCGCCTTTTACTTCGGTAGTGGTAAATAAAGTGTTAATGTCTTCGAGGATGCGCACAACGCCATTGTCGTTGTAAAAGATGAACCAAGCCTGACGAACACCTGCTTCAAGTTCTATTTGCGTAAAGGGCGCAAGAACTTCAAGTTCGCCGTCGTATTTTTTGTTTGTGTTTGAACGATTAACCTCACAGCTTGCGGCTGCCCCGGTTGTCCAATAAATCAGCGCATAGTCGCCGATGCCGGGGATATTTTCTTTATAACCGGTAACTTTGTTTGCAATAGCAATAACGCCCTCATGATTGACGGTCAACGCTTCTGTTCCCCCTGTTGAATTTAAAAAGATAACTGCTTGAAACTTTGCGCCGGAATCGTCACGCAGCCTTTTTGTAAAAGCTGCAAAAAGGGCCGTTGTGGTAGCGTCATCGGTCGGACAACCGAGGGTGTTAAACCTGTAGGATTCGATTTTATCAAGAAAATCCTGATAAACAGCACCCGTAATAGCTGCTCCGTCCGTGCCTCCGGTGAGCGCTGTTCCGGCCGTTGCAGCAAGGGTGATGCCCTCCTTAAAATTCACAAAGTCGTTCGTTGCAAGCTGGCCGGCATCCCAAACAGATTGCTTATCTACGCAGACGCTGCCGAGGTAGGTCGATACGTCCCAGGCATCCTCAGCGTCTACATTCGCAGCAATAACGATTTTAAGGCTATTGCCACGGGTGCCGGGATATTTTGCCGTCGCAAAAGTGCATTCGGCTTTTGCCGCCGTTGAGGCCGTGAGCCTGTAGGTGTAGAGTATTCTTGTGTTCCTGAACAGTTCTCTCAAAGGCAGCATTTCGTCTGCCTCCGGGAAATACCCGAAAATCTTCAGGCAGTTCTTTTGGAAGTCCTCAGCCGTTACGGTTATAATCTCCCCAACCGGCCCCCAGCCGAGGAATAAAGGCATAGCTACAATGCCACGCATCGAAAGCGACGCAGAGGCTTTTGCCGTGCTGACAAAATTGATATAGCTGCCGGGGAGAATTTTGTTTTGACTGGTCCAAGTGCCACCGCCAAGTGCCAATTAAACCACCCCTTTCATAAAGTTGTTTACGAGGGTTTGTGCCTCGCTGATTGTGTATTGCCGGTCATCCTCAAGAAGAACAGCCAAGATATCCGCACGTCTTGCAAAACGTTTAGACTGCATTAACTGCTCTTTGGTGAAGGTAGGAGCCGTTGTGGTGGTAGTGGGCTCCGGGTCTTTAGGTGTATTTGTTGCCATAAATTAACCTCCTTGTGTTAATGTTAATGATTCCATTGTTTCCTCAGCCGCTCCGGTTATGATATGGTGTCTGTACTGCACCTTGAAGTGCAGCGCATCGTCCACAATTTCTATCGTCATATCAGTGCCTCGCAGTTTGTCGCCTGCCGGTGTCGTAACAACTTCCAGCAACATAAAAAGCCGGTCTGCCACTGTATAGCATTCCTCTTTCCCTGTTTTTGGAAAATAAATCACATCAAACAACGGCCTCCGGCGGTACCGGCTGTTCGGTAATCTTTTCTGTGATGCGGTGATTATAACGATTGAAAATGCTCCGGGTTCAAAGTTCTGAGGTGTTTCTTCACTGTATAGCCGGCTACCAGGGAATGCGGAGTTCAATGCTATGGAAATAGCGTCTAAAACAGCATTTATGCTTATCTCAGGCATTAAAAACCTCCTTGAACATTTTTTTAAGTTTGCGTTCCAAGATAGCCGGCCTTTCTTCTTTGAGCTTCTCCTCGGATATGGTCAAAAAGTATCGGCCGGGAACCCAGCCTTTCCCGCCTCGTGTCCGGTGCCCGTACTCAACATAAGAGGCATACTCAACCGGGTTGATAATTTCGATTTGGTAAGTGTGCCCGATTTTCGTAACCGGCAGGCTGTCTGCATAACTTTTTGCTCCCCAGCCTCTCTTGAGCGTTCCGCCTTTTTTCCCGCTTTCGGCAGGATAAACGCCAATCGGTGTTGCCGGAATGACAAAACCGAGTAGCCGGGCGGCCAACTCCTTAATGCAGGCTTCGTAAAACCTGTCCATGTCAACTTTGCTGAGTTTTTCGATATTCTGCTGCAGTTTTTTAAGTTCCTGGAAGTCGGCGCTGCCCCATTTGGCCATTTCAAGCACGCTCCTTTGCCTTTTCGAGTACGATTTCCTGATGATGTGTATAGATTGCAGGGTCTCCTGAGCGGGTGTATGTTCCGGTTTTTCCGTTTTGTGTGACCACAATTTTTGAGCCGGGCGGGATTTCAGCAGTTTTACTGATAATCAGCTTGACTACCTGCCGGACAATGGCGCTTTCGGTATCAGGCTCAGTAGCCGTGATTGTCTTAAACGACAACCGGCAGGGCTCGTCTTGAAGGCTGATAACCTCCACGGCTTCACTGCGTTTGTTCACCTCGTTAATTTGATGTGTTATGGTGTATACTGTGCAGCGCCCTATCCATAGCGATTTTATAGCTTTTTCATAAGCGGTCACCACTGCAGCCTCCTGTATTTCGCAAATTCGGCCTCATCACCTTTTATAAGGTAAGCAATAAAAGCATCGAGCCTTTGCTCCGGGGTCAAGCTCCCGGCATCAATAGCAAATTTAACGCTGGTATCGCCTTCCTGTATCGAGGCTGCGGCCGGTTCAAAGTCAAGCGAAAAGCCGTCAAGCTGGCCCATGCTCTTTTTGGCCAAAAAGAACTCGCCGGCAGCCATTTGTGCTGCAAGTTTCATCAAGCCCTCCGGGAGTTCCGGGGCGTTGCATTTATTACGGATTGAATTATCAACCTTCTGAATGCAGAACCCAATCAACCAATCGTCGGAAGGCTGCACCCCATAGCCGTAAGCCTCCAGCAGCTTCCAAACATCGTAGACAAACTCAGGGGCAAGATTTGTTGTTTCGGCAATAGCGTTAATGCGCTCTTTGAGTTCTTCCGGAATGGCATCAGCCATGAGGCGCACCTCCTTTCATTACGCTCTGGTGAAAATCCTTGCAATCGGGATTGCCTTGTGATTTATATAGGTTCTGTTGGCTGCCACGGTTTCGCCGGAATGCACCAATGACCAGTTGGCACCGTTCTTGAGCTCGGCATCTGTGGGAGAAAGGGAAGATTGAGAGGCTTTCTCATAAGAGATACCGTAAGGAGCAAAGACTTTGCGTTGGCGCATGTAAAGAGTATCTTCACCGCCTTTTTCTGCTGGGTCTCTGTCCATTTCATAAGGCACTTTTGCGCCGACGTCTTCGTAAGAGATTGCGCCTTCGCCAAGTGCATAGGTGGTGTACCGGGTGCCGGCCACAACATAGTCACCGGCTGCAAGTGTCTTGCTGCCAAAATACGGAGTGATGTCCTCAAGCTTGATTTCTCCGGTTGACGGTGTCGCCGTGTTGGCAACAGCCTTGAGCGCTCCGGTTTCGGTCTGAACGGCGTCAAAATATCCGTTTTCAACGGGCATTCCGTCGTCAACAACAACCACTTTACCGTTCCATGTTCCGAGGTTGAGATCACGCTGGATGCCGTCTTTGTCGGTATATTTGAGCCTTTCAATCAGATTGAGGTTTTCAAGGTCTGTGGAAGTATCGCTGTGCATAAACACAAGGGCGAACTTCTTTTTGTTAGCTCCGCAGGCCTTGTTTAAGGCCGTGTTGAGCGTGGTGGCCGCCATTGAACCGGCAACGTCGGTGGTATGGCCGTTGACGAACTCAAGGTTCTTGGTGCCGGTCATGGAGTAAATCCCGTTAAGCACGGCAAGGATAGTGTCTTGGTCAAGACCGTCCTTATACTCTGCAACCTGCTGCCTCACGTTTTCCATAAAGTCAATGCCGCCGGTCACATCATAGGAAAAATCCTTTTCCGTCCACGCTTTCGCACGGCCGACAACAACAACGCCCTGCTCAAAGGTCTTCGTGCCGCTTGACGGGATGTCGGTTGCACCGTCGTAATTGACTGCTGCACCGTCAAGAACTCCACGCATGGCCAATCGGGCATAATGGGTGCCGAACTGTCCTTTAAAAACAGCACGGATATCCGCATTGCCGCTCAGAGCACGTGATTTCTTGAGCTCATTCATTTTGAGGTTGGGAACCCGGTCTACTGAATATCTAAAAGCCTCCGGGTTAAAGCTTTTAGCGTCAAATTTTGCATTAGGCATAGATAGTTTTTCATCCTTTCATAAATTAAGATTTTTTTAGTCCTTTAGGACTATTCCGGGGTTTGCGTCAAGGTAGTCGGCAAGCTCCTGATACGTCATTTCTGACGGCTTCTTGCCACCGGCCGCCGCCGGGTTGTCGCCACCTTCGGCAGGCTGAAGCCCTTTGAAGGTGGGATTTTGCGGGTTTGCGCTCACTTCAAACATAAAATTACTGTCCGGGGCCTCTGTGAGTTTTTTAATCTGGTCATCAAGGCCCTTAACTGTTCCGTCTGAGGCGAGTTCGGCTTTTTCCAATTCCAAGAGAGCTTTCACGGCTTTGGGGTTCTTTGCTTTGGCTGCAGCCAAGGCAATATCAACCGCATTGTCGATTTTCAGTTGATTAAGCTCCGCCGCATGAGTTTTTGCCTGTTCACTGTTCTGTGTTTGCAGGTCGGTTATCTGCTTTTTGAGTTCCTCAACATTTCCCGTGCTGGCCTGTAAAGTAGCGAGTTGCGCATCCCGCTCCTTCAAACTGTCGGCCAGTTGCTTCTTTTCGGTGTTCAAGGTGTTGAAGTCTGACCGGGCGACAAAGCCCTTGCCGATTTCTTCCGATACCTTTTTGTCGATTTCGTCAGTGTAATTGTCTCCGAGAATGTTTTTCAGCCAATCTAACATGATGTCTCCTTTTCTTCTGCTATCCTTTTTGTCCGGCAAGTCCCGGTTATGCAGTGCGGTATTTGTTATCCCCGCCGCTCCGGGGTATTTTTTCTATGAAAAAAGCACCGTGCTAACTGCACGATGCTTTTAACAACGGTATAGGTTTGTTGTGTTTTATAGTTTTTTAAGTTTCACAAGAACCTCTGCTAATTTTTTTCGAAATGTTTTCTCGGTGATGACGTACGGCCAGTCTTCCTCTCCGCTTGAGTCGAGCGCTGCGCACAAATCAAGAACATTGTCATTCAAAAGGCGCATGGCGGGAAGGTTGTATTCCATAATTGCGTCAATTCGTTTAGAAATAAAATGAGGTAGGTCATACGACGCATCCCAAGCCTCATCGAAAGATGTCTTGTTTTCCAATAAGTCCTGTATATATGCAATTACCTCTTCAAGCTCTTTAACCACGTTAAATCCGCCTCCAGTCTGAGCGTATATGTTTTCGATCTACAACGATTGTGACCACTTCATCCGTTTTTTTATTACATACGATTGAGAGCGGGGGATAATGGCGTATCGTTCGTCCGTCCTCTTCCTGAAATAAGTTTGGTTTTTTGTGCATTGTTTCAACTACATCATCTACCGTAAACGGAGTTTTGCCTTTTTTCTGGCCTATGACACGTTCAAGAGCGTGAGCGCCCATTTCCACCCCGTTATTTCTGAACTCATAATATGTTTTAATTAGCTTTTGCCTGTATTCTTCCGAGCCATTGCGGCGCTCAATCTTTCCGATTGTCCGGTATTCTCGTTTTAGCTGCTGGTACTTTGCGGGGTTGTCATATTTGAGCGTTTGGAACGCCTTGAACGTTTTCGGCGCACTTGTTTTTAAGCGACCTCTATATGCCGCAAACTGCTTTTTGTCAGCACTTTCATTATATTTCATTTTCCGCTTTTTATCAACAAATCCGGGGCCGTATTTTGCGTCCTGCATTTCTTTCCACTGCTTATATGTGGTATCTTTTGGCAGCTTATAGCTTTCTCCGGTTTTGGCGTCGCGTGCATACCGCGCACCAATGCCTTCCATGTCTTCAAAAAACGGAGCCGTGCAGCATCGGCACCAAGGATGAAAGGGCGGGGCAGTGGAGCCAACGGTAAAGTCGCTCATATCGAAAACCTTTCCGTCCAATTCGCCGCATGTTTCGCACGTGCTTATATCAAGTGTGCCTACAATTTGATACTTTTCAACATCAAGCTCGTTAAAACAATCTTTTTGTGCAGCACTTGAGAAATAAGCACTTTCGGTCATTACCACACGCCCGGCGTTTTGCTTTGAAACATTGAATCGCTTAGAAATCGTCTCAATAGCTTTATCGGGCGCTTCACCGGTGGCAATCATTCTTGTGATTTCTTGGTTGACGATTTCAACCAACTTAACCTTATCGGTCCAGCATCGAGCCGTGAAAGTTTGATTGTCAACGGTCCAGGGCCGTGAAAGAACTTTTTGTATCGTTTTTTCGTTAATCGTCTGCAAACTCCAACCTAAGCCTATTCCTCGTTGAAATTCAAAGGCCGTGCGGTAGTAGCTTTGTGTATAAGAGAAAGTAGAGGCGTCTGTTGTGGCTTGGATTCTTGATTGTGTTAGCAGTTCTGCTTGGTGCCGGAGTTGCATTTTAAGACTTTCAAGGCGAGAGATATGCACTCTTGCGGAGGCATTTTCAAGCTCTTTTAACCACGCTCCGCTCACAGCGTTTTCCTCACCGGCTTTAATATATTGCCGCACTGTCCATTTAAATTCTTTGAGTTCACCTTCGGCAAGCAACTTTTGCGCCTGAGAGTAAGATATATTTCCGTTGTTATCTGCAAAACGTTGATACCAGGCACGCATTTGCATGTCAATTTGTGCAATAGCGACATCGAATTGCTCTTCAAGGTTTTTCACATACTCATATGATTCGTCCTTGAGGGCGTCTTCCATAATCTTAAATCGACGTGCCCAGTATTCGGCATTATTCATTCAAAGCACCGCCTTCCGGACCTTCGCCCGGTATGGCGCTTTTTTTACTCCCCCCAGTCGTGCTTTCAAAAGCAGCACGGTAAGCGTCAACCTCAGTAGCGGCAGCCTCTTTCTCGGCCTGTATTCGTGCAAGTTCGGCGGCCGGGTCTCCAGTCCAAGGGTGCTGCCCTATAATTGTTTCATCTGAGATAATTCCTACTGATTTTGCGCAATTATCTATGGCTTCCCCCTCGTTTATGAGAATATCCCGGTTAAAAATTACGTTAATTTCAGTTCCGTCGTATTCACCTAAGCCTTGATTTGCAAGGTGTTTATTTACGAACCAAAGAATATCTTCAAAAGATGCCTGCAATTCTGTTTCCATATCGTTGGCGTCAAGGTCTATGTCCGAATACATGCTCTGTATATTCATTTGATTCGGATTACCATTCAGGCGGTCATCTTTAGCGTCGTAGCTCCGGGCATTTTCTATAAGCGCATTTTTAAGCAACTTGAGGATAGTGCTGTAGTTTTCAGAGTTTACCTCAATGGTCAGAGTTTCGACCCCGCCCTCAGCCCCTTCTACTGCTCGAACCTTAACGGCTCCAAATGTGGAAAGGTTCCGCCTGAACTCTCCCAAATCCGTGCCGTCATAGTTTTTTAAGACAAGGATAGTGTTCCTGACGTCCTCCTGCATGTTATTAGTAAAATCTGATAAAATGAGATTAATCGCATCCTGCAGCTGCCTAACACGGCGCAACAATGGAATTTCCTTTGCGTTAGATTTAATAGGGATTAGCGGCAACTTTTCCCAATTAAAATACTCAGTTTCACCGTTCGGGCCTGTTGCTGCAATATAGCTGCCTCCGGGGCTGTCAGGGTCAAGGGTTAAAACTCCGGCATCAAGGGTATAGGTTGTCAATCCGTTAATTGTGAAAATATCAACCTTTTCGATTGTTTTTTCTTCTTTTCCCTCATAAACCTCGCCGGTATAAAATCGGAGGGCGCAATCCAATTCGGTGTGGTCGCTATCTATCCAAAAAGGCAGTATCTCGTAGGCAGAAAAGAGCTTAAACGTAAGCTCTCCAGTCTGATTGTAGTAAGGGTAAAGCCACGCAATCCCGCCGTTTAGAGCCTCTTCGCCTGCGTTTTTGAGTGTTCTCATAAACTTCTTGCCGAGTATTGACTTTATAGCCTTGGCATAGCCCTTATTATCGGACTCAAAACTGATAGGCTTGCCTAAAAGATAGTTTTTCTTCTGGTCACAATGTTTTGCATACTGGTTGTCAACAATCCGATTGTTTGGCAAATTGGCAACTTCCTGCAGTTTTCCGTCCGGGCCTATTGCCGTTCTCTTTCGCTGTAAAATGTCATGGTCACCTCTATAGTACCGGTCACCGTCAAGCATTTCCGCTCTTTCCGGCGAAACCTTCCACTTCATCAACTCGACAGCGAAGAATTCGAGCTCCGTCATCGGCGCATTGTCTTTTAGCTTTTGTGCGATTAGTTCCGTCGCTAATGACGGAGTGAACAATGGCATTTCCTCACCTCTTAATCAAAACTGAATAGTTGTGGGCTAAATGCAGCCCTAACAAAATATCTAACATCGTCCATTGCGTGGTCGTCTTCTTTTATCGGCCGGTCCTCAGTGGCTTTATCGTCCCAACGGTATAATCCAAATTCTCTGATGCAGTCCGGGCAAGTGTCGCAAATTTTAATAGTTCCGTTTCGCAGCTGTGTTGCAACATCCCTAATTCCGTCAATCACTCGATTAGATGCCGGAGCCACTCGGAACCGGCCGTGTCGCCTGATACATTCGATAAAAGACGCCGCCGAAGGGTCAACAACTACCTGCTCCGGCAAAATATCTCCGGCAAGTTCTTTTAAAGCCGTATAGTGCTCCTCGTCCGTCCTTTGACGCTTTTCCTTTCGACTGTCAAAGTAATATTCCCTTATGCGATACCAAATCCCTTTCTCACAGCCCCAAAGGCCCATTGATGTCGGGTTTATTGTTCCGTAGTCGCAGGATATATAATACTTGCCGTATTCCCTTTTTTGGCTACCACTGACAATATGAGTTTCAGGATTGAACATACTGTATATAAGGCCCTCAGCCACTGTCCTTTCGCCCAATATATCACGGATATACCACAAGCTCCCCTTTTCGTATTGACTAACGATTTCTTCAAGCCGTTCCGGGGTTATATTGACATTTTGGAATATATTTAAATGCTGGTAATTATAACCACCAAGCAGTTCACCAGTTGCCGCTTTTCTGGCATAAACGTCAAGGTAATCCGTGTAAATCGGTGCCCTTGGGTTATCCGGGTTAAGGTCCCAAAATATCTTTCTGTTCGATGCCGCAAGCTGCCGGTTAAACGCTTCCTTTATAAAATTGTCATGGTGTAAATTGATTTCCGTTGCTATCCACATACCGTATGAATTACCACGAATAGCCTTAAAACTATCGGATTTAAAAGAGCCTGCAAATATTATGATGCGCTGCCGGAAATTGGTAAAAGGCCCTTGAATTATGAGCGCCTCCATGCCTTTGTATTTTCCCCAGCGGCATTGACCTCTAAAAATCCATTCAAGCCCGAATCCGTTAGAGTCTCCAATATTCATTTTAGCGTTCGCCAAGGTGGAGCCGGATGCAAGATGTATTTTATCCGGGGTCTTTTTTAATTCATAAGCGAATGCGAAAATGTTATCAATCGTTTTTCCCGAACGCACAGCCCCCTCAAGAATGTTGTATGTGTTGTACCTACATTTTCTGATATACTCCTTGTGTTCCGGCCCAAAATTAAATGGAATAGTCTTGCGTCGGTTTAACTCCGACCGCCTGACTATCCTAACCGCTTTAGCCATATATATCACTTTCCACGTCGTCTAAATCCTCTATCTCCATTTGATAGACAACATCGTCTGTTTCGGCTTCGGCTGTGAGCGCCCGGCTTAACCGCTCAAGCTCTGTTGCCATTTTTATGTATTCCCGTATTTCCTTTGGCGATAACGCCTCGTCCGATAATCCTCGTAGGGCCGCAAGCGCTTTAGCCTGAAACTGTATAGCGATTGTTACGTGCCTTTTTATCATGTTGGCCCGTTCTTTTTTTGTTTCCTCCAACTCTTTCTGCACAAGGTAATTATCGTAGGCCCGAACTCGCTCTTGCCAATCCCAACGGTCTTTCCATCGGTCAAGCAAAGTCCTACTTTTATCTAACTGTTTGCAAACCGCAATCACGGTCCGCTTTTCGCCCATTTTGCAGTATATATCAAAGGCTTCGTAAGCCTTTTCACTCTCGCCTTTTTGACGTTCCCAAGGATATTCAGCATTCCATTTTGGCATTAGCCTCCTCTCCTTTATAGTGAAATCTGCTTAATCAGACTTAATTCTTGGATATAAAATCAAAAAATACCGCAACGGCTTTTGGGCCGTCACAGTATTTTGGGAGCATACCCATTATAGCACGTCAAGAGTGGCAAACAAGGGCAAAGTGTGCCAAAGTGTGCCAAAGTGTGCCAACTTTTCGAGTTTTTTTGAGATTTTTAAGGAATTTTGATGTTTTTTAACGCCGAAGCGTGAATTCGGTGCACCGTTCGCATTGAAATATTCATCTTTTCGCAGATTTCATTCCAGGTCAGGAAATTAACATAACGGCATCTAAGTAGCAGCTTTTCATCGTTATCAGTCAGACCGTTAATCGTTTCCCGGATTTCGTCTTTAAGCCTGGCATACTCGTCAATTTCCCGGTTGATTTTCGCTTCAAGGTCAACAATTCGATTCACCGCATTGGTGTAAGGCGCATCCTTGTTTTTGCTTCCGGAAGGCTTTTTCGATAAGTCCGATGTTGTGATGTTATTGACAAACTGCCCTAACAGCGATAATTCTTCTGTTTCGCTGTTTAAGAGTTCGTTCAGACGATACGCCTGTCTAAGATATTGCTTCGGTGACATTCTATCCTTCCTCTCTTCTCTCGTCATTTACCCATGTCCTCAATAAGCACCGTCACCCTCGGTTCTTCGGAATAGTGTTTAGTGACCGTCATTTCGATAATCTGCGAATCGTCCTTATAAGCAATCTGATTCAGGCTGTCCGCAATGATTTTGACGATATTGTCAATATCCGGCTTTTTTGTCGGACGGATTGTGCCTTTCATCATTTCATCCTTACGTTTCTTGCTTGCACTTTTCGGAATGCTGTAGTAGGCGAATATCCGCATTTCCAGCTGAGCATCATCAGGGAATCTTTGCTTTTTACACTGCCTGATATATTCGACCTTCACTAAGTTTTCATAAATTGCTGTGTCTTCCGGCGTGTATGGACTGCCATTCTTCGTAAATCTCGGTCTTCCCTTTGCTTTAGGCTCTCCAAGAATCGTAAAGCTAACTTTCATTTTTTCACCTCACTTACTCGGTCTTTTGCCATTTCAATATATCCGGCGTTAACATCAATGCCGATGAATCCTCGGCCTTCTTCCTTTGCTACTACACCTGTTGTTCCGCTTCCAAAAAACGGATCCAAAACAATCCCGCCCGGTCTGCTTCCCGCTAAAATACAGGGCCTGATGAGTTCTGGCGGGAATGTTGCGAAATGGGCGCCACGATATGGCTTTGTGCTAACAGTCCAGACATCACGTTTATTTCTAACATGAACGCCATCTTTCATTCTCCAGCGCTCATGCGCTCTCCCTGCCATATGTTGAGTTTGGGGAGAATTACCAGGGACTATTGCTGCTCCGGCATATTTGCCACTCCCTTTGTTGAATGTTTCTTTTCGTCCATCAAACGTTGGCGGACTCGTGATGCAGGTATCGACTGTTTTATCTGGAATAAGTTGAAGCCCTTCTTTTGCATCGGCAACGATGTATTTTTCCTGCAAGGTAATGTTGCTACTTCGGTTCATCTTGGGCACCTTTCTTTTTGTACAAAATCGGCTCATGAACCGATCTGTTGTTAAACACCTCAAGGTCATAGCTCGGCTTTTCTTCCAGCGTCACTTCATACACATCATCCCACCGGCCTTGATTCAGCCAAGTTGCAGGGTGCGGGATAAACTGTCCGCTGTTTCGGTTCCACTGGTCAGACTTTTTAGCCTTTGCGACAGCTGCCATTATTTGCTCAAATAGCTCAGCTGTGACCTTGGCGTTTTTCCAGGCTTTTAACGCAGCCTTTTTCCCGGTTTTCTTCGGATAGGCTTCCCAGAACTCATTAAACCGACTTTCACCTGTCGGCGCTCTCGGTTTTTTAGCGTCAGCGGCCGTGTCGTCACCACCGCCGGGTGGTGGACCCCCTTGAGGGGGGGAGGGGGGTGATATCTCAGGAATCAGGATATCAGGATTCAGAAAATCAGGAATCAGGATATCAGGATTCAGGATATCAGGATTCAGCCCGGCTTGTACGGTGCAAGGCTTGTCCTTGGTCTGTCCTTGGTCTGTTCTTGGCTTGTCTTTGGTTAGCGTTTGGTCTTTTTTGTCATTTTCTTCGTCATAATCATCAATAAAGTCAAAATCATTATCGTCGTTTTCGTCACTTTCGACAATTCTACCGATTCGCTCTCCACCCGGCCCCGGTATCTCTGACTCCTGTTCTCTGCGATGCGGATTCTGATGTTTTGTGAAGTTGGTTATCTGAATATATTTTTTACCCTCAACCTCATAACGGATGATGAAAAAAGTTTTGCGCAGTTCATCTAACATGTTATCGACATCTTTACCGGTAACATCATCGTAACCCAGCACTTCTTTTCTTATCCGATTTGGCCTGTCTTCAAGCCGTCCTTCGCGGTCGGCCATACACCAAAGACCGATGAAAAGAAGTCGGGTAAGAGGTTCCAGGCTGTTCAAAATGTCATTGTTGAAGAATCCGGGTTTAATATTTCTCGCTCGCATTATGGGTACTCCCTTCTTTTATCAGCATACATAAACTTCCGCACCGGTAGCTTTTTGGACTTCCGTCTTAAACTTCTCGGCATTACTGTTGCCGTCCGATAAATGCAGAAGATAGATTTGTTTTAATTTTGTCAGGTCGTTTGCTTTGAGCATCTGGAGTAAATGCTCCAGGCTCATGTGGCTTTTAAATAATCTCGGAGCCAGCCCGATTGGAAGACTGCCGATTCCGATGTTATATTTCAGTTCTTCAATTCCATAGTTGCATTCTGCCATAATGTGCGTCAGGTCTTTAAATCGGTACTTAACATAAAAAGTGTCGGTAAAATATAGCAGCCGGTCACCCGTTTTTTTGCTCACAATTAAGAATCCCAAAGGCTCAGGAGCGTCATGTTGGACATCAAAAGGAAGTATTTTAAAGGTTCCGATTTCAAACTCTTTTAAGGCTTTAACTGCGTTAATCCGGTGTCCTGACAGCTTGCAAGCGTCAATTGTGCCCCGGCTTGTAAAAATATCAACGCCCAGCCTGGCAAGCCCATCAGCGGCCTTGCTGTGGTCTTGGTGAGAGTGAGAGATTAGGCAGCCGTTCAATTCCCTCACTCTAAAACCGCACTGAACCTGAATTTCCTTGAGCGGGATTCCCGCATCCAGAAGCAGGGCCGTTTCACCGTCTGATATTCGGTAAGCGTTGCCGCTGCTTCCGGATGCGTAGACATCAATCTGCATTAAAAGGTCGGAATATCCGCCGTGTCCGCCGTGGCTGCTTCGGCAGGCGGTTCTTCAAAATCAATAAAATCAAGCAGTTCGCCGGTGTCTTCGTCTACATTTGCCGGCGTTGTCTTTGGTTCCGGGAATTCTTCAACCGGAGTTGTATCAATAAGGATTTCGTTTGCATTTGCGTCAATCTCGGCCTGTGCTTCGATTTCCGCATAACGAGCCTCTTTGATTTTCATGTACTGATAGGCATCGTCAACCTTCTTTGGGTCTCTCGGCAGGTGTTTTGCGGAATAGGCTTCTCTGATAAGGGTCTTTCTAACCATTTCATCAACCCAGCCCTCGATTTCAACTTCTTCCCATTTGCCATTGACTTTCTCTTTCTTTTTCCCGCCCCAGAAATTTGCGCTTGCATATACGGGTTTGCGTTTTTCGATATCTTTCATCGACATGATAATAAGGCTGTTTTTGGTGCAGTCGGCAAACTCCAGATAGGCAAATCCGCCGATAATATCACCCCTTTCAAAAGCGTTGGTGATTTCAAATTCATAGCTTTCAACCCTGTTTTCTCTGCCTTTTTTAATAGGCTTAAAAACATCGCTTGTGTAGACAACTTCAACTGTCACGGCGGTCGGAACGTCAAGAGCGTACTTTTCGGCTATATAGCGGATTCCGTTATAACCTTCCATAAGATTCACGTCATACCAGTTGCGCTTATTGTTCTTAAACGGGATAGGAAAGAGCATGTTTTTCTGTGTCATATCCAGTCCCATTCTTGCATAATGAACTAAATCAAGAGCCAAATCGTTAAGATTTACCGTATTCCAATTAACCGGAAGGTCATTGTCATACTTGTGGTCGCTGTTATTGGCGTTTTTTCTAAGTCTTTCTTCTTCGGCGGTCTTCAAGGCCCTGTCAATGACTATGAAATAGCCCTGAATAAGAGTTCTCTGATAATCCGTGACTTGCATTGCTCCGGAAACGTTGCCGCCGAACTCTTTCAAAACCTTTTCTGTGAACCTTTCGCTCATCGCTAATTGTTCAGTCTGCTCATTCTTTACGGTTAGATCCTTTTTCGTTTCTGCTGCTTTTGCCATTGTTTTTTCCTCCTAAAATTTTATTTTTTAAAAAATTTTTCAGCTTTCAAGCTCCACCCGGAGCACTTTGTCCGGTTCGGACACTACCAATCTGATGACCTGCGTGTCCATTCTGAGAATCTGCGTTACGCTTTCGGCGTTGTCGATGAACACCGGCATTTCAATTCCCCAGTGATGCGAAAGTGTGTTGATTACTTCCAATCCGGCATTGATTCGGGCGGCATTATTCGCAAAGGCGAACGGAACTGACTTCCCGCCTTCGGAAGGAATCATAACCTCGCAGTCTTCCTTAATTCCGCCGTTGACCTGCTCAATGAAAAGTCTGAACCTGACATTCTTGAACTTTTCGTTAATCTGCTCGGTCAGCATACTGACTTTCGTCTTGATAAAAAGTTCGCAGAGGTAGATTCCCTGTTCAAGTTCTTCATATTTGTTTGCCAGGGCTTTTTCCTCATTTTTAAGCTCTTCTATGCGTTCTCTTTGTGTTTCGGCCAAGCTCAGAGCGGCCTTTTGGCCGTTTAATTTATCAGCTTCCTTTGAAAGCATCCGGATTTCGTCAGAAATGTCGTTTACAGCCTTGTTTGACCTTGCTCCCGATTCATCTTCTTGCGCCCTATACGCTTCAATTTCAGCGGTAATTTTGCGGTATTCCTCAGTTTCCTCAAAAGGCTGAGATGTAACAATTTTTGTTCGCCTTTCTTCAATCTGCCGTTCAAGGTCTTTAGCCGATTCTTCGTGTTTCTCGGCTTTCACCTCAAACTCTTTAACGGCTGCTTCGGCTTCGGCAATCATTTCTTTACTTGCTTCCGTGTTGCCTTTTTTATTGATTTCCTCAAGGCGATTACTTTTCCTAATGTTAAATTCATCTATGTTCTTCTTGATATCGCCTTCCGGAAGTCTTTGGCCGCATGACGGACAGATTACAGAGTCTTCATCCCAATGTTGATTTTGAGCTTCGGCATAGTCTTTAAGCAGCCGGTCTCTTAACTCCTGCATCTGCTTAACTTCACGCCTTTTTCGGTCAGCTTCGTTCCTTGCGTCCCTGGCAGCATTCGTTTTCATGATTGCGATTGATTTCAAGCTGTCAATCTGTTTCAGGATTTCGCTGTTAATGCTGCTGTTCTTCTCTGCATAGGCCGCTTTCAGTTCCGCAAGCTCGGTTTGTTTTGCGCTGATGCGCTGTCTGACCTCGGCTGTGAAGCTGTCCCCGGCAAGTAATTTAGCTTTACTCTGCTCCAAATCAGATTTCATAGCGTTAATTTTGTAGAGCTCTTGCTCAATCTGCCCGGTGTCAAACTCGGAAGTATCGGGAATTGCTCTTTCTGCTTCGTCAATTCGTCCCGGAATATCCTGAATCTGCTTGTTAATCTCGCTTTTGGTCGCTTGGGCGATTTTTTTATAATCTTCCACGGTGTAAAGTTGTTCACCTTTACCGGGCATTTTTAAGAATTCCGGCAGTTCTGCAAGTTCCGGTGTGCTTGACATAACTGCGTTGTCGTCAACATCGCCGCAGACTTCAAGCAAGATTTTCCTTCTGGCGTCCCACGCAAGCTCTTCCGGAAAATAGTCCGGCATCGTAAGCATCTTCATTATTTCGGCACTTCCGCAGAATTCCAATAGAGTTTCCTGATAGTCTTTCTCTTTAATCGGAACGCCGTCAATGAAGTAATCAATAGAGTGGCCGTCAAATTCTTCGGCGGTAGAACCTCTGCGTTTACGGTAGTTTTCGTGAAACACCTTTTTTAGAGTGACCTCTCGCCCGTCCACATCAAAAACCGCTTCGGCTGCGTGATTCAGATAATGCAAATCACCCTCCGGGCCTTTTGTTTTAGGAGTAAAGTTCTTTGCTCCGGTGCTGGCCTTGTCAAAAAGGAGCCAAGTCAGCGCGTTGAATACTGTCGTTTTTCCGGTGGCGTTATCTCCATAAATTCCGGCACTTTTGCCGTTAAAGTTAAATTGTGCGCTTTTAATTCCTTGAAAATTTTCAAGCTTTAAGCTAATCAGTTTCATCTTTCATTGCTCCTCAAATTAGTTAGTTGACATTTTCTTTTGCGTTAGGTAAAATTAAAGTGTGTTTGGGGTCGGCTCCTTCGGGGGTCGGCTTCTTTTTTGTGCTGTTTTTTAATTGTTTTCGCTCCTTTCGTCAATCTGTTCGGCAGCGGCTGCATAGTCCCGTAGTATTCGTAACTCCTATTTCCCTTCGGCACTTGTAGCAAAGCTTAAAATGCTTATTCGGTGTTTGGCCGCATTCTTCCGGGTCTTCTTTGCACGGGTCGTCACAAGTATCGTACCTTATACAGCTTCGGCAACATGCCGATTTCCCGGTGGCTGCACATTGTGTAAGGCACTCAATCACTTAACTCACCCCCAGTCTTTAACAATTCCGCCCGACACGCCATTACCGCCCTGCTGTACCGGCTGCTCAGGTTTCCTTTTGCCACATATCGCCTTGCGCCGGCTTCGCCAAAGTTGTAAGCCATAAGCACCCGGTGCGGGTCGCTGTACTTTTCTGAGAGTTCCCCAAGCAAGTGAACTCCGCAAAGGATGCTCTGCTTCTCATCAAGGAAATCAGTTACTCCAAGTTCTTCACGAAGCCTTTTGTGATTAACGACATTTATCTGCATAATGCCGTAATCATTAGTTTGGCTAATCAGTTTTGCTCGATAGCTGCTCTCCTTGTTCATCAAAGCTAAGACCATTTCATAATCAACTTTGTACTCTTCGCAAAGTTCAAAAGTATAAGCCTGCAATTCTTCAGAAAGTGGAATGTCGTAAATCCTAATTCTGGTTGGGGCCTTATAAAACTCAACTTCTTCAGGCGGCGGCGATGCTATCATGGAGTCTTCAGACATGCTGCTCTCCGCCGTTTCCGGTGCAACCACTTTTGGAGTAAAAACTGCTGCAAGAGTGATGCCTATTAAAAATCCTAACAAGATACAAACCAACCAAGACATTAAGAGCCATAGCACACGTTGTTTGTAAGTCATTCTTCCTACTCCCTTTCTTCTGTTAGTAGCCTATTCCTATATAATCAAGCACTCTGGCCCAACCGTAACGTTCCCCTGTGAGTTCATCGGTGCAGCACTTAAACATCCAATAGTCCCACTCTTTCGGGTTTGTTTTTTTTAAGAAGTCAAAGCGGTGAGGACGTTTTTCCAACTGAATACCAAAACCGCACATTGAGCAGCCTGTTCTTTGTGCACCGGTTGTCCGCAACTGTC